>Ga0316207_10001892_pt1 | contig 23659 bp, 25 predicted proteins | sample 6weekpyrite_MG_FD_204943 | JGI IMG/M metagenome (GOLD analysis project Ga0316207, IMG submission 204943) | Microbial mat bacterial communities from mineral coupon in-situ incubated in ocean water Damariscotta River, Maine, United States -... | ecosystem: Environmental > Aquatic > Marine >... | reverse complement strand
CTTAACTGGCTCAAGGCCGACCCTCGGCTGGTCGATACACGCTATAAAGTGTCATACGATGACACCATGCCTTTTTACCGCACCCGCGTAAAACTGAAAAAAGAAATTGTCACCATGGGGGTTCAGGGTATAGACCCTACCCATGTGGTAGGCACCTATGTAAAAGCCGAAGACTGGAATGCGCTGATATCCGACCCTGAAGTGACTTTAATTGATACGCGTAATGGCTATGAAGCGGCAATTGGCACATTCAAAAATGCAATTGATCCAGATACGGAAACCTTTCGTGAATTTCCTGATTACGTAAAGCAGAATCTCGACCCGGCCAGACATAAAAAAGTTGCGATGTTCTGCACAGGCGGTATTCGTTGTGAAAAATCAACAGCCTATCTCAAACAACAGGGTTTTGAAGAGGTTTATCATCTGCAGGGCGGCATTCTGAAATACCTGGAAACCGTACCGCAAGAAGAATCACTCTGGCAGGGTGAATGTTTTGTTTTCGATAATCGTGTAAGTGTTAATCATGCATTAGAAAAAGGCCGTTATGAGCAGTGCCACGCCTGTCGCCTGCCGATTACCGACGCAGATATGCAAAGCGAAAAATACATGCAGGGTGTTAGCTGCCCACATTGTTTTGATAAAACAACAGACGATCAACGTCAGCGTTTTATGGAGCGTGAAAAGCAGATGCAACTCGCAAAAGCACGTGGTGAAGAGCATATCGGTTCTGCAGTAGCAGATACCAGCAAGCAGCGTAAAAAAATAAAACTGAAAAAACGTCAGGCAGATAAAGAACAGAATGCTGCCGGCGAGTCATTGCAACAGAAATCGGCATAAAACTAATACATTACAATCTCACTTTATAACTGCACATTTAACAACACAGTAAACATTAGATTGTTAAATAATATATACAGGATAGAACATTGATCTCAACTGCAAACATCACCATGCAATTTGGTGAAAAACCACTTTTCGAAGATATTTCCGTAAAATTTTCCGAAGGTAGACGTTACGGCCTGATTGGCGCGAATGGCTGTGGTAAATCAACCTTTATGAAAATTCTGGGTGGTGATCTGGAACCGACCAGTGGCAATGTATCGATTGATGTCACTGATAGAGTGGGTAAGTTGAAGCAGGATCAGTTTGCCTATGAAGAATTCAGTGTGGTGGATACGGTGATTATGGGCCAGCCTGAACTTTGGGAAATCAAACAGGAACGCGACCGCATATACAGCCTGGCTGAAATGTCTGAAGAAGAAGGCATGAAAGTCGCTGACCTTGAAGTACAGTTTGGTGAAATGGATGGTTACACCGCCGAATCTCGTGCCGGTGAATTATTAATTGGCCTGGAAATTCCTGTTGAACAGCATTTCGGCCCTATGAGTCAGGTGGCTCCCGGCTGGAAACTGCGTGTATTACTCGCACAGGCACTGTTTTCTGATCCAGATATATTATTGCTCGATGAACCAACTAACAACCTCGATATCAACACGATTCGCTGGCTAGAAAATGTACTTAACGAGCGCAAGAGTACGATGATTATTATTTCTCACGATCGTCACTTTCTAAACTCTGTGTGCACACACATGGCTGATCTGGACTTCGGTGAACTGAGAATTTATCCCGGTAATTATGATGAGTATATGACCGCCTCGACAATGGTGCGTGAACGTATGTTATCGGACAATGCCAAAAAACAGGTACAGATTAACGAACTAAAAACATTTGTTAGCCGCTTCTCGGCCAATGCGTCCAAGGCCAAACAGGCCACTTCTCGTGCAAAACAGCTTGAAAAAATTGAGCTGGATGAAATTAAACCATCGAGTCGTGTTAATCCATACATTCGCTTCGAACAGGAGAAAAAACTGTTTCGACTCGCACTGGAAATTGAAAATCTACATAAACGTTATGATGATAACCTCATCATAAAAGATTTAAACCTGATGCTAGAAGTGGGCGAACGTCTGGCCGTGATTGGGCCCAATGGCATTGGTAAATCGACTTTCCTGAAAACACTGGTGGGTGACACAGACATCACTGGTGGCGAAGTCAAATGGTCTGAAAATATTTCTATTGGTTACTACGCACAGGATCATGCTGACGACTTTGAAGCAGATATGAATCTTATCGACTGGATGAGCCAGTGGAAAGCAGCAAATGATGATGAACAGGTGGTACGTGGTATTCTTGGCCGCCTGCTGTTCTCGCAGAAAGATATCGACAAATCCGTTAAGGTATTATCTGGTGGTGAACAGGGTCGCATGCTGTTTGGTAAGTTAATGCTACAAAAACCAAACGTACTGATTATGGATGAACCGACTAATCACCTGGATATGGAATCGATTGAATCATTAAATCAGGCACTGGAAGATTACCCCGGCACGATTATTTTTGTGTCTCATGACCGTGAATTTGTATCATCTATTGCAACTCGAATTCTATCCATGACCGATCATGGCATCGAAGATTTCCGCGGCGATTATGAGGAATTCTTAAGCAGTCGGGATAGCTAATATTAAAACTGATGCATCTGATGCAACCAGGATAAACAACATTATGTGTATTGCATTCGCTATATTAATAGACAACAGACGTATAACGGATGGCCAGGGAAAAAAGTTCAATAACATATCCGATATTAAGGATATGCATCTGGTACAAAAGTCTGATCAGACATTGGAGGCCTCACATAACCGACGCCCTCTTCTCGCTTAGGTAACTTGATTGGCTGTGGTGTCAGGTCTTCATATGGAATCAGGCTCAGAAAATGCGAAATACAATTGAGTCTTGCCAGCTTTTTATTATCTGATTTCACAACATACCAGGGTGCCTGTTTAATATCTGTATGTGCAAACATCTGATCTTTTGCTTTTGAGTATTCGACCCAGCGCTTGCGCGATTCCAGATCCATTGGGCTTAGTTTCCAACGTTTATGAGGTTCTTTGAGTCGACTTTGAAAACGATACTCCTGCTCTTCATCTGACACAGAAAACCAGTATTTAATCAGTATAATTCCGGAACGCACGAGCATGCGTTCAAACTCAGGACATGATCGCATAAACTCCTGGTACTCTTCATCAGTACAAAACCCCATGACCTTTTCTACGCCTGCACGGTTGTACCAGCTACGATCAAATAACACCATCTCACCTGCTGCAGGTAAATATGGCACATAACGCTGAAAATACCACTGTGTTTTTTCACGCTCTGTTGGTGCAGGTAATGCAGCCACCCGACAAATTCTAGGGTTTAGATGCTGCGTAATTCGGGTAATTACTCCACCTTTTCCTGCAGCATCTCGCCCTTCAAATAGCACAACCACTTTGAGCCCCATGTGATGCACCCATGCCTGAAGCTTTACCAGCTCGAGCTGAAGCTTGAACAATTCTTCTTCATAACGTTTTTTACTGATCTTTTTTTTCTTACTCATTTAATAACCATTTTATCTTCGTTTTATCAGGCTTTGAATTTTCCACTACGTAAACGTTGTGCTTCCATCATTTCCAGTTCCCTTGATCCTGAAATTACAACATTGGGATCTGGAACATAGTCCAGCTCTCGGTCACCTCGATCATAGGGAACTGAATTGAGTATAACCTTCATCGCATTCAATCTTGCCAGATGTTTGTCATTCGAACGGACAACTTTCCACGGTGCATGCGTGGTATGTGTCTTTTTCAACATCTCATATTTAACATTGGTAAAATCATCCCAGCGTTCCTGAGCCTGCACATCAACTTCACTTAGTTTCCATTGTCTCAACGGGTCCGTTTTACGACGTTCGAATCTACGCGCCTGCTCTTCCTGAGTTACACTGAAATACAGCTTAACAAGAATAGTGCCCTGCCTGATCAGATCTTTTTCGAAGCCGGAAACACCACGGTTAAAGTTTTTATATTCTTCTTCACTACAAAAACCAAACACCGGTTCAACCATCGCTCGGTTATACCAGCTACGATCAAACAGGACGACCTCACCACCGCGTGGAAACTGGCGCACATATTTCTGAAAGAACCATTCGGTTTTTTCATTTTCCGTTGGCTTACCCAGGGCAACAACACGATAGTGCTTTTCATTCATATATCGCGTAACACGACGAATTGTTCCACCCTTACCTGCAGCATCTCGACCTTCAAATAGAATAATCATGCGTTTTTTAGTTTGCTCAAGATACTGCTGCATCTTAATGAGCTCTGCCTGAAATGGTTTCAACTCTTCTTCTTTCTGATACTTTCGGAAGGCTTTATTCTTTAAGGCTTTACGTTCAGTCGTGTCCGTGTCAGTTTCAATCTGTTTTCCATTATTTATAAGGGTTAAATTATCTTTTGGCTGGCGCAAATCTGGACAGTCTTTTTCTTTACTCATATATTCAGGCTCCATTGTCAGGATGTCATCTCACTACGAGAATAACTGGTCTACAATTTAATAATACGCCTACCTGCTAACGCTTTCATGCCCAATCAGGCATGCTTTGATTCATGTCATGGTTTTTTATTAAACTGAATATTTCAACAGAAATATAAGTACAGTCAATCTGGAATTAGATATAGATTAAGAACAGATCGGGCAATTAGCCCGTCGTAATCGTTATAGGTTTCTATCGCAGAAATACCCTACCCTGTCATCTGCATAACCGAAAACGAAGGGTCTGATATTGTTTTAGAATGATTATAGATAATGATTAAATGAAGCTTAATTCGTAAAGCAAATTAAGATGCGTCGCACATAATTAATTTTTCTGTGCCTGTTCGAGTGCTTTTAACACGTCTATGCGGCTGATCTGACCAATCAGGCGGTTATCTTCCATCACCGGGTATCTGCGGAAACGATCCTTGAGAAATCGCTCGGCAATTTTTAATACACTTTCATTCGCTTCAACGGTCACCACGTTTTGCGACATGTATTCTTTGACCAGGCCCTTCCAGCCAGGATCAAACCCTATTTTAACCGCTGCTTCCATGCAGTCAGTATCTGAAAGCACACCCACAAGGTTGCCAAGGTCATCAATGACAGGTGCACTGCTGATACCTCGCTCAGACATTAGTTTTGCCGCTTCTAGAATTTCCTGCTCAGGTTTGAAAGTAAATACATACCTGGACATGTAACGTTTTACCGGAATATCCTGCAACATTAATAACTCCCCCCATCGTATTCTGTCACTCGCTATGAGGACGCAATAACTGAGTTAAACAAATAAAATATAATGGGCCAGCGTCTAGTTAATCACGAGTGATCACGATTTAATCTGGCCTGCCTTTCTTTTTCTAATTTTTCGCGTTGTAATCTTTTTTCACAGGGCTTTTCACACCCGCAACTGCCTTCCAGGCCCTGAATCGTGTTCAGGCCTCCACAACTGCCCTTGAGTCGGCGATCACTCAATACTACGCCTAAAGCCATGCCTAGAATAGCCAGTGCGATAACAATAAATGCCACAAAATAAACGAGCATGATTCTGTTCTATCCTGAGTGCTTTGTTAATCGGCTAAAAGCGGATGTTTCTCTACTGAGAAACGCCTCACCCTGTCGATAGAGAAAATAGGCAGCCAGGCCTTTTTCCTCTGCCAGTTTATATCCCTCTTCCTCACCCAGAACCATCAGGGCAGTCGCCCAGGCATCTGCGAGCATCGCCTCATCAGACAATACGCTGACCGACGCCAGTGTGTGATTTATTGGGCGCCCGGTACGAGGATCAATGGTGTGCGAATAACGAACACCGTCTTTCTCAAAATAATTGCGGTAATCACCCGAGGTGGCCACCGCAAAATCGTCCACTTCAATAACCCGCTGAATCATCCGCTGGCCGGGCACTGGTTTTTCCACGGCTACTCGCCAGTAATCACCACGCTGACTCACACCTTTTCCTTTTAGCTCACCGCCGATCTCTACAAGATAATCCTCTATGCCCAGAGAGTCCAGATAAGACGCAACAGCATCGACGCCATAGCCTTTTGCGATTGCCGAAAGATCAATATATAACTCTTTAAACGGCTTACGCAACTGTCTGTTTTCCTGTTTAATCTCAAGATAGTGATATCCCACCAGTGCCCGGGCGCGCTCAATCTGTTCTTCTGAAGGTGTATCAGTAACCAGTGATTCCGGCGGCCCAAAGCCCCACAAATTCACCAGAGGCCCCACACTTACATCAAACGCACCACCGGTTTGCTGGCTAATTAATTGTGCACTCTGGATCACGGCAAACAGTTCGGCTGAGGTGTTCAGCCAGAGATTAGCTGCAGACTGGTTAATTTGAGAGAGCTCCGAATCCTTTCGATAGGTCGACATCTGCTGGTTAACCTGCTCAAGTATAGAATCTATACCCTGCTGAACTGATTCCTCAGACACAGCTTCTGGCAGGCGGGTTATCACGACACTATAACTGGTGCCCATGGTTGAACCCTGCAGCTTACTCGCCTGGGGTTCGGAACAGGCGACAAGGGCTAACACGAGTGCCAGCACTAAGCCATAGCTAGAAATCTGATTGATCATTTTGTATTTGATTGAATCCTGATTGATTTAACCCGGCTTGATCTTCACTGGCTAAACTTTTACGGGTTAATTTTTATAGGCTAACGTTTACTGATCGAGAGGCGCACTCGAGATACAGACGAAAATTAACCACCAAAGTCATCCAGCAGAATATGTTCGTCTTCAACGCCCAGCTCCTTAAGCATATTTATCACTGCCGAATTCATCATCGGCGGCCCACACATGTAGTATTCACAATCTTCCGGTGCAGGATGCTTTTTCAGATAGTTATCAAGCAGGACCTCATGAATGAAGCCGGTATAGCCTTCCCAGTTATCTTCTTCCATTGGATCAGAAAGCGCCAGGTGCCACTCGAAATTTTCGTTCTCAGCCTGTAATTTATCAAACTCTTCATTATAAAAAGATTCACGCAAGGAGCGTGCGCCATACCAGAAGGTAATTTTGCGTTTGCTACTCAGACGCTTAAGCTGATCGAAGATATGTGAGCGCATGGGCGCCATACCTGCACCGCCACCTATAAACACCATTTCGGCATCGGTGTCTCTGGCAAAAAACTCACCAAATGGCCCGGATATTTTAACCGTATCACCTGCTTTCAGGCTCCAGATATAAGATGACATAATCCCCGGAGGAATCGTTTCATCTCTGGGGGGTGGCGATGCGATGCGCACGTTCAACATAATAATATCTTTTTCTTCGGGATAACTTGCCATTGAATACGCACGAACCACTGGCTCATTTACCTTTGAGACATAACGCCACACATCAAATTTATCCCAGTCGGGGTGATACTCTTCTGCGATTTCGAAGTCCTTGTAGTTCACTTCATGTGGCGGACACTCAATCTGAATGTAACCACCGGCTTTAAAAGGCACTTCTTCACCTTCAGGAATTTCCAGCACCAGCTCCTTGATAAAAGTCGCCACATTGTTGTTTGAACGAACCTTACAATCCCATTGCTTAACCCCGAAAACTTCTTCCGGCACTTCAATTTTCATATCCTGTTTTACAGTGACCTGACAGGAAAGACGTTCACCGGCCCTGGCTTCACGCTTGTTAATATGCGTTTCTTCTGTGGGTAAAATGGAGCCACCACCCTCGGAAATCTTTACCTTACACTGACCACAGGTTCCACCACCACCACAGGCCGATGAAACAAACAGCTGACCATCGGCCAGTGCATTGAGCAGTTTGGAACCAACCGGTGCATGAATTTCCTTTTCGTCGTTAACCAGAATACTGACATTGCCAGTGGCCACCAAGCGTGAACGAGCCAGCAGAATAATGCCCACCAGGCTGATCACAATTGCAGTAAATAAACCCACACCCAGTGCAATTTCTACCATCTGATATTGCCTCCGGGATTGCCCTCGACATGACCCTTGATAGTGCCGTGAAAAACTTCAGATTGATGACTCATACCCGTTACCTGTTTATTCCAATCTATATCTATATAAAAGCCTGAACACGCTTTACAACTGAATACCTGAGAAAGCCATAAAGCCAAGCGACATCAGGCCCACAGTAATAAAGGTGATACCCAGGCCCTGCAGACCTTCAGGCACATCACTGTATTTCAGTTTTTCGCGGATTCCAGCGAGTGCCGTAATTGCCAGTGCCCAGCCGACACCACTACCGACGCCGTAAACGGTACTTTCAACAAAATTATAATCACGCTCAACCATAAACAGTGAACCACCCAGAATGGCACAGTTCACTGTAATTAACGGCAGGAAAACACCCAGCGCGTTATAAAGTGCGGGCATATACTTATCGAGAAACATTTCGAGAATCTGCACGATGGCGGCAATCACGCCGATATAACTGATCAGACCGAGAAAGGTTAAATCAACGCCGGTAATGCCTAGCCAGCTCAGTGCATCTTCCTTAAGCAGATAATTTAGAATCAGGTTGTTTGCTGGCACGGTAATCATTTGTACCACAATAACCGCAATCCCCAGGCCCAGTGCGGTCTCAATTTTTTTCGATACGGCAATGAACGTACACATGCCAAGGAAAAAGGCCAGTGCCATGTTCTCAACGAAAATGGATTTAACTAATAAGCTGAGTAAGTCTTCCATAGCTATATAAGATCCGGGTTCTGTTCTTCATGGATTCGGTAATCGGGTTTCTCAACCTGCTTTGGTTTCCAGACGCGAATCGCCCAGATCATAAAACCGATAATAAAAAAGGCACTCGGTGGCAGCAGCATCATACCGTTAGACTGATACCACCCACCGTCGCTGGTTAAAGGCAGTATTTTTATACCAAACAGACTGCCCGCGCCGAGTAATTCGCGGAAAAAAGCGACGGTCATTAACACCAGGCTATAACCCAGGCCGTTACCCAGACCATCGAGAAAACTCATCTTCGGACTATGTGACATGGCATACGCTTCGGCGCGCCCCATAACAATACAGTTAGTAATAATCAGGCCGACAAATACAGAGAGTTTTTTAGCGGTGTCGTAAGCAAACGCCTTGAGCAGCTGATCAACAATAATGACCAGTGACGCAATAATAATCATCTGCACAATAATACGAATACTACCGGGCACATGATTTCTCACCATGCTGATAGACAGATTGGAAAGCGCCACCACCGAGGTCAGTGCAATAGACATCAGCAAGGCCGTATTCATTGATGTGGTAACCGCCAGTGCCGAGCAGATGCCGAGTATTTGCCAGGTAATCGGATTGTTATCAATCAATGGGTCATAAACGACTTTTTTTGCATTTGCGTTCATGGCTTAGCCCTCGTGTGATACTTTTTTAAGAAATGGTTTGAAGCCATTATCACCCAGCCAGTAATGCACCAGATTCTCTACGCCTCGACTGGTCAGCGTCGCGCCTGCCAGTGCATCCACCTTGTACTGTGGATTCGATGTCGCAGGCCCAATGCCACCTTTGAGTAGTTGAATAGCGACCTCGCCCTGTGGATTGTAAATTTCCTTGCCGATCCATTTGGCTCTCCACAGAGGGTTATCCACTTCACCGCCAAGGCCGGGTGTTTCCGCATGCTCATAGAAGCCCAGACCTTTCACGGTTTTTCCATCACCGGCAAGTGCCACAAAGCCGTACATCGTAGACCACAGGCCATAACCATGAACCGGCAGAATAATGGTTTCGAGTTTGTCATTTTTACGCACCAGATACACCGTGGCATACTTTGCCTGACGACGAATCGAAGCAATGTCCTGATCTTTACTTAGGGCAACACTTAAGCCTGTATCTTTAGCGGCTTTTCGTTGATCGTATTTTTGCGGGTCCATATCATCAACAAACTGGCCGTTTGCCATATCAACAATTCTCGGCTCTATCTTTGCAAAAGATTCTTCAATGGAAACGCCCGGCTGCATCATGCCTGCAATGCTCAGGATATTGCGTTTTTTATCCAGTGCCTTATTGGCTTCCTGGCGTGGCTTTAGCATGACAGCGGCGGTTGATACCAGAATCGAACACACCAGGCAGAGAGCCAGTGCCACAATCAATGTTTTACTGCGGCTATCATTCGGCATTTGTAGAATTTTTGTTAGCGGATTCATGTTTCAGACTCCTGCACAGGTTCCTCTGCAGGTTTCTGCGAAGACTGCTGGCGCTTCAATCGACGACGAATATTCTTTTTAATCACAAAATGATCAATCAGTGGCGCAAAGATATTGGCAAACAGAATCGCCAGCATCATGCCTTCTGGAAAAGCCGGGTTCACCACGCGTATAAGAATGACCATTACACCGATCAGAATACCAAAATACCAGCGACCTTCATTGGTCATTGCCGCCGTAACCGGATCGGTCGCCATAAAGATCATGCCGAAAGCAAAACCACCGAGCACCAGATGCCAGTACCAGGGCATCGCAAACAGCGGGTTGGTATCACTACCAATTGCATTAAACATAAATGATGTTGCCACCATGCCGAGCATCACACCCACGATAATCCGCCAGTTTGCAATGCGCGTAATCACCAGCATCAAACCACCCAGCAGACAGGCCAGTGTTGATGTCTCGCCAATTGATCCTGGAATGGTGCCAAGGAATGCATCAAACCAGGTGACGTTACTGCTTAAGATGGCCTCTACACCGCCAGTCGCCGCAACACTCAGTGCTGTTGCACCGGAAAAACCATCGAGCGCAGTCCACACAACATCGCCGGACATAGCGGCAGGATAAGCGAAGAATAAGAAGGCTCTGCCGGTGAGCGCCGGGTTAAGAAAATTCTTACCGGTTCCACCAAACACTTCCTTACCCACGATAACACCGAAGGTAATACCCAGCGCCACCATCCACAGTGGAGTGGTTGGCGGTAATGTGAGCGTAAAGAGAATAGAGGTTACAAAGAAACCTTCATTTACTTCATGGCCGCGGGTGAGTGCAAAAACCACTTCAGCAATCCCCCCCACGATAAACGTGGTGAGATAAATCGGTAAGAAGAAGGTTAAACCATGCAGAAAGTTGGCGAAGACACTCTCTGGATCATAACCCACAAAATCGAGTAACCAGCCGCGAAAGCCGTCGATCGTATCCAGCCCCATGTAAGCCATCGCTTCATTCGCCTGCAGGCCGGTATTGAAACAGGCCATAAACATCACCGGGAAGGTGGCCAGCCAGACATAACCCATCACACGTTTTAAATCGAGTGCATCTCGCGCATGGGGTGCATGGGGTGTTTTATCCGGCGGGCTGTAAAGTAGCGTATCCACCATTTCAAATAATGAGTAGTATCGCTCGAGTTTTCCACCCCGGGTAAACAGTGGTTCAACACTGTCCAGCAGTTTACGAAGTGACATTAGCCCTCTCTCTCGATTTGTTCCAGACAGGCGCGTAACGCCGGGCCGTATTCATATTTACTGTGACAGACGAAAGTGCACAGAGCCAGGTCTTCTTCATCCAGTTCGAGTGCGCCAAGTTGTTGCGCGGTATCGGTATCGCGCACTAATAATGAGCGCAGTAACTGGGTGGGCAAAATATCCAGCGGCATCACTTCCTCGTAATTACCGAGGGGCACCATCGCTCTGCGACTGCCATTTTGCGATGTGGTAATTTCATATTCGGAAAACTTTCGCGCAAACACATTGAGCAGAGAAAACTGTTTTAGCCAGGGATTAAGCCAGTGAAGGAATAGCCGATCGCTGCTCTCGGGCAATACGAGTACCTGTGTATTAAAGCGTCCAAGATAAGCACTCCAGCCAGCCGAACGAAACCCTGAAAGCACCGAGCCGGATATCACTCTGGCCTGGCCAGGGTTCAACTCTTCATGCACCAGGCAATCGGTACACACGCCCTGTCGGGTACGAATCAGGCGGGGTTCTTTCACTTTAGGGCCGGCAAGAGATACAACCCGATCCATTGGGTAATTACCTGTAACAAACAGTCGGCCAATCGACATAACATCCTGATAGCCAATGTACCAGACCGTTTTGTTCGCACCGACAGGATCAAGAAAGTGTATATGTGTACCCGCAAGACCTGCAGGATGTGGCCCCGAGAACGCGTGATATTCAACATTATCGTAAGTGACTTCAGGGATATCAGCACCCTCCGCCTTGCAGACAAAGGTCTTACCACCGGTAAGATGCCTTAACACGCGAATACCATTCGTAAAGGATTCTGGTTCGATAGCAATAACCACCGATGGATCAGCCGCCAGCGGGCGGGTATCCATCGCGGTGATAAAAATCGAGTGAGGTTCAGAGTCAACTCTGGGCACCTTGCTATAAGGACGTGTACGCAATGCTGTCCAGGCACCCGACTCGAGTAGCTGTTCCTTTACCTGCTGCCGACTAAGACCATCCAGTGCATCTTCCCCATAGGCGGTATATTCAATGGCGGTTTCTTCGTCATCTACATCAATCACCACGGAGCGCAAAGCACGTCTCGCGCCACGATTAATCGCTCGAATCACACCCGCTCCAGGTGAAGTAAATTTCACGCCGGGGTTTTTCTTATCTTCAAAAAGCACTTCACCAATGCGAACTCTGTCGCCCTCGGTGACCTTCATAGTGGGCTTAAGTCCCTTGAAGTCACGGCCAATAATGGCCACGGTGCTAGCCTTGTTGCGAGGTTCATAGACCTTCTGCTCGGGCGCGCCCGAAATAGGAATATTCAATCCCCTGGTAATTTTCATTGGTGCCTTATCGCTCCACGACCTGTTTCTGTTTATTCAAATTTTTGTCAATGCTTATGATTCAGGACTGAGAAGTAACATTTGATCACGACTGCTCATAGCACCTGAAACAACGCATTACTTATAAAGGCGATATTGCAAGAAGTATGCCGCCAGACTGGCTATGCATGTGTAACGATTAATCAGTCACCGCAATAGCGATCAATTTAGTCGGGCCACTCATCTAAACCATGTTAGGCAAAGTATAAGCCAGATGCCGGGTTAATTGTAGCTAATCGAGATAAAAGCATAACGACACTTCAGATCAGCCTTGCTCTACTCACTATCAGCAATACTTAAAGATATTATAAATAGCGGTTAAGTGTTAATTGCTATAGACGAGACTAAATACAGAAAATATTAATACTTACCCTTCAAGGCGAATCACTGGATCCTGCTGGTAGAAGCACTTTAATTCATTATAAACCGGTTCGCTACACTGCTTTAAATGCTGCGGCATAGTAAAGAAATACTCACTGGCAACCGCAAAGTATTCAGCAGGTGAAGTTGCGGCATAGGTATTCATGCAACTTCGCTTATGATGATGCAGCCGCTGCAGTTGCAGATGATATGCCTGATGAAAAACCTTTTCCCACTCATCTGCATGAATATTCAGAGGCAATGGCGGCACACCATTGGCACCCTGATTCAGCATATCAATTTTATGCACAAACTCGTGAATAATCACATTGTGCCCTGCATCGTCATGCTGCAGATCTCGCTCAATATCACTCCACGAGAGAATAACCGGGCCACGCAACCACGCTTCACCTGATAGCAGCTTTTTACTTTTATGGATTAAACCGTTTTCATCCCGTTCAGTATGCTCAACCCAGAAGGCCGTCGGGTAAACACTCACCTGCAAAAAAGCGGAATAATAATTAAGCCCCAGCTTCAGCACAGGCACACAGGCCTGAGCGGCAATCAACATTTTCATCTCATCCGTAAGCTCAACACCCTGCACACCAATCAGCTTTTTCTGTGTTAGTAAAACAGACATCATGATGCGCAACCGCGCTTTTTCAACAGCGGTCAGATATCGAATACAGGCCAGGTTTCTAAAAGATTTCCAGCTGGAAAATTTTATCGGGTGTTTCCTTACTGCTGTAAGCACACGCCAGTTTTCCAGTTTGCGGAACAAGCTCATATCTAAAAATTATGCCCAAAGATCACCTGATCTTAAAAATGCCAATAGCAACACAAAGTGCACCAACCACCATACCTGCCCATGCCTTAACGGGAGTCTCACCGCTCAATGCCCGGGTAATCTGTGCGCTGGCGGAATCATAAATATTAAAACCCCATATAGCGAGCGCAACGCCAGTAATAATAAGAGCGATGCCGATGTATTTGTTATTCATTATATGTTCCTTTGATCGAGCTAATCAGCCTTTAGTGTTTACGATAAGCATGAAATGCTTATCGTAGCAGAGTATATTTTTATAATGCCCCTAAACATTGACTAAACATGAATGTGATTACCAGAGATTAATTTACCATCCATGAATCTGCCCTTTAGGCTCCTGCGATTCGATTGGCAGAACATAATCAGGTTATTTATAGAAAGACTTTCATCAGGGCAAGGCCAACTACTTTTTTCGTATCTTAGTGGAAATAACAGGTTTAAATTTCTACACCTTGAACAGTAATAAAAACTGATAACTCGATGCTGTAGTTTGAGGCGACCATTGTTTAATGAGTGAGGTCAATTTGCTGTTAAAATAAACGGCCGCTCCACCAGAACCGGGTAACAATGCTATTAAAATCAGGGACATTGGGTGGGGTGAGTCGATATTCTATCAGCTTATACTTCAACGCTCCGTAACCCTGGCAGTTTGTTATACAGGATTCCCTGATTGCATCTGTAATGTGGACCTCTACATAGACTCTGGTTTTTTGTTTTACCGATCATAACTTTTTAAGTTTCATTTGTAGAGCAATGACTGAAAAAATGCAGTTAACCCACTCCACTCACCTGCTTCAAAATGTGCGCAAGTTGCCTTGTTGCTGGCCCGGCCAGTGCTGGGTCGGCATAAATCAGATACAAAATCCCTCTATGCGTTTGCCCCTGTTCCAGTGGTAAAACCAGCAACTGCTTCTGTTTAATTTCAGACTCTATTGAGCTTCTGGGTAACCAGCCATAACCCAGGCCGCTACTTATTAATTTAGTCGCCGAATCAAGGCTCGCCACGACCCAGCGATGTGAATCGTTTAACCAGCCGGAATCCATCCCCTTGCTGCCTGAATCACTCACCACCACATGGGTTTCGCGATTAAGGTCACCGGTTGTTATGTTTCTATCGAGTTGATGCAGTCGATGACCCGGCGCGGCTACCGCAACAAACTCGACCTGAATTAATTCATCTCCCACAAAGCCTTTCGGCACAAAAGGGCTAATGACCAGATCGACTTGCTCCTGCAGTAATAACTCTTCTGCACCCGACAACACGACTTCGCGCAGGCGGATGCGTGTATCGTTGCTTAAGGGTTCAAACTCTTTTAGTGCCTGCATCAACAAATGAGTCGGATAGGCAGCTTCAACGCCGAGGCGAATTTCTGCTTCCCAGCCCTGCTGCAGATGCAGTGCCTGCTGCTCAATAGCACTCGCATCTGCGAGTAACTGCCGTGCACGCTGTAGCAAAATAGCACCCTCTTCTGAAAGCACAGCTTGACGCCCATCGATACGCAATAGCTGCACGCCAAGTAGTTCCTGCAGACGTTTCACCGCGTAACTGACGGATGACTGACTACGGTGCAGGTGCACGGCGGCCTGCGCATAGCCACCGTGATCGACCACGGCCATTAAGCTACGCCACTGATCAAGACTGACTTTAGGTGCTTTCATGTGCACTATTATATCTATTTATTCGATATATAAACACGGTATTTTGCGCTTTTTAATCTAATTATTATGCAGATAATACACACATCAACCAACCATAAGGAACGAACATGAACAACTACATCGATTTAGCTGGCCGCATATTACTCGGCCTGATTTTTGTAATGGCCGGTTTTAGCAAACTGGGAGACGCTTACGCAGGCACGGCCGGTTATATGGATAGCATGGGCATACCCGGCGGGCTGTTACCACTGGTTATAGCGACTGAGCTGCTCGGGGGCATTCTGATTATTACCGGGTTTAAAACAAAATGGGCGGCATTTGCGCTGGCCGGTTTTACCCTGCTGGCCGGAATCATTTTTCACTCGAATTTTGCAGATCAGATGCAATCGATTCTCTTCATGAAAAATCTGGCGATTGCGGGTGGCCTTGCCCTGTTATTCATTCACGGTGCCGGTAAGCTCAGCCTTGACCAGTTAATGAATAAATCAGATCGTATCGGCGCATCGTTCTCACACTAACTCTGCTGCCGACTTCGATGCCTGATTTTCAGATCCATCGAAGTCGGCCTCAATACAGGAAATAATTATGGGTATGCTGATTAAAGGCGAACTGGCTGATAGCTGGTTAGATAAAGAACTGGATGAAGGTGAATTTAAACGCATGGAATCCAGTTTTCGTAGCTGGGTAACAGCCGATGGCTCAGCTGGCCCCAGTGGTAAAAGCGGCTTTAAGGCTGAGGCAGATCGATATCATCTGTATGTATCTGATGCCTGCCCCTGGGCACATAGAACGGTTATTTTTCGCAGGCTAAAGAAACTGGAAAAAATAATTGGTATTTCCTATGTTGAAGCTGAAATGCTCGATAGCGGCTGGACGTTTTCTGATACGGGAAAGTATATTGATGATTTACATGGCTTTCGATATGCCTATGAGCTTTACCAGAAAGCCGATGCGCAATTTACCGGACAGATTACAGTGCCCATTCTATGGGATAAAAAACTTAATACGATTGTGAATAACGAATCATCAGAAATTATTCGCATGCTCAATAGCGCGTTTAACGCATTTACCGATGTGCAAACCGATTATTACCCTGCGCATTTGCAAAGTGAAATTGATACGCTTAACCAGCCCATTTACGATAATATTAATAACGGCGTGTATCGGTGTGGCTTTGCCAGCACACAAGGGGCCTACGAAAAAGCCTTTGAGCGTTTATTTAAACAGCTCGATGCAACCGAACAGCGTTTAAGCAAACAACGTTACCTGCTGGGCGCTGAAATAACGGAAGCCGACTGGCGTTTGTTTACCACGCTGGTGCGTTTTGATGCTGTCTATGTAGGCCATTTTAAATGCAATTTAAAACGCATTGCCGACTACCCTAACCTGTCGAATTATTTGCGTGAGCTTTATCAGATGCCCGGCATCGCCGAGACTGTTGATATTGACTATATCAAACGCCACTACTACTACAGCCATACAACGATAAATCCAACGCAGGTTATACCGAAAGGGCCTGAACTGGCTTTTCATCTTCCACACGATCGTGATCGCCACTATTAGGCTCAGGCTGCGAGCATCATGGATGATGTTATAATGCCGCCTTTATACGCGATAATGAGTACCCGATAGTGAGTAAAGAAGTCTTAATTTTTGAGGTAAACCAGACAACCTTTGATCAGTTTGTTTTATTAAACTCACATAAATTACCTGTGGTTGTTGAGTTTATGGGTGTCTGGTCTGGCCCATGTTCTGCGATGGATAATTTGCTCAGTAGTCTGGCCAGAGAATTTGCCGGACAGTTTATCTTCGCCAAGGTCGATATTGAAGAGCAGCCTGAACTTCGCAAACTGCATAACATTGAAAATGTTCCCACTCTGCAGGTTTTTAAAGATGGCAAACTATCGCGTACCGAGGTGGGTGAACTTAATGAAAGTGAAGCCCGTGAACTACTCAAGGATTTCGGTATTTACCATGAATCTGATCGGATGCGTGAACAGGCACGTGAAAAACATATTGCGGGAGAAACACCCGCCGCTATGCTGCTGCTAACAGAAGCGATCAAGGCCGATCCTTCAAACACTCGCGTGGCCATGGATATGGTGCAGATATTTCTCGATATTGGTGAACTGGAACAGGCCGGTAGTCTCTACGAACGCCTGCCGGAAGCGACCCGTGAAACAGATATGGGCAAAGCACTCAAGGGCCAGCTCATGTTTGCAACGCTGGCATCTAAAACGGATGACCTGTTAACACTACAAAACCGTGTTGAGGCCAACAGCCAGGACTTTGATGCCCGCTTTGATCTTTCTTTACGCCAGATCGCGCTCTACCAGTACAAAGAAGCAGCCGATGGTCTTTTTTCAATACTTGAACATGTGCCTGACTATAAAGATGGCGCAGCTAAAGAGATGATTATTCTCATCAGCAATATGATTGCCCCTGTACAGAACGAGCTGTCACAGGAAATACGCCGCAAGCTGTCTAACCAGTTATCGGCCTGATTTGTAGATCAATAGGTGGCTCATCTAGAGCCACGCCTCCGCCCCCTGCACACAACCCGCCCCGCATAATCGCTACTTAGATAGCAGACCATTGCTATTCAGTTCACTCCGTATGCCTGCAAAATCATGCCCTAAGGCACGACCTTGAACTGCTATGTTTTCATGGCCTGAGCCGGGATAAAACTCAAGACCATGAATACGCCTTATCACTCGCGCCGAAATAAAGCACATTAGCACTGGGTATTTGCCTTCACGGCTATGACGAAATCGAGGTAGATGAGGCAGCCAGAAGGCAGCCAGAGCGGAGTGATTCACTTAACTCAATTATCCGCTCGCTAAACACCATCTCAGATATGAGCAAACAGATTGACTCAACAGCTAAGGAACAAAGTGCGGTATCGGATGAGATTAATCTGAATATTGTGAACATCCATACGGCAGCTGAACAAACGCTAAAACGTGACACAGCAATCTAGCCAGGTAACTCGTAGCCTTAACGATGAGATTGCGAAACTGGATACGATGCTAAAACGGCCTAGCCTGAATCTGCTTAACTGCTGGTAAGCGATTTTGTGGCGGTAAACAGCATCAGTCGGCGGGTGTTGTCTTACACATAAAAAAAGGGGCTGATAGCCCCTTTTTTTATGTACTACCCGGAAGGTGAGTGCTTACTTCTTTTTAGCTGCACGCTTCTTCTTACGTTTTTTAGCGGCTGGTTTTTTAGTCGCAGGTGCAGCCTTAACTGCCATTGCTTTAACCAGTTCATCAGCACGCTTCACAACTTCTTTTGTTTCAGCTTTAACAGCAGCCAGTTTTGCCTTCATTTCTGCTAAAGGATTTTTTGCTGCAGCTACTTTTTTCTTTGCTTTTTTCTTTACGGCCATTTCTCACACCAAATTTTGTTTGAAAGTGCGTATCTTATTCTGTTTTGATTAAAAATCATACAGTTAATTCGCATTAAATTTTAAGTTTTTAAACGGGGTTTTTGAGAGCACGACGGATGTTTAACATACAACATTTTTTGTTCACAGCTGATGTCCGTTTTTATTACCCGAAAAATAAGCAATTTTTACTCATCCATCAAAACTCGAGCTTAAAACCAGGCATATTAATAACTGATGGCGGGCAATAACTCTCGTCAACAACAGATTAATAATGAAAGTCTGAACACTTAACTCAGCAACCAGCAACGGCTAACATGCCCAATACTGGCGCACACAAAAAGCGATAAGGAGTATCTAATATATCATCTGAATGGGTGACTAAAACCGCCAGGATAGACTGCGTGGGTGTGTGTAAGCATCGCAGTATAATGGCTGAATCTGCGAGGATATCGACCTCGAAATGATCAATTAAGCAACACATTTTGTATTGACTGTTCAAACATCAACAAAAGATTGATGCGGTGAATCAGAGGTATGGGATTGACCAATATGGATACGGGCGATTTATTCTATTGTTTACTACACGACGTATCATGCCGGCGAATGCTTACAACTAAATCCCGACAAACAAAGCCTGAGTTCTGGCCTATAACCAGTCCTTTGGTTGCAGATATTTTTCATATAATTCTGCTTCTGGCGTACCTGTTTCGGGTTGCCAGTTATAACGCCAGCGGACATTGGGTGGCATCGACATGAGAATCGATTCAGTGCGTCCACCGGATTGCAGGCCAAACAGGGTGCCACGATCATACACCAGATTGAATTCCACATAGCGACCGCGACGGTATAACTGGAAATCACGCTCGCGCTCACCGTATTGCATATGTTTACGCTTCGCTACGATGGGTCGATAGGCTTTAATGTAGTGGTCGGCAATACTCTGCATAAAAGCGAAGCTTTTTTCGAAGCCCCACTCATTCAGATCATCAAAAAACAGGCCACCGACGCCACGTGGTTCATCACGATGTTTCAGATAGAAGTATTCGTCACACCATTTTTTATATCTGGCGTACACATCATCACCAAATGGATCACAGGCATCCTTCGCGACCTGATGCCAGTGTTTAACATCTTCTTCATTACCATAATAGGGTGTTAAATCGAAGCCGCCACCAAACCACCAGACAGGTTCCTCGCCTTCTTTCTCGGCAATAAAAAAGCGCACATTAGCGTGAGATGTAGGTACATAAGGATTGTGTGGATGAATCACCAGTGAAACACCCATTGCCTGAAAGGAACGTCCGGCGAGTTCTGGCCGGTGTGCGGTTGCAGAGGCAGGCAGGCCATCACCAAAGACATGTGAAAAATTAATCCCCGCACTTTCAAATACTGCACCATCAGATAGCACACAGCTTTTGCCACCACCGCCCTGCTCTCGCTGCCATTCATCCGCAACGAAATCTTTGGCACCATCTTCATCTGCCAGTGCATTACAAATACGCTGCTGTAGCTGTAGCAAATAGTTTTTAACGGCTTCGATGTCAGGTATTGAATTGGCTTCGCTCACTGGAGGGGCTCCTGTTGAGGGGTTAAGTAATTTGAAAATAAGCTATAAAATTGAGTTCATAAATCTGTCTGGGCGCTTTCACTTAAGGCCTTCACAGATGTTTCTAATTATAAAGCCTTAGCATCCGGGGCAAGCCGCCGGGCATGGCTATTTTTATCCTGTTTTTTATATCAGGGTGCCGAATCAAGCGGGGTTTTCAGTGGTCTGGTTAACTCGGCAAAGTGCTCGGGCGTGACATACTGAATCACCTCTTTATTCTCATCGCTCAATGCAATATCAACGCCTTTATCGGGATATAACCAGTGTATGGCATCGCTCTCCGGGTCAGCCAGTTTCTCCTGCGGCTGGCCGAATCTTTTTTCAATGAGTTCGGCATTCAGGTTAATCGCAGGCAGATAGGTAATTGATCGAATAGCCGCATGTCGCACGCGCTGTGCATCATCTGATGAAAGGGTAATTTTTCGTGTGCCACTACCCAGTGTTGAGATGCGGGCACCCCGACTGAACATGGCCTGTAATTCAGACTGAGGGATGTCGATGGACATCACCATTTTAGATTTCAGGCCGCCTATTTTCACTTCTGAAAAAAAGGCTTCAACAACCGCCTCAGACTGCGGTGTACTGAACAGGGTTATTTCAGCGGCCTCATGAAAAATCTTCTCAGCCTGAAGCAGGGATGTTTCACCAATAATGACGCTGAACACCTGTGTGTTTCCTGATTCAAGTACAGTGACTTCCCAGGGAAAGCCAGCGTGTTCATTTGGGGAATCATTAAAGGTCGCCAGATATTTCGACGCAAACAGAGCAATAAACGTGAAGGCCAGTACACTAAGAAAAACGTGCTTGGTTCCCATCCCTGTGCTTATTCTTCAACCGGCGTTAGTGCATTCTGCGGGAACCGCTCCGAAACCCAGTCGGGTAACATGGCATTTTTCGCCTGATGTAATGACTCAGATTCAAAGACGATCAGCCCCAGTACGGTGACCATAGTAGGTAAAAATGCAGCGCCACCCAGTGCCCAGTGCTGGGGTTTCATATCACCACCGGATACGGCAAAAATAATCGCCATAATCGAACCCATAACCGCCAGCATAATCAGGAAGAAACGACTTCTACGTGCCGCTATCTGCCAGTGACCACTCACATACCAGCTGGCATGTTTGCGCGCACGATGTGCGCCCCAGAACAGATAAATCAGGCTAACCACGGAGAAAATGGGGATAACCACAATGTACTGGGTTAATGAGCTTGCACTCATAATCGCGACAAACACCAGTATATGATTGAATATCAGGTTGGTTAGAAAAACTTCGTGAGGAACACGTGCTTTTTTGAGGTCTTCGGGTGAGATATCGTACTTCATTACGTTAAACCTGTGATCTACAAAACTCGGCCATTATAACATTAATAAACGCTTAATTACTCTTAATAAGGCGCAGGTAATTGACCTTGCTCAATTCAGCTATCTGCTGCACGCTGCTTCCACGCACCTCCGCCAGACACTCTGCCACATGCCCCACCCAGCCGGGATGATTCTGTTTACCGCGGTGCGGTACGGGCGCCAGATAGGGGGAATCGGTTTCAATCAGAAAACGATCATCCGGCACCTGTCGCGCCACGTCACGTAAGGCGGCTGCATTTTTGAACGTGACGATGCCAGAAAATGAAATATACATACCCATATCCAGTGCCTGACGCGCCATATCCCAGCTTTCCGTAAAGCAGTGCAGCACGCCTCCGCAGTCCTCTACCTTGCCTTCACGCAGAATATCCAGGGTATCCTGCTGGGCATCCCGGGTATGTACAATCACCGGTTTGTTTAACTGATTCGCGGCCTGTAAGTGCAGCCTGAAACTCGCCATCTGCTGCTGCTTACTGTCTTTTGCATAATAATAATCCAGCCCTGTTTCACCGATGGCCACCACTTTTCTGTCTGCGCCGAGTTCCAGGAGTTGTTGTAACTGAGTCGTTGCATCCTGTGTATCGCAGGGGTGTACACCCACGGAGAGATCAATCTGCGGCTGATTAGCAACCAGCTGTTGCATCGCCGGATAATCGTCCAGATTAATCGACACACACAACATACGCTCGACCTGCCCTTCGGCAATACGTGAGAGCAGTAAGTTGAAGTTATTGTCGAAATCTTTCAGATCAATACGATCAAGATGGCAATGGGAATCAATAAACATAGGGATTTTCTGGAAGGTGGTTTCTGCGAGACAGCTTCTGGCTGTAGTTAGGAATCTGAACGCCGCGCTATTTCACACGGCGCTCAGCAAGCATCATTTACATGGTGTGGGTGGTGCGGTCTGACTTCAGCGCACCGGCCAGATAGGTTTCAATTTTAGTGCGGGTCTGGCCATTATCCTGTGGCCCAAACTGTACGCCGATACCGGCAGATTTATTACCCTGCGCACCGGGCGGGGTAATCCAGATAATTTTTCCTGCAACGGGTAATCGCTCTTTATCGTCCATCAGGGTTAACAGCATAAATACTTCTTCGCCCAGACCATAGGATTTATTGGTCGGAATAAAAAGCCCACCGTTCATAATAAACGGCATATAGGCAGCGTAGAGAGCCGCCTTGTCCTTAATGGTGAGAGATAATATACCTTGTCTTGGTGCGCCGCCTGCCGCCATTTTTTATACCCGTTTAAGTTGTTTAGTCCATGATAATAGCAAATCTTCCCATAACAGTTGGGAATTCAGTGGGATAGATTGCAATTGTTTCTGTTTTAGCAGTTGTTCGAGGAAATCATAGAGGTTTTGCACACTGCAACGCTGCTTCAACTGATTCAGCTCTTTTTTATAATTCTGATGCACCAGCGTAACCTGTTCACCGCATTGATGCAGCTTGATCAGATCCTGTATCCAGTCATAAAACCAGTTTAGCAGATAGCCCGCCGGAAGTTTATGCAGGCGTTCAACCTGTTCCAGCACGGGCTGGTTATTCGCTGAGGCGAGCAAGGCATTCACCAGCAGTTTATGATGATCCTGCAATTCACTCTCTAACAGCTGTTTAGCCAACAAGGGCGCGCCATGCGCCAGCCTGAGTAAATCATTCGCATTTTCAATTCCCTGCTGAGCCAGCCAGCCTGTGGCAACTGTATCATCGGGTACACTAAAGTTAATTCGCTGACAGCGAGAACGCACTGTTATCGGCAACTGGGCCGGGTTTGAACTCACCAGTAAAAGGATTGAATTAG
>Ga0316207_10001891_pt1 | contig 23708 bp, 17 predicted proteins | sample 6weekpyrite_MG_FD_204943 | JGI IMG/M metagenome (GOLD analysis project Ga0316207, IMG submission 204943) | Microbial mat bacterial communities from mineral coupon in-situ incubated in ocean water Damariscotta River, Maine, United States -... | ecosystem: Environmental > Aquatic > Marine >... | reverse complement strand
TGGTCAGAGAAAACATGGGGTGCACTGCGTACATTATTTTTACCAACCACCGCAATTGTTGTATTTCTCGCCCTTTGGGCACTGGTTGCTTCACAAATACAAACCTCATTAGGGCAGTTGCCAGGACCCACCCAGGTTTTTGAACAGTCCTTAACCTTACTGGATGAACATAAAGAGGAACGTGCTAAAGAGGTTGCTTTTTACGAAAGACAGGAAAAGCGAAATGCCAAAAAATTAGCAGCAAATCCGGATGCTAAAGTTAAAGTCCGTGCTTATACAGGCAAGCCTACTTTTATTGATCAGATTGGTACAAGTGTGGTTACAGTAGCAACGGGTTTTATCCTGGCATCATTAATTGCGATACCGATAGGTATTTTCTGTGGATTAAGTTCATCAATATACCAGGCATTAAATCCATTAATACAAACGTTTAAACCCGTTTCACCATTAGCCTGGTTACCAATAGTAACAATGATAGTCAGTGCAGTTTATGTAAGTGACGATCCGGCCTTTTCAAAATCGTTTGTCAACTCTGCAATAACAGTTATGTTGTGCTGCATGTGGCCAACCATCATTAATACAACCGTTGGTGTTAACTCAATTGATAATGACCTGATAAATGTTGGCAGAGTATTACGTCTTAACTGGTATACAAAAATACTGAAAATAGTGTTGCCTTCTTCTGTACCAATGATGTTTGCTGGTCTACGTGTTTCTTTAGGCATAGGCTGGATGGTATTGATAGCGGCTGAAATGCTTGCACAGAACCCGGGTTTAGGTAAGTTTGTCTGGGATGAATTCCAGAATGGTAGTTCAAACTCCTTGGCACGGATTATGGTTGCAGTATTTGCTATAGGATTTATCGGTTTCTTATTAGACAGATTTATGTTGATGTTACAGCGTAATGTAAGCTGGGATAAATCTGCAACGATTCGTTAGAAACAATGAATTAAAGACAAAGAATTTATAAGGTGACTAAAATGTTAAACAGTTTTTTAAATATTTCGCAGGTTTCAATGGAATTCCCAACACCAAATGGTAGTTTTAAAGCGTTGGAAAATGTTGACTTAAAAATTGATGAAGGTGAATTTGTTTCACTTATTGGGCACTCAGGTTGTGGTAAATCGACTGTGCTAAATATAGTTGCAGGTTTATATGAAGCAACAGAAGGAGGTGTTTTACTGGCTGAAAAAGAAGTGAATGAACCTGGCCCGGATCGCGCTGTGGTGTTTCAGAATCACTCTTTATTACCCTGGTTAACAACGTATGAAAATGTTGAAATTGCGGTTAAACAGATTTTTAAAGGAAAAAAATCCAAAGCAGAAATGCATGAATGGATTGAACACAATTTAAAACTTGTTCATATGGATCATGCGATGGATAAAAAGCCATCTGAGATATCAGGTGGTATGAAACAACGTGTAGGGATTGCACGTGCATTAGCTATGGAGCCAAAAGTTTTATTGATGGATGAACCATTTGGTGCTCTGGATGCTTTAACCCGTGCTCATATGCAGGATACCCTGATAGAAATCCAGGCAAGATTAAATAATACCGTCATCATGATTACGCATGATGTTGATGAGGCGGTTTTGTTATCAGATCGTATCGTCATGATGACCAATGGGCCGGCAGCTACTGTTGGACAAATTCTTGACATAGATTTACCAAGACCACGTGAAAGAGTCTCTCTGGCAGATGATCCGCAATACAATCATTTGAGAGCTGAAGTGCTTAAGTTTCTTTATGAGCGTCAACATCGACCAGAAGAGAAAGTGGCCTGATAACAAATTTAGTTTAGCCCTCCTCCAAAAAATAATAATACTTTCTCTATCGTCCTTTGCCACCTTTTATAAGGTGGCTTTTTTTATTCAAACTCAAACCGGGGCGGAATAATAACAATTCCTTTATCTGTTACCTGGAAACGTTTACGGTCAGCATCCAGATCGTACCCTATGGTTTCATTTTTAGGGATACTATTATGCTTTTCGATTATACAGTTCTTAATTTTTGCACCAGATTCAATTCTAACCTGTTCGAATACAATTGAATTTTCAACAAAGGCCTCGGAGCCAACATAAACGCATGGGAACAGTATCGACTGTTGGACGCTGCCACCTTCAATAACTGTTCCACCGGCTAGAATGGAATTAATAAAGATACCTTCATTGCCATATTGATCCGGTACGGTACGCGCAGGTGGTGTTTGTTGCTGATAAGTACGGATATGCCAGTCAGGTTGATAAATGTCAATTGCAGGAGTGGGATTGAGTAAATCCATATTGGCCTGGTAGTAGGTATCCAGAGAATCAATTGCTGCCCAGTAATTGTCAGGACTAACACGTCCTGCTTTGCCTCCAAAATGGTAAACCTGAATATTTTTTTCAGTTAAACATTCTTTAACTAATGCATTAGCAAGGTTAGTAATTTTTGACAGATTATCGCGTTGTGTTTTCAACTTATCTATAAACGTGTCGCGATTGCTTATCAGGATGTTCATCGAAATAAGTCCTTCGGCTTCACAGCTTGCAGATAGCTTGGTTATGCGATTGCTATCGTCAACAGATACAGAACGACAATTGCTGGAGGTTAAAAAAGTATTGGTACAGGCAAGCGTCATATCAGCCTTTGACTTGATGTGCTCCTCAAGCATGGCAGAGTAGTCCATTCTATATATATGCGCACCATTTAGTAAAAGTACATAGTCACTGGTACTGCGTTCGAGCAGATAAATTTGCTGTTCGATAAGATCATAGTCACTAATCGGTGGTTTTGCAGTAAGAGCAACTTGGGGAGGTACCACTGTAATATATTCACTAAGCTCCGGATTAAAAACCGACCAACCATCTCTTAAATGTTTTTGCAGTGAATAGTATTTTTGATGAGTACAGACAAGAATATTTCGAATACCTGAATGTAAACAATTTGAAAGTGGGAAATCAATACTACGATATTTTCCGGCAAAGGGTATTGCTGCTGCTACCCGTTCATTTACTAATGGAGTGAGTGCAGGATTTTCGTCATGAGCAAAAATAAGAGCAAGACAATTATTCATAATAATATCCAGATTTAATGATGGTTTATTATAATCGATTTCTGTTATGAATTCAGTACATCATCTCTAATCCAGGATTGATGTATATCAATTAAATCTTACCTGAAAAAAAGGTAAAGCAGAAGAAAATTAGCGGCAAGAGAAAGGATGCTTAATGTTTTCCAGAATCGAACTGGGTTGCGTTTAATGAGAGGAACAAAGTCATTATTAACGAGTTTTGAATCAGCTTTGTTTAGAGCGTAAATAAATTCAGATAGTCTTACAAAGCGTTGCTCTGGATTGATGTTGACGGCTTTTTCGATAGCCTTATCTACCCAGCTCGGTATTTCAGGATTATAACGTTTAATAGAAATATAGCTTACTTTGTTAACATTCTTTGCGCTTAATTCTTTGCCGTAAGGCAAATGACTGGTTAGTAATTCATATGCAATAACACCCAGAGAAAATATATCGGAACGATTGCTGCCTGGGTTTCCTATGTGATACTCCGGTGCAGTATAATTGATGGTGCCTAGAATATTATTAAACTCTATCGGCGCGCTAATTTCATCGATACCTGCTATTTTGGTTGAGCCAAAGTCGATAATTTTAAGTGTGCCGTGTTCATCAATAATAATATTTTCAGGTTTTAAATCCTGGTGAATCATTTCCAGACGATGAAACGCACGTAGTCCACGTGCAATTTGTTCGATAAAGTCACGTACGGTATTTAAGTTTGCACGTGGTTCATCTTCAATCCATTGACGCAGTGTTCGTCCTTCTATATGTTCTGCTATATAATAAAGCGCAGTACGTTTACGCTTGATTTCGTGAACTTTCATAACATGTGGGCTGTTGATTCTGCGGCCAGCCCATTCTTCATGTAAAAAAAGACTTATATATTCAGCATCATCTTCAAAGTTAACTGAAGGTGCTTTGAGCACAACGTTTGAGTTTGTCTCACTATCCTGAGCTAAATATACTTCTGTACGTTTGTTAGAGAACAGGTGACGTAATATTTTGAAACCATCCAGAATCATTCCCGGTTCAAGTGGTGGAGGGAAAGGGAGCTCGGTAAGTTGCTGGTAAAATTCCTCTTCGTTTTTACCGGGTAATGATGTAACGCGAACGAGCTGACAGGTGATATTGTCATCCGTATCATTTTTAACAGCTTCTTGTGCTATATCATTGGCAGCAAGCTGTAAGTCATTATTGCTTGCCCTGATTATTTCAGTAATACGCTTTTCAGAAACAAACTCATGAATGCCATCGGTAAGCATAACAAAAATGTCACCGGCTTCGAGAGGTAGGTTGCGATAATCAATATCGAGTCTTACATCGATGCCAACAGCACGTGCAAGTAACGACTTATTTTCGTTGATTTCAACACGATGGTCATGTGTTAATTGTTTATATTCATTATCACGTAAAAGATAAATACGTGTGTCGCCGACATGAAAAATAAAAGCTGTATTGGACTTTAATACAATAGCACTTAAGGTTGTTACCATTCCTTTATGTGATTGATATTTTCGTTGGCCATTTCCGTGCAACCAGTGATTTAAAGCTGAGATTATTTTATGCGCGGATGTTTGCACCGTCCAGGTTTCTGGCGTGCTGAAGTAATCACTTAAAAAACCACTGACACAGGTCTGACTTGCTTCTCGACCGGCGTCACTTCCACTCATGCCATCAGCAATAGCAATAGCTATACCTTTGGTATTAAGTAGTTGTCCATCCGGAATCTGTACACCACAGGCATCCTGGTTTTCTTCCTTGCCACCTGCAAGGCTGACTTGTGCTGATTCAATACTGAGCTTCTGTTTCATGATTTAGTATGTCATTAAAAAGGCCATTGAATTAACATCCAATGGCCTTTGAGGTTAACGCAAATTGCCTTTAGACTGCAACAATAAGGTTTATTCAACCTCAATCATCTGAACTGTACCGTCAGGTAAAATTTCTGCCATGTGTCCTTTTGGTTCTTCAAGAAACAGGACGACAACAACTAATGTTATTAGTGCTGCAGCACCGATTACGTAGAAAAAGACTGATGATGAAACAAAAGATAATACAGTTAAGAATGTAACCGCACCAACATTACCATAAGCACCAGTTATGCCCGCTACCTGTCCTGTTAGACGTCGTTTAACCAGAGGTACGATGGAGAAAACAGCACCTTCACCTGCCTGTACAAAGAAAGAGCAGGCCATAGTTGCAACTACTGCTAACCATATAGGCCATGTAGAAGTGATATTGCCTAAAATGAAATAACCCACCGATAGCCCAGCAATGAGGATAATCAAGGTTTTCCTTCGGCCAAACTTATCACTTAGTAAACCACCACCCGGACGAGCAGCCAGATTCATAAAAGCAAAACCCGAAGCGAGTAAGCCTGCAGTTGTTGCTGATAACTCAAAAGTATCCAGGAAAAATAATGGTAGCATTGATACAACCGCTAACTCTGATCCAAAAGTTACAAAGTATGCCAAATTTAAAACAGCAACTTGTTTAAATTTATAACGTTCAATTTCTGGTACTTCTTTTTTAAAGACGTGGCCATTAATCTGATAAATGCGAATTGTTTGGAAAACAAAAATACCAACGAGTGTTAAGTAAATAGAGTTGCTGGCAAAATTACTTAACATGCCAAGATTAGCAGGGCTTAGCTTCCATGTTAATACAGCTAAAGCGGCGTACATCGGAATGTTCATGATGATATATAAAAAGAAATCACCAATGCTAGTTACTTCCATTGCACCTGATTTTTTAGGTTTAAAGTAAGTCGAGCCTTTTGGTGTATCAGAAACACTAAAGAAATATACGACAGAGTAAATAAGTGCAATGACACCGGTTGATGCAATAGCGTAACGCCAGCCATCATCACCACCATACAACAGAGCAACAGTTGGTAATAACATTGCAGCACCTGCAGAACCAAAGTTACCCCAGCCACCATAAATACCTTCGGCAACACCAACTTGTTTAGCCGGGAACCATTCACTCACCATGCGAATACCAATAACAAATCCTGCGCCAACAAAACCTAAAAGGAAGCGCATTAAAGCGAGTTGCTCATAACCTTCAGCAAAGGCAAAGCCAAAACAAAGAAATGCACCAATAGCGAGAAGTAATGAATACATTCGACGCGGGCCAAAGTGATCAACCAGCATGCCAACAATGATTCGAGCAGGAATTGTCAGGGCTACATTAAGTATCAACAACGTTTTAATTTGTTGGTCGGTCAGGCTTAATGTTTCGCGCATAAAGCCAATCAGTGGAGCCATGTTGAACCAGACCAAAAAGCTTAGAAAGAAGGCGAACCAGCTCATATGCAGGATTCGCATTTTTCCCGTAAATGACAATAGGTTCATTCTGTTTGTCGCCGTTGACATGTTTATTTCCTCGTTAAAATTTTTAGTTATTATGCTTAGAGCAAGACGTATGCCAACCATGTAACATGTTGATTAATAACAGTAAAATTCAATTTATTGATATATCCTGCACTACGGTAGTGCTTACCAATGCTTGAAAATTGGAGCTGAACGCTGTTTTAGTGCATTAGCACTAACTAAATTAGGGTATTTCCTTATTAAATACATTTAAGGTGCATCTAATATTGTGTTTGCACTTTAATGGTGCATAAAACTTGTGCAAAGATTGAAGTTAATCTGCAGTCACAAAAATATATTTAATAATTTCAAATGGTTATAGCATAATTTAGTGTTCTCTAATACGTGGCATAGCCCTTGCTATATAGATTGCAACGATAGAAACACAGAAAGTATTGGTACAGCCTTAGCTGTATCACTTATTACAAATTTACGGAGTAAGCAGCATGAAAGAAAAACTGGTTGTAATCGGCAATGGCATGGCAGGTATGCGTACTGTTGAGGAGCTACTTAAAATTGCCCCGGATGCCTATGATATTTCAGTTTTTGGCGAAGAGCCTTATGGTAACTATAACCGGATTATGCTTTCTCCAGTGCTTGCCGGTGAAAAAACCATTGATGAGATCATGTTAAATGATTTGCAGTGGTATGAAGACAATAACATCACTCTATATAAAGGTGTAAAAGCGACGGATATCGATCGTAAAAAGCGCATTGTTACCGGTGACGATGGCAAAACAGTTGAATATGATCGTTTATTGATCGCAACAGGTTCAACCGCTTTTATTATTCCACTTCCTGGCCATGACCTGCCTGGTGTTATCGCATTTCGTGATATTGCTGATGTCGATACGATGCTCGAAACAGCAAAGAATAAAAAGAATGCTGTCGTTATTGGTGGTGGTTTGCTTGGTCTAGAAGCTGCGAATGGCTTGATGGAGCAAGGCATGAATGTGAAAGTGGTTCACATTATGGATACCTTAATGGAGCGTCAGCTTGATGAACCCGCAGCAAAAATGTTGCAAGCTAATTTAGAAGAACGTGGTCTTGAATTTTTAATGGGTGCGCAAACTGAGTCTATTCAAGGTGATGGTAAAGTAGAAAAAGTTTGTTTTAAAGATGGTACCGAAGTCGAAGCTGACCTTGTTGTGATGGCAGTCGGTATACGTCCTAATTTTGAACTTGCACAGAAAGTGGGTATTCATTGTGAACGTGGCATCGTGGTTAACGATACGATGCAGACGTTTGATCCTGTTGTTTATTCTGTTGGTGAATGTGTTCAACATCGAGGCGAAACTTATGGTCTGGTTGCACCTTTATTTGAAATGGCAAAAGTCTGTGCAAACCACTTAGCCAAGCATGGTATTGGCTTGTATCAGGGCACGATGACTTCAACTAAATTAAAAGTGACTGGTATAGATTTGTTTTCAGCGGGTGATTTTACCGGCGATGAAAATACTGAAGATTTAGTCTTTAAAGATGAATCTCGTGGTGTTTACAGAAAGGTTGTTGTTAAAGATAACATCGTTCAGGGTGCCGTTATGTATGGTGATACCATCGATGGTACCTGGTATTTTGATCTAATGCGTGACAAAACGGATATCAGTGATTTCCGTGCAACGATTTTATTTGGTCAGGCGCATCTTGGTGATTCAGGTCATGGTGATGATAACCGTGTTGCAGCAATGGCCGATACTGCAGAAATTTGTGGTTGTAACGGTGTCTGTAAAGGTGACATTGTTTCTGCCATTGTTGATAAGAAGTTATTTACACTTGATGATGTGCGCGCGCATACAAAAGCGTCAGCTTCATGTGGTTCATGTACCGGTTTAGTTGAGTCTTTAATTGCACATACTGTTGGTGGTGATTACTCGGTTGCACCACATTTAAAACCTATGTGTGGTTGTACAGAGCATTCACATGATTCAGTTCGCGAAGAAATTAAAAATCAGGAATTAAAAACAATGCCGGCTGTGCGCGAAGCATTGGGTTGGGAAACACCTGATGGTTGTCCTAAATGTCGAATGGCGTTGAATTATTATCTGCTAAGCCAATGGCCGACTGAATATAAAGATGATAGTCAGTCTCGTTTTATCAACGAACGAGTGCATGGAAATATTCAACACGACGGTACTTACTCAGTTATCCCACGCATGTGGGGCGGTATGACGACTCCTCAGGAATTGCGTGCGGTTGCTGATGTGGCCGAGAAGTTTAATGTTGATACCGTTCATGTAACGGGTGGTCAACGTATTGGTTTATATGGATTGAAAAAAGAAGAACTTCCTGCAGTGTGGAAGGAGTTTACTGATGCCGGCATGGTATCAGGTCATGCTTATGGTAAGGCGTTACGAACAGTTAAAACCTGTGTTGGTAAAGAGTGGTGTCGTTTTGGTACGCAGGACTCAACTGGTATTGGTATCAAGCTGGAAGAATTAAGTTGGGGCTCATGGATGCCGCATAAATTTAAGATGGCTGCATCAGGTTGCCCGCGTAACTGCGCTGAAGCAACAATTAAAGATTTTGGTGTTGTTTGTGTTGACTCTGGTTATGAGCTACATGTTGGTGGTAACGGCGGTATCAAGGTACGTGCGACTGACTTCTTATGTTCAGTTAAAACAGAGGAAGAAGTACTTGAATATGCCGCTGCTTATATGCAGTTCTATCGTGAAGATGCACATTACCTCGAGCGTACTGCACCCTGGATTGAACGCGTTGGTTTACAACGTATTAAAGATGAGATTGTTGAGGATGCTGAAAAACGTAAAGTTTATGCGGAACGTTTTTATGTTGCACAATCAGTGGCTCAGGATGATCCATGGAAAGAGCGTGTTGAAGGTGGAGAAAAACATGAGTTTATTCCATTAAAAGAAATAAACGCTTAAACAGATTTTAAATTATAAGTTTTAAAAGCAGGTAAAAATTATGAGTGACTGGATTGAAGTAGGATCTTTAAACGACATACCAAAACAAGGCGCACGTGTTGTACGCACCGATAAAGGTGATATCGCCGTGTTTCGCACTGACAGTGATGAAGTGTTTGCGATTAAAGATGAATGTCCACATAAAAAGGGTCCGCTATCCCAGGGTATTGTCCATGGAAATAAAGTGGCCTGCCCATTACATAACTGGATGATTAATCTTGACTCGGGTACTGCAGTTGCACCTGATGAAGGTTGTGCAGCAACTTTTCCGATTAAAATGGAAGGCGAAAGAATAATGTTGTCGGTTAGGCCTGATGAAGGTTGCCCTAATCAATAATAATTACCAAAGCTTGGTTTTAGCGAGTAGTCATTCCCGCGAAAGCGGGAATCCAGGAATATTTTATAACTTAACAATTTAGATTCCCGCTTTCGCAGGAATAACAAGGTTTAGTCGCGGAGTATATTAATGCTGTTTGGTCGTAACCAGAAAAATCCTATTAAAATAGCGGACAAGGGTGTTGTTGACTGGAAATACACAACCTGTGGTTATTGTTCTACTGGTTGTTCGATTGAAGTCGGTTTAGATAAAGACGGTGAAGCTGTGGCAACACGTGGTGTCGCTGGTGCAGATGTTAATCGTGGTAAGTTATGTTTAAAAGGTATTTTTGAACATGAACTGTTTCGTATACCCGGGCGTGGTGATAAACCATTAATGCGTGAGAATTACTATGATGCATTTGAGCAAACTGACTGGGACACTGCACTTGATAAAGTTGCCAGTGAAATAAAACGTATTCAATCCACACATGGTCGTGATTCCTTTGCGATTGTATCAACCGGGCAAATCATGACAGAAGAGTTTTATACTCTTGGTAAACTTGCGCGTGGTGTTATCGGTACTAATAACTACGATGGTAATACAACGCTATGTATGTCATCGGCGGTATCAGGTTATAAGCGTTCGTTTGGTTCGGATGGACCACCGGGTTGTTATGATGACTTTGAGCACACCGATTGCTTACTTGCTTTTGGTTCAAATTTACCTGAGCAACATCCAATCATCTATTGGCGACTAAAGCAGGCTCTGGAAAAACGTAAGTTCCCGGTTATTGTTGTTGACCCACGTGTGACCATGTTTGCGCAAATGGCAGATATTCATTTACCGGTTACGCCCGGTACGGATTTAGCCCTGTTAAATGCACTGGCACATGTCATCTTAGATGAAGGTCTTGAAGATCGCGCCTATATTGATTCAAATACATCCGGTTATGATGAATTTATTAAAACCATTGAGCAATACGATCCAGTTAGCACATCAAAAATTTGCGGTATCGATGAAGATACGATAAGAAATGTAGCGCGTACTTATGCTAATGCAGGTGCAGGTATGTCTATCTGGACGATGGGTATTAATCAAAGTACACATGGTTCAGACGGTGTTTGTGCAATAAACAATTTAAACCTGGTAACAGGAAATATTGGTAAACCCGGTGGAACCAGTTTATCAATTACCGGCCAGTGTAATGCAATGGGGACACGTGAATGGTCTTCGTGCTCCGGTTTGCCAGGTTATCGTGCATTAGAAAAAGAACAGGATCGTGAAGACATAGCAAAATTTTGGGGCATTGATCCAGAGTTCTTCCCGAAGAAACGTGGTTTATTTCAAACAGATATTTTTCCAGCGATAGAAACAGGGCAAATTAAAGGTCTTTGGATTATTGCAACTAACCCGATGACATCGATGACCAATACATCTCGTATTCGCAAGATTATGGAAAAGCTGGATTTTTTGGTGGTACAGGATGCTTATGCGGACAGTGAATCGAACCAGTATGCCAATGTTTATTTTCCAGCCGGTGTATGGGCAGAAAAAGAAGGTTGCTTTACCAATACCGAACGTCGCGTTAATTTAATTCGTAATGTAATAAAACCGCATGGTGATTCAAAATCTGATCTGTGGATCTTTAACCAGATGGCAAAACGCTTTGAGCAGGGGCAGAAAATTAAATTCCCTGAAACAGCTGAAGGTGTATTTGATGAACTGCGTCAGTTATCAAAAGGTAGAATGCTCGATTACTCAGGAATGAGTTATGAAAAGCTGGAGCAACAAAAAGGTTTGCAATGGCCTTGTACAGAAGGTGAACAAACAGGTAATCCCCGTTTATATACCGATGGAAAGTTCCAGTATCCTGATGGCAAAGCAAAACTATTAGCATTGCCCTTCGTTGATAATAACGAGATACCGGATGATGAATATCCATTCTGGATGAATAGTGGCAGGGTTGTTGAGCATTTCCACACTCGAACTCGTACAGGTAAGGTCGGTAATATTAATAAATTTAGTCCGACTCCTTATATGGAAATGAATCCAGATTCGGCTAAAGAACTGGGTATTGTTCATGGCGGGTATGCCCGTTTAACTTCACGTCGGGGCGATGGTGTTGTGATGGTGCAATTAACACAGCGTGTTCCACCGAATATGGTATTTATACCCTTTCATTTTCATGAATGTGCAAATCGTTTATCACTTGGTTTGCTTGATCCTCATTCAAGACAGCCCGCATTTAAACAGTGTGCAGTAAAAATTGAAGCAGTGGCAGATCAACAGGCTGCTGCAATCAGAAATAAAGAAGCACGTGCTTTTTAGAATACTAAGTAGGATAAAATAAATGTTTAAAGTACGTAAAGACGAACCACAATATGCTTTTTTACCTGAAGCGAAAGCGCCACAGAAGAATCAATACGGAAAAGATATTGATTTGTCAGTTGAAAATAAGGAATTGACAGGTAAGAGTTTAAATATAAATGGTGATACGGCAGTTAGTGATAATCCTGATCGTTATAAACAACATGGTTTTTACTTTAATGCAGATAATTGTATTTCATGTCATGCTTGTGAATCTGCCTGTAGTGAAAAAAATGATTTACCCCCATACCTTGCTTATCGTGCCGTTGGCTATGTGGAAGGTGGCACTTATCCGAGTTATACCCGTTTAAATATTTCTATGGCATGTAATCATTGTGATAACCCCGTATGCTTAAAAGGTTGTCCAACTCGTGCCTATACAAAGTTTGCAGAGTATGGTGCTGTCTTGCAGGATCCCGATATTTGTTTTGGTTGTGGTTATTGTACATGGGTATGTCCTTTCAATGCTCCGCAACTGGATACAGAAAAAGGACATGTGCATAAATGTAATATGTGTGTCGATCGTCTTGAAGCAGGATTAAAGCCAGCTTGTGCATCAGCTTGTCTGGCCGGAGCATTAGACTTTGGCGTTATTGAAACAACACCTGAAAACCGGGATCAGTTAAAAACTTCGATTCCAGGTTTCCCAACAACTGATATTACTAACCCAAATATACGTTTCCAGCAAACTAAAACTTTGCCACGTGATATGTCACGGACTGATGCAACGGCATTAAAGTACCATCGTAATGATGATACCGGTGAATATGAACCAATGGTGGATGAGCAACGTAAGTCGACAGCTAAGTTCTGGAATCTTAAAAAGTTACTCACATCACATGAAAATGCCCACATTGCATTTACTTTATGTGCTCAAACAGTCATTGGTGCTTTTTTCATTTATTTATTTGCACAGTATTTTGGCAATGAAACCGGCTATGCCAATTTAAAATCTAATACTTTAAATAGTTATATACCTTTAATGGCTTCCATGCTGATTTTATTGACTGTCGGTATGGCCAAATTAAATTTACATCTTGGAAGACCACACCGGTTTTACCGGGGATTTTATAATTGGCGTTTATCGCCTGTAAGTCGTGAGATTGCAGGTGTATCATTATTTTTTGCAGGACTTGCTGGTTATGCGTTGTTTGCATATTTTGATAATAGCTTTGCATTCATTCTTGCGAATTTATCTGCGCTTGCTGCTTTAGTTGGTGGTATCGGTGGATTCTATTATATGTACAAACTGTATCGAATTCCTGCGCGACCTTACTGGAACCATTGGCAAACTGGAAGTAGCTTTGTAGGTAGCGCTATGGCAATTGGTGGTTTGCTTATAACAGTTGTCGTTAGTATTGCTTATGGGCTGGAACTTACTGCAGCAACATTAACTATCATGTCTAAAATTATATTTGTTGGTTTACTGCTCGAAGCAATTGGACTTGTATTTCATGCTCATGATATGAAGCGCAGCCACAGTGAAGGTGCAGTGTCACATTATGAGCAAACTACTACGTTTGGTAAATCATATCTGTTCAGAAATGTTTTGCTGGTAGTTAACATGGTTGCTGTTGCGCTGGTTAGCATATACGGTTTAGAAGGGGTGCAAGGTGCAATTTTAGGTACTTTGTTAAGTGCATCCATTATTACAAGTGCTATTTTTGGTCGTGCTTTATTTTATGTGTTGGTAATACCTACAACCATGCCGGGCGCATTTTTCTGGCGGAATAAAGGTTTTGAAGAACATGCACGTGAAACCGGTTTGGCTGATATGCCACAGACTGGTGTGTTACCTGGACATCATTAAGATAGTAACAAAGTAAGAGAGTTGTTATGTATCCTAATATGCAAATAAGAACTGTTAAAGTAGGCGATAAGGAAGTTCGTACCTGTAGTGAGGGCTATATTGTTGACCTTGATGAATGGAGCGAAGGTTTCGTTCATGCTCAGGCAGCAGTAGAAGGTTTAACTTTGACAGATGAACACTGGGAAGTGATCATGTTCTTAAGAGATTACTATGAAGAGCATCGCGTGCAGTGTGAAGTACGCAAAATGGTAAAGAACTTTAAAAATGTTTGGGGCAAGGAACGCGGTAACAGCAGTTATTTACATAAGATATTTCCACGTGGTGGGCCGCAGAAACAGGGGAATCGTCTGGCTGGGTTATTAAGGACTAAAGGGGAACACTAAAAAAATAGCCTTTTTCTTCCAGGTTGATCTTCCCTAAATGGTGAGACTGACTAGTGAAATTTCATGTTACACTTACATTTAATCTTTGTTTCGGTATTCGTTAAGTGTCTATAGAAGTTCAAACAACTTGCCCTTATTGTGGTGTTGGCTGTGGGGTTATTGCCAGCATTGACGAAGCTGGTTCTGTCTCAATTAAAGGTGATCCTGCTCACCCATCAAATTTCGCGCGTCTTTGTTCAAAAGGTGCAGCACTTGCAGATACCATTGGTATGGATGACCGTGTGCTTTATCCAGAAGTTGATGGCATAGAGTACAGTTGGCAGCATGCTTTAGGTTTTACCGCACGTAAGTTAAATTCCATTATTGATGAACATGGTGCAGATTCGGTTGCCTTTTATGTCTCAGGGCAATTAATGACAGAAGATTATTATGTTGCTAATAAATTAATGAAAGGTTTTATTGGCACAGCGAATATAGATACGAATTCCCGCCTTTGTATGTCTTCAGCGGTTGCTGGTTACAAACGAGCTTTTGGTTCAGATACTGTTCCATGTAGTTATGAAGATTTAGAACGTGCCAAGCTGATTGTTTTGACCGGTTCAAATACGGCCTGGTGTCATCCGGTTTTGTACCAGCGTATTGTTCAGGCAAAAAAATCAAATCCAGATTTAATGATTGTTGTCATTGATCCACGAAAAACAGCCACGGTTGATATAGCCGATATGCATTTAGCAATTAAGGCAGGTAGTGATCATATCCTGTTTAATGGACTGTTGAATTATCTGGCTGAAAATGATGAAAGTAATCATTTATTTATTTCAAGTTTTACTGAAGGATTAGAAGCATCTTTACAGGCGGCCAGGCAGTGTGCTGCGAATCTGGAAGTGGTAGCGGATAAATGTTGTTTACCAAGTGATCAAGTTGAAAAATTTTATAAACTTTTTTCGCGAACAGAAAGGATTGTAACTGTTTTTTCGCAAGGTACAAATCAATGGTCGTATGGTACGGATAATGCCAATGCTATTATTAATTGCCATTTGATAACCGGGCGTATTGGTCGGCCAGGAATGGGACCATTTTCATTTACCGGGCAACCAAATGCAATGGGTGGTCGGGAGGCCGGTGGGCTGGCCAATCAACTTGCAGCACATATGACAATTGAAAGTAAAGAGCATCGCGAACTGGTAAAAACTTTCTGGGATTCACCTGTTATTGCAGATCAAGAGGGGTTAAAAGCAGTCGATCTTTTTGAGGCGATTCATGCAGGTAAAATAAAAGCGCTCTGGATTATGGCAACTAACCCCGCAGTAAGTTTACCGAATACAAACTATGTTAGAGAGGCACTGGAAAAATGTGAGTTTGTTGTTGTCTCGGATTGTATTCGTAATACGGATACGGCGCGTTATGCAAATGTTTTATTCCCGGCGCAAACATGGGGTGAGCGTGATGGTACGGTAACGAATAGCGAGCGACGCATATCTCGCCAGCGTGCTTTTTTACCGACACCGGGGCAGGCACGACCTGACTGGTGGATCATTTCTAAAGTTGCACAACAAATGGGGTTTGAGAAAGCGTTTAATTATGAACGGCCTTATGAAATTTTCAAAGAACATGCCGCATTGTCAGGTTATAAAAATACCTCGAATGAGATTCTCCGGGATTTTGATATAAGTTTATATGCCGATATAAATGATAAAGATTATGAATCAATTCGTCCTTTGCAATGGCCAATAACCAAAGCGTCTCAACAAGGTAGTACCCGGATGTTTAGCGAAGGTGTATTTTTTACATCTTCAAAAAAAGCGCAATTTGTTGCCGTCACTGAATCGCAACCGGTTTCAAATAAATCAGATAAATTTCCATTGCTCTTAAACACCGGACGTATCCGGGATCAATGGCACACTATGACGCGTACTGGTAAGTCAGCGCGTTTGTCAGGACATATTCAGGAAAGTTTTGTTTCAATACATGTGGATGACGCAAAACTTTATAACATCAGTGATAAAAGTTTAGTAACAGTAACGAGTGAACATGGTTCAGTGCTTATTCGTGTTAATCTGTGTGAAACTCAGCAAGTCGGTACTGTGTTTATTCCAATTCACTGGAATGATCAATTTTCAAGTGATGCTGTGGTTGGTCGGTTGATTGGAGCAGTCGTCGATCCGATTTCAGGGCAGCCTGAATTTAAACATACGGCTGTTAAAGTCGAACAAAAACAATCAGCCTGGTATGGTTTTGTTTTATCGCGACGTAAACTCAAAATTGAGAATGCAAATTACTGGTCTGCCTCAAAAGGGCGAGGCTTTTGGCGTTATGAATTGGCAGGTGATGAAGCTGCCGGTGACTGGGCGGATTGTGCACGCCAGTTACTTTGTCAGAATGCCGAAAATGTAGAATGGGTGGAATATTTTGATCACGCACAAAGTCGCTATCGAGGTGCGCGCATTGAAAATGGTCACCTGGAAAGTTGTATCTTTATTGGCCCAGATCAAGATTTACCGGAAAGAGACTGGCTAGCGCAGCTTATTTCGAAAGATTCACTGAAAGAGACTGAACGTGTGAGCCTGCTAACGGGTAAGCCGGCTTCCGGCCAGCATGATGTCGGTAGAATCATTTGTTCTTGTTTTAGTGTTGGTATCAATACGATAGCTGATGCGATAAAAAACCAGAAATTAACCTCCCCGGAATCGATTGGTGCAGCACTTAAGGCGGGCACAAATTGTGGTTCATGTGTACCGGAGTTAAAACGGTTGATTCAGGAAACAGTCGAAACGCCTGTTAAGTAACTCTTCGTCAACGTATTGAAAAATAACAATAAATCAGGGTGTAGGGAAATCCCTACATCAATTTAATCATTCTCCTACAAGACAAATTGGTGATACGTCAGTATGATCGGCTTCCCTTTGTAGTTTGAATTAGAGGTAATCCTGATGCGAGTTGTTCAGTCTAAGTTAGTAGCTATTACGATGATATGGCTTATTACCGGTCTGGTTGTATTTTCTTTGCCGCTAAACAGTACTAATCAGCAGAGTAGTAAAACAGATAACCTTTCCTTAAAGCAAACTTCAGTCGCTTTAAATATTGCTAAATAATCTAATCGGATATGAATGCGGTTTACTCTATAAATCGATTCAATGAGCAAGGTCGTATACCGGTTCGTTCTGAACGTTTTTACCAAAATAATAACGAATGGTATTTTTCTGTTCGTGCCGGGCTGGATCAAGGGCCTTACAAAACCTTTGAAGAAGCGCGTCAGGCACTCACCCTATATATAAAAGAATCTCTTTCGACTCCATAACAGCTAATTTGGGAAAATAACCCTTTATTTTCATGTTGTTAGCTATGTTTTCCCGTTTAACAGGCAGATCAAAAGCCTAAAGTTTGCCGGTCCATAGCCGTTAACGCTTACAGCTATTAACAGTAAATTTAGGTGTTTGAACATTGTTTGATAAATTGAGTAGCCTTGCTAATCCGACTTTAATTTTGTTGATTGTCGTTATTGGCTTAATTGTTTCTGAATTTCTTCCTTCGTTTGTTGGTGAGCACTTCGTTCGATGGTCACTGGAACTTATTGCTATCGTGCTTGCAGTGGTTTTATTTGTAAGAGCTAAGGGAAGTATTACGTTCGATAACCAGAACCAAAGTAGTAGCGATGATGAAGAAGTTCAAAAAGCCATTCAGGGGCTAATGGCAGATCTTGATTCAGCTTATTCTGATGAGATGGAAATCATTAAAAAAGATGTGGTGAAAGTCAAAAGCTTATTAGCTGAAGCGATTTCTGATCTTACGCATGGGTTTGAGTCAATAATTCAACTGATGCAGCAAGAAGCTGGGATGGTACAGGCAATCGTTGCGCGCTCAGCTGATTCTGATGATGAGAGCAATCAACATGTTGATATACATAAGTTCGCACAAAAGACAGAAGATATAATGGCAAACTTTATTACTGTAATAACAACGACAAGTACTCAAAGCATTGAAGCAGCACATAATCTGGATGAAATGCAGTCCGAACTGGATGGTATTTTTAGTTTGCTGGATGATTCAAAAACAATTGCGGATCAAACAAATTTACTGGCACTGAATGCTGCAATTGAAGCTGCAAGAGCCGGTGAGGCAGGTCGAGGTTTTGCGGTTGTTGCAGATGAGGTGCGCAGCTTATCTGCACGTGCAGCCAGTTTTAATGATCAAATAGCAGAAAAAGTTCATGGTGCAAAATCTGCCATTGAACGCGTCAACGGTACAGTGAACGAAATGGCTTCAAGTGATATGAGTTCCAGTATCGAAGCACAGGAAGAAATTACCATAACAATGTCTGCTATAGAGAAAATGGATAATTATTTCAGTGAAACAATTAAAGATATTGCAAGAGTAACAGAAGAAATTGAAAATGTTGTAGGTAACACAGTAAGGATTTTGCAGTTTGAAGATATTACGACACAGGTATTATCGGAAGCAGTTGAAAGAAGTCAACGTGTCAGTAATATAACTGACAATATTCATCATATGGCAGAACAAGGTGTTCCGGATGAAGTTCGAACGGCAGTAGACTACATCAATAGTATACGTAGTAATGTAAACGAAGTAAGGCAAGCCTGGAAAGATAATCATAAAACAGTTGTTAATGCTGAATGCTTATCAGAATCAGAAGTGGACTTATTTTAACTTTATTTTTAAAAGAAAAGGAGAAGGACGATGGGCGTTTCAGTAAATGAAGATGGAAGCACAGTCACTATAAAAGTAGATGGACGTTTTGATTTTTCAGTTCATAAAGATTTCAGAGAATCGTATAAAGATTATGGCGATAAGATGAATTATCGTGTGAACTTAAGTGGCACAGAGTATCTTGATAGTTCTGCTTTAGGTATGTTGTTGTTACTTAAAAAGCATGCTGATAGTAATGTGGTTATCGAGAAACCAAATGACGAAGTAAAGCGCGTTCTTACGATTGCTAACTTTGACAAAGTGTTTAAATTTGAATAACGGCCTAATAGATTAATAAAGAGAGATAATTTTGTGAGTGATGCAGCCGAATCATTACATGAAGAAGTGCTTGCAAAAAAAGGTAAAGCACTTGTTGTAGATGATGAACCTACCAACAGGTTAATCTTGCAGGCTCATCTGGCAAAAAATGGTTATGAAATTGTTACAGCAGTAAATGGTGCTGAGGCAATTCAAAAATTTGTTACAGACTCTCCTGACATTATCTTTATGGATGTGATGATGCCGGAAATGGATGGTTATGAAGCAACACGGCGCATCAAGGAATTATGTGGTGAAACCTATGTTCCGGTAATTTTCCTTACTGCAATTACGAATGAGGATGAACTGGCAAAATGTGTCGAAGCAGGTGGGGATGATTTTCTTACCAAACCTTTCAGTTATACATTGCTCAAAGCAAAAGTGGATGCGCTTGAGCGGGTTCGGGACTTACATCGTGAAATAAAACAGCACCATGAGCAAATACTTCGTGATGAAGAAGTAGCTGAAGAGTTGTTTAGTAATGTTGTTATGGCTGACAATGTCGAACTGGATAAGTTACATATTATGTTGCGCCCAGCAGTCACATTTAGCGGCGATATTCTGATGAGTGCTCGCAGTCCTTCCGGGGAGCTTTATGTTTTGTTAGGTGACTTTACCGGACATGGTCTTGTTGCCTCGATTGGGGCCTTGCCAGCTTCTGAAGTGTTTAGATCAATGACCAAAAAAGGTTTCACTTTAGGAAGTATATTAAAAGAACTAAACCGTAAACTAGAATCCTTATTACCTGTAGATAAGTTTTTGGCTGTTGGAGCAATCAGTATTGCTGCTGATGCGCATTCAGCAAAAATATGGAATGGTGGTATACCTAATATTATTCATATTAATAAGCAACAGGAAATTGTTAATCGTTTCCCTGCGGAGCATCTTGCATTAGGTATTATGGAAGATTTAGATGATGAGAGGATGCGCCATGTTGACCTGCAGGATGGTGATGGCCTGGTAATGTATACAGATGGTGTGATTGAAGCAACTGATCCGGTTAACAATATGTACGGTGAAAAACGCTTTGAAGCACAATTGGTGAGCTCTAAAACAGAAGATGTTTTAGTGAATATAGAAAAAGATTTAATCCAGTTTACGGAAGGTTATGTTCAGGATGATGACATCAGTATGATTATTATCCCCTGTACACAGGATTTAGTTGTCGTTGAGGAAGAACATGAAGCGTTATCAACGGCTAATATTGAAAACAGCAAAATTGATTTCTCTGTTACCGATGATGAAAATATTAAACTTGAATGGCAATGGGACTTTAATGTACATGCTGTAAGTTTAAGCAAGGTTGACCCTGTTCCGGTTTTGTTAAGCCAGATTCAGGAACTGGAAAATATAAAAAAGCATCAGCAAAATCTTTTCCTGATTTTCTCCGAACTATTTAATAACGCGCTCGACCATGGTATTTTGAATCTCGATTCAAAAATGAAAGCTGACCCAGAAGGTTTCACTGAATACCTGGAAAAACGTGAACAACGTCTAAAAGATTTAAGAGATGACAATATTCTTATCTCGATTGAAAAAATTAATTTTTACAATACTGAATTCCTGCGTATCCGTTTCAAAGATTCAGGTGAGGGATTTGATTTAAACGGTAAAATAGAAGAGCTGGATGAAAACGATAAGTTTTCTGGGCGTGGGATTAAGCTCGTTCGGGAACTTTGCTTCCATGTTGAATATAAAGGAAAAGGCAACGAAGTCGAAGCTGTTTACCAGCTATAAAATTACAGGTTCTGGATGTCCTCAATAAATAAAATACTCATTGCTGATGATGATGCTTTTATGTTGCTATCATTAAAAACGGTGCTTGAAAAAGAAAACTATACTGTAATTGAAACCGAAGATGGTGAACAAGCAGTTAATGCATTTAAGCAGTATCAACCTGATTGTGTACTACTGGATGGTTTAATGCCGAACACCAGTGGCTTTGAGGCATGTAACCAGATAAGGGCGACGCCAGAAGGTAAAGCTGTGCCAATCCTGATTGTTTCGGGGTTATCAAAAGACGAAGTAAAAGATCAGTACCCCGGTACCAAAGCGACTGGTTATATTCCAAAACCTATCGACTGGCTTAAGTTAATAAAACGAATCAGCCGTTTATAGTCTTGTCGTTACCAGTTTCCTGATACACCCCAGAGAAGTCTGAACAAAATCTCTTAAATCTGAAAAGTGCAGAATTATTGTCGACCCTTATTGACAATGAGAATCATTCTCATTAACATATAAGAACTTGCTAAAATAATGGATTCAATGAGATGAATATTAAGAATTTGGTTTCGATTTTTACTGTTTTATCAATAAGTTATGCTTTTAACGGGCAGAGTTCGGCGGTCGCAAAAGGAAACGCACTTACAGCCCAGCAGCAGCTTGGTAAGCGTATTTTCTTTGATGCCTCACTTTCTGAGCCGGCTGGTCAGTCATGTGCGAGCTGCCATAACTCGAATGCTGGCTTTGCTTTGATGCAAAAGAAAAATCTCTTACCGGTGTCTGCAGGTGCCATCCGGCATCGTTTTGGCAACAGAAATACTCCCACTGTAAGCTACTCAGCCTTTGTACCTGCGTTGCAATATGACAAGAAGGAGCAAATGTACGTGGGTGGTTTATTCCTGGATGGACGTGAAAATTCACTTGAGTCGCAGGCAAAGGGACCGCTGTTTAATCCTGTTGAAATGGCAATCAAAAATGAAAAGCAACTTACTCAAAAATTAAAAAATGCCGGCTATATAACAGAATTTAGAAAAGTCTTTGGCGATAAAGCAATGCAGGACAGTAGTAAAACACTTGAGCAGGTGACGGCATCGCTTGCAGCATATCAGCGCAGTGTTGAGCTAAGTCCGTTTACGTCTAAATATGATGCTTACCTTAATGGACAGATACAATTAAGCGCACAGGAGCAGCGTGGTCTGGAAATATTTAACGCAGAAGATAAAGGCAACTGTGCAGCTTGTCATATAAGTGAAACAGATAAAGATAAAGATGATAAGAGTGGTGTGCCACCTTTATTTACAGATTTTACCTATGATAACTTAGGCGTGCCTGCAAACAAAAAGAATCCGTTTTATAGTCAACCACTGAAGTTTAATCCGTATGGGAAAAACTATGTTGATTTAGGTCTGGGTGGCATTGTGAAAGATGCTAAACAAAATGGTAAATTTAGGGTGCCTACGCTTAGAAACATTGCATTAACCGCACCCTATATGCATAACGGTGTATTTGAAACATTAAATGAAGTTGTCGATTTTTATAATACCCGTGACGTTAAAGACTGGCCAAAACCGGAAGTGGATGAGAATGTTAATAAGGACGAGTTGGGTGATTTAAAACTAACGGAGCAGGAAGTCGATGATTTAGTTGTATTTATGAAAACATTGACGGATGGTTATAAAGTTAAATAAATGAAGTGGTGCCCGCGAAAGCGAGCATCCATAAAAATTTTATTTAACTTAATTTTTAGTTAGGGCAGTACTCTCAAATTGAATACTATCTAAACCATACTTCATTAAAGTGCGGATATTTGCATGATCGTTACCATCCGGATTATTTAAAACATCATCGCGATAGTATTTTCCAAAACAGGCCAGAGTTTGATCTTTTGTTAGGTTATTAAGTTTTGCAAATGCAAAAATTTTACATGAGCCTTCGTTAGTTGATGCTTCATTAACAACCATGTTATTACCCTTGCCATTGGTGAATTTAGAGGGTAAGTATTTATATTCTGCATTTATAGTGGAAATCACGTAATCAAATTCTACTTTATCTGGACTTTGCCTGATTTCGCTTAATAGTTCATTTAATGTCATAATTGTTTCCTGTTCATTTATGAAGAACAACTTACGCTAATGGTTTCGGCCCAGTCAGGCGGTAGCTCTGCGTAGTGTTCCATACTGGGGTGTTCATCGTATGGGTTGTGTAAAATCGTTATTAACTTATCAATTTCAGTGTAATCCAGTTCACGCTCTGCTTTATCAATCGCTATTTGTGCAATGTAATTCCGCAAAATATATTTTGGGTTGGTTTTACGCATTGTAACTTGTTGTGACTCTATATTTAAACCTAGAGTTGTAAAATGTTCCTGATATTGTTTATACCAGTTGTCGAATTTATTGCGGTCAAAAAACATATCACGCAAAGATTCAGATGTTTTAGTTGAAGTATTACTTAAATTTCTAAAGAACAGTGTATAGTCAACATTTGATTGTTGCATTTGATTAAGCAATTCAGCCAATAGAGATACAGTTTCAGAATCTGCTTGAGTAAAACCTAGCTTGGTTGCCATAAGATCATTGTAATATCGAGTATAACTATCCTGATAAATCGATAGTGCAGACTGAGCAGATTCAACATCTAGCAATGGTAATAAGGCTTGAGCTAAACAACTTAAGTTAAACAAACCTATCTGCGGCTGGTTTTCAAACGAGTAACGTCCTTCGTAATCTGAATGG
>Ga0316207_10001890_pt1 | contig 23708 bp, 26 predicted proteins | sample 6weekpyrite_MG_FD_204943 | JGI IMG/M metagenome (GOLD analysis project Ga0316207, IMG submission 204943) | Microbial mat bacterial communities from mineral coupon in-situ incubated in ocean water Damariscotta River, Maine, United States -... | ecosystem: Environmental > Aquatic > Marine >... | reverse complement strand
TGGCCAGAAAGATCCGCTTGAACGGCTGCGAATAGGCCCAGAGAAAGGGCCAGATGCGGCGCGGCGGGCGATCTTCCTCCGGGTAATCGGTGAAAGGGTCGACCATATTTTCGAAAATGCGAAACATCGGAGCGGACCGGGGATTTGGGGTTAGGACGCCAAGATATAGCGCCGTTGTCAGAGGAAGACCATCACCGCCGAGGCCGCCAGCGCCGCCGCCATCACGCTGCGAAACACCGCCCAGGCCGCGGGCGTGGTCAGCAGGAGCGCCAGCAGCGTTCCGGCAAAGCTCCAGAACAGGCAGACAAAAAGGTTGAGCCCGGAAAACGCGGCGGCCAGACGCCCGGCGTCAATCCAGGCCCCAAGCCCCGAGCCGTAGCCCGCCGCAGCCGCCATCGCCACCGCCCAGACCTTGGGGTTGACCCATTGAAAAAGCACCGCCTCGACAAAGGTAAAGGGCCGTTCGCCGGCCTTGCGGGCGGCCAGCGGGCGGGCGCGCAGCAGTTGAACCGCCATGAACAGGATCCAAGCGGCGGCGACGATCCTGAGGGTCAGCGCCAGGGCCGGATAGGTCGCCAGCACCGCCCCGATACCCAGCCCCGTCAACCCGGCGGTAATGCCCACACCCAGAACCACGCCCGCGACATGCGGCAAGGTGGCGCGAAACCCGAACCGCGCGCCCGAGGCGGTCAGCAGGATGACATTGGGGCCGGGCGAAAAAAGCCCGAAAAAGACGAAGGGATAAAGCGGATCCATGGCCGTGACAGGAGGGCGCAGGGCCGGCGCTGTCAAGTCAGCAGTTCGGCCTTGGAAAGGGAAAAATCCGAGGCGATCCAGCGCGCCTGGAGGTCGCGCAAGGCCTGACCGAGAGCAGGCCCTGCAAGGCCCGCAGATTTCAGATCAGCCGCCCGCACCGGGCAGACCTGCGCCGCCCCACGTGCAACGGCGGCCAGATCGGCCTCTGACACCGTGGTTTCAAAAAGTGCCGCGCGCAGCAGCACAACATCGCGGCCTGCCTGTTCGCCCATGAAATAGCCAAGCGCACCGGGCCCCGCCGCGTCGCCGATGCGGTTTCGCCGGTTTGCGATGCCGCTGGCCTGCGCCTTGCTGAGCCTGAGCGCATCGGCCATGTCCTGCCCGCCCAAAAGCGCCAGCCGCCGGATCGGATCGGGGGCCAGACCCGCGATGCCCTCCAGATGGATCAACAGCGAAAGCCGCGATGCATCGGCCCCCGGCAGCACCCGCGCCAACACGCCCGCCTGCGCCATCGCGGCCACGCCCGGGCCGGGATCGGGGGCCGCCAGCAGCTTGACCATCTCGGCCCCGACGCGTTCGCGGGAGAGCTGTTTGATGCCCTCGGCCATCTCCGCGCAGGCGGCCAGCCCCTCTGCATCGAGCCCGCCTGCCGGGTCGGCATAATGGGCGTGAAAGCGAAAAAACCGCAGGATGCGCAGGTAATCCTCGGCGATGCGATCATGCGGATCGCCAATGAACCGCACCCGGCGCGCTGTCAGATCGGCGATGCCGGAGCCAAGCGGATCCATCACCGCTCCGCGCGCATCGGCATAGAGCGCGTTCATGGTGAAATCGCGGCGCAGGGCATCCTCCTCGACCCGCTCTGAAAACGCCACCACGGCGCGGCGGCCATCGGTTTCGACATCGCGGCGAAAGGTGGTGACCTCATGCGGATACCCGTTGACCACGACGGTCACGGTTCCATGGTCGATACCGGTGGGGATCGGTTTCATGCCTACATCGCGGGTGATCTGCATCACCCGTTCGGGGCGCGCGTCGGTGGCGATGTCGATATCGGTGACAGCGCGGCCAATGATGCCATCGCGCACACAGCCGCCGACAAAAAGCGCGTGATATCCGGCCGCCTCAAGCGCGGCACAGAGTCCTTGCGTGGCCGGGCGCGACAGCCAGTTTGCCTGCAGGATCATAGGGCCACCCGGTCGGCCAGGCCCTTGAGCATCCGCGCCGTCGCGCCCCAGATGTAATAGGGGCCGTAAGGCACCACGTAAAAGGCGCGCCATTTGCCCTGCCAGCGGCGGCGTTCGACGCGGAAATTGGCGGGTGCCATCAGGAAACTCAGCGGCACCGAAAACACTTCCGCCACTTCGCCCGGCTCGGACACCGGCACAAATGGCGCGCGGATGCGGCCCACAAAGGGGCTGACGTAATAGCCGGTGACGGTTTCATGCGGTGCCATGCAGCCGATGATATCGACATTCTCGGGGCAAAGCCCGATCTCTTCATGCGCCTCGCGCAGGGCGGCGGCGGCGGCACCCTCGTCGGTTGCATCCACCTTGCCGCCCGGAAAGGCGATCTGGCCGGGGTGATGTTTGAGCGTCGAGGCGCGTTGCGTCAGCACCACCCGCGCGACGCCACCAGTACCCATGATCGCCATCAGCACGGCGGCCGGTTTCAGCTTGCGGTTTGCAGGTAGCACCACGTCCGGGTTCAGGTCGAAATCGGACGAGGCCGGGGATGTCCCGGCCAGCGCCCGTTCGATATGCGTAAGATCACTCAGCGGGCTTCTCGGCCTCGAAGCCGAGCGTGGCGGGGTCAAACACGTAATGCGCGCCGCAGAACTGGCAATCGGCGGTGACGGTTCCGGCATCGGTGGTCATATGGCCGATATCCTTGGCCGAATAGATCGACATCGATTGCCGCACACGATCGGGCGAGCAGGAGCAGCCGAACTCGACCGGCAGGGCGTCATAGACGCGCGGGGCTTCCTCGTGAAAAAGCCGCAGCAACAGATCGGTGGGGGCCACGCTTGGCCCGATCAATTCCAGATCCTCGACCGTATCCAGCAGCACATTGGCGCGGGTCCAGTTCTCGGCCTGATCCGCATCCAGTATATCGGCAGCCGCCAGCAGCCCACCCTCGCCCGATCCGCCTTCGCCGGTCAGGTGCGGGCTGGTTTTCGGCATATGTTGCAGCATCACACCTCCGGCCCGCCACCCGGCGACGCCGCCGGGCTCCGTGCTATGACCATAGGACAGCGCAAAGCGGGTCGGCAATTGCTCGGATTGCGCGAAATAAGCCTCGGCGCAGGCCACAAGCGAACCGCCCGCGATGGGCGTGATGCCCTGATAAGGCTCCGTCCCCTTGCCCTGATCAATCAGGATCGCGAAATAGCCTTTGCCGATCTGCGCAAACGGGTCTTTTGTATCGTCATAGGTTTCGGCATCAAAGCTGGCATAGGCGCGGATCTGGGCCTTGGCACCGGGTTCAGCCGGGGCGTAGATATCGGTTGCCAGAATGCGCAACGGGCCATCCCCACGCACCTGCAGGCTGAGTTTCCAGCGCAGTTTGATGGTCTGGCCAATCAGCGCGGTCAACAGCGCCAGTTGGGCGACCATGCCCTCAATGCCGCGCGGATAGTCGTGCTGCTCCAGGATCCGGTCGATGGTGCCATCAAGCCGCGCCACCCGGCCCCGGATGTCGGAGCGGTCCAGCTGAAAGGGCAGGACGGTGTCGTCCCATGCGATTTTTGTGCTGAGCGTCATTGGCTTTCCTTCCGCGGCGCGGGCTGGCATACCGCGCCCATATAAGCGGGGCAAGCGCCTTGCCAACCCATTACCCTCGCCCGAGCCCGCCATGAACCGCCGTTTTGGACCCAAACCCGACCCAGGCCGCCGCTATCAGCCGCGCATGGGGGCCTATGCCATCATCATGGCGGGCGACGGGATATTGGCCACGTTTCAGGAACGCCCGGTGCCCGAGCTGCAATTGCCAGGCGGCGGTGTCGATCCCGGCGAAAGTGCGGTGCGCGCGCTGCATCGCGAGGTGCTGGAGGAAACAGGGTATCGCATTCACAGGCCGCGCCGCTTGGGCATGTTTCACCGCTTTACCTATATGCCAGATTACGAGATCTGGGCGCAGAAGCAATGCCATGTCTATGTCGCGCAACTGGGCCCGTGCGTGGCTATGCCAAGCGAGCCCGGGCACATCCCGGTGTTCCTGCCTTGGCCCGAGGCCGAAGAGCATCTGGGCGTCGATGGCGACCGGTATTTCGTGAGCCGGATCAGGCGGGCAATGGGCCTGTAAAGTCAAAGGCGACCAGCGAAACATCATCGTCAAACTCGGCCCGCCCCGCAAATTGCTGTAGCGCGGCAACGATATTGTCCAGCAGGGCATCGCCCTGATCCTCTGCCGTCTGGCGCAGGAGCGAGGCAAACCCGTCCTCGCCCAGATCGCCGGTGCCGATTCCCTGGCATTCGGTGACGCCGTCGGAATACATCACCAGCCGGTCACCAGGGGCGAGCGTGAATGTGAAACGCTCAAACTCTGCCTCCTCAAGCAGGCCGACGGGCATACCGCCCGTGCCCTGCCAGGTGACCGAGCCATCAGGATGCAGAACCGCCGGATGCGGGTGCCCGGCCTGCACCATCGTCACCTCGCCACTGCGTAGATTGAGATCGGCCAGCGCGACCGTGAAGTAGAGGTCGGTGCCAATATCGGTAAACATCATGTGATTCAGCTTGGCCGCCACCTCATCGGGGGGTAACAGATCCCAGCGCCCACCCTTGTGCTGGGTCATCGCCACGTTCTGTTCGGGGGCGGATGTGCCCAACAGCGCCGCCATCCGCGCCGCCAACAGCGCCGATGACACGCCATGGCCCGACACATCCAGCGAAAAGACCCCGATACGATCGTCATCAATGGGAAAGAACCCCACCAGATCGCCCCCGACATGGCCACTGGATCGCAGCGTCAGCGCAATCTGACCGGTATCGAATTGCTGAAAGCTTACCCGCACCAGTGAGTCCTGAAGATGCTTGGCATCGTTCAGATCCCGGTCCAGCGCATCGTAAAGGTTGCGGATCTCGGTCAGAGTGTTGTGCACCCGTTGGTTTTGCCAGACCAGTTCCTGCTGCATGTCAATGATACGCTTGCCGGCGCGCATCCGGGCCCGCAATTCATGCGGATCGACGGGCTTCGAGACAAAGTCATCGGCCCCCGCATCCAACCCATGCGCAATTTCGGATTTTTCGGTCTTGGAGGTCAGCAGGATGACATAGGCATAGCTTTCGCGGTCCATCTCGCGCAACGCGCGACAAAACTCGGGGCCGGTCATGCCGGGCATCATCCAATCGGTCAGCACAATCGAGATGGACGGATCAGCAAGCGCGACCAGCGCATCGGCCGGCGTTTCGCACACCGTGACGGGATGCCCCCATTTCTGCAACAGCGCGCTGAGCAGCCGGCGTTGCGCGCGACTGTCATCCAGCACCAGGACATGCGCCGGGCCGCAGGTCGCATCGCCCCCGCGGAACCGTTGAATCTGAATTGCGTCATCCGGCACAGAACACTCCCCTTGCCTTGGTTCGCGGCATGGTCTGACCGATCAGGGGTTAAGGCCGGATGAAGGATAAAATCCGACCTAGTAAGGCCGAATTCCGCAAGCCTTTTTTAAGAGATGCAGGCCCAGGGTGCCGGAGCGTGGGGGCGCGAATTTTGGAGGGTGGTATGATAGACCGGGCCCGTTTGAGCGAGTTGAAAGAAGAAATCGGTGACGAGGATTTCGGCGAAGTGGCCGAGATTTTTCTGGATGAAATGAATGAAACCTTGTCGGCGCTCTGCTCCGATCCCAAGGCGATCACGGCGGCCGCGTTTCACGGGCTTCGTGGCAGTGCCTCGAATCTGGGGTTCTCAGGCTTTGCCTTTGCCTGCAGCGACGCCGAACAGCGCTGCCTGGCTTGTGAACGCATAGACATGGCACCGCTCGTGGCCCTGTTTCGCGCTTCGGTGGCCATGGCGGGCAATGAATTGCCGGCGATGGCGGCATAACGCACGCGCCGAAAGATCAGGCTCACTCAACGCGGCCTGAAATCCAAGATCTCACGCGTTGGGCGGCGCGCCATGGCTTGGGCTGTCCAAGACCCGGGCTAGATCATGAATTCGGCCAGCACCTCATCCTCGGTGATATCGCGATAGGCAAAGCCGCCCTCGGCCATCTGGTCAAACAACCGGTCAAAGCTTTCCGGTGCGCCGGTTTCGATCCCGATCAGGACCGAGCCGAAATTGCGGGCCGATTTCTTGAGATATTCGAAACGGGCGATATCCTGATCCGGGCCAAGCAGCGCCAGGAAATCTTTGAGCGCACCGGGGCGTTGCGGCAGGCGCAGGATGAAATATTTCTTCAGCCCCTGGAAATGCATCGCGCGTTCCTTGACCTCGGGCAGCCGCTCGAAATCAAAATTGCCGCCCGAGGTGACGCAGACCACGCTCTGCCCGCGCAGGGCCGCCCCCAGATCGGCCAGAGCATCCACCGCCAGCGCGCCCGCGGGCTCCAACACGATGCCCTCGATATTCAGCATCTCGGAGATGGTCACGCAAATTCGGTTCTCGGGGGCCACCAACACGTCACCGGGATCGGTCTGGCGCAGCACTTCAAACGGGTGCCCGCCGATCCGCGCCACCGCTGCGCCATCGACGAAATTATCGACCTGCGGCAGGGTCACGGGCGCGCCCGCCTTTAGCGCTGCCGTCAAACTGGCCCCACCCGCCGGTTCCACCAGTTTCAGCCGTGTATGCGCCCCGGTCGCGGCCAGATAGTTGGTAACGCCCGCCGACAATCCGCCGCCGCCCACCGGCAGGACCAGACGATCGGGGGCCGCGCCCAATTGTTCGATCAGTTCGACGGCGACCGAGGCCTGCCCCTCCATCACATCGAGATCATCGAAAGGCGACAGGAAATGCGCCCCGCTTGCGGCGCAGAAATTCTGCGCCGCTGTCAGCGTGTCGTCGAAATAATCGCCCACCAGCTTGATCTCGATCGCGTCGCCGCCAAAGGCCTGGGTCTTGGCGATCTTTTGTTTGGGGGTGGTGACCGGCATGAAGATGGTGCCATGTTTGCCCAGATGGCGGCAGACAAACGCCACGCCCTGGGCGTGGTTTCCGGCGCTGGCACAGACGAATTGCCCCTGATCGGGATGCAGCGCCAGATGCTTGGTTATCGCGTTGAACGCCCCGCGGATCTTGTAGGAACGCACCGGCGACAGGTCTTCGCGTTTTAACCAGATATCGGCCCCATAGCGGTCCGACAGATAGGCATTGCGCTGCAAGGGCGTTTCGGGAAAGAGCGCGCGCATCGCATCTGTGGCGCGGCGGGCGCTTTCCGCGAAATCGGCGGTCATCGCAGGGCCCGACCCTCAAGCTGCATTCCATAGACGGTGGTCATCAGCGACAGGTTCAACAGGATCTGGATCCAATAGACCAGCGCCGAGGCAACCAGCCCGATCACAGAAGCCCCAAACATCACGTTAACCGCGCTGCTGACGATGCTGATCCCGATGGCCAGAACAACGACGGGCACCAGAATGTCGGTTGATACGGGCCTGGTCTCTTGCCAGCTTTCGCTGAGTGTCAGGCGTTCGCCAACGGCCGCTGCGGGAAGGATCAGGCCAAAGCGCACGCCAAGCCAGGAAAACCCGATCGCGGCCCCAAGGACAAGTATCCATGCAACCGCAAGCGATTGAAACATCAGCATGATGATGAACACGAGCAGCCCGAACACAAGGCCCACCGCAAAGAGCGCGAGGAACAGCACGATCAGCCGCCCGATATAGGATTTGATATTACCGCCGCGCCAATCCGGCACGACCCCGTTGCCATATTCCTCGCGCAGGACAAAGCGGTGCCAGCCAACCGCGGCCCAGGCCGAGGTCACGATATTGATGAGGAAAAGCACGAAAATCAGGCCCGGGTTCTGCGGCTGCGGCACGCCGCCCGGCACAGCCACCAACTGGGCGGAAAGGTAGAGGATCACCAGCATCGGCCCAGCGGTCAGCAAGAGCGTCAGCCGCGCCGCCTGCCCCAGATTGCCGAAAACCTGCCGCACCACATGTTGCAGCATCAGATACCCATTATCCATAACGCACTCTCCTTGCTTCCCCCTTGAAAACCCGGTATCGCCCGCGCGGTCAATCTAAATTCCCGGAGTGCCTGAAAATGTCCGCGCCCAAGAAAGTCGTCCTTGCCTATTCCGGCGGTCTCGACACCTCGATCATCCTGAAATGGCTGCAGACGGAATATGGCTGCGAGGTGATCACCTTTACCGCCGATCTGGGGCAGGGTGAGGAACTGGAGCCAGCTCGCGCCAAGGCCGAGCTGTTGGGGATTGCGCCGGAAAACATCCATATCGAGGATGTGCGCGAGGAATTTGTCCGCGATTTCGTGTTTCCGATGTTCCGCGCCAATGCGGTCTATGAGGGGCTCTATCTCTTGGGCACCTCGATCGCGCGGCCGCTGATTTCCAAGCGCCTGGTGGAACTGGCGGCTGAACACGGGGCCGATGCGGTGGCCCATGGCGCGACCGGCAAGGGCAATGACCAGGTCCGGTTCGAACTGGCCGCCTATGCGCTGAACCCCGATATCAAGGTGATTGCGCCCTGGCGCGAATGGGATTTGACCAGCCGGACCAAGCTGATTGATTTCGCCGAGAAAAACCAGATCCCGATTGCCAAGGACAAACGCGGCGAGGCACCGTTTTCGGTCGATGCGAACCTGTTGCACACCTCGTCCGAGGGCAAGGTTCTGGAAGACCCCGCAATCGACGCGCCCGATTATGTCTATCAGCGCAGCGTGCACCCCGAGGATGCACCCGATACGCCCGAATATATCGAGATCGGGTTTGAAAAAGGCGATGCCGTCAGCATCAATGGCGAGGCGATGTCGCCCGCCGCGATCCTGACCCGGTTGAACGAGCTGGGCGGCAAACATGGCTGTGGGCGGCTGGACCTCGTTGAGGGGCGCTTTGTCGGCATGAAATCACGCGGCATCTATGAAACGCCCGGCGGCACGCTGCTGCTTGAGGCGCATCGCGGCATTGAATCGATCACCATGGATCGCGGTGCCATGCATCTGAAAGATGAGCTGATGCCGAAATACGCCGAACTCATATATAACGGGTTCTGGTACAGCCCTGAGCGCGAGATGCTGCAGGCGGCGATTGATGCGAGCCAGGCCTATGTGACCGGCACGGTGCGGCTGAAGCTCTACAAAGGTCAGGCGCGCACCGTGGGGCGCTGGTCCGATATGAGCCTGTATTCCGAGGCGCATGTGACCTTTGAGGATGATGCCGGGGCCTATGATCAAAAGGACGCGGCCGGGTTCATCCAATTGAATGCGCTGCGACTGAAACTCCTGGCGGCGCGCAAACGGCGGCTTGGCTAACGCAGTTTACGGGCTTCGAGTTCGTGGTAATATGGCAGGGCTTCTTGCAGGAGCTCTGCCGCCCTGCCGGTCAGTCGCGGCAGCGGGGCTTCGGGCCCGGCGAACCCGGTGCTGGCGTGGATCGCGCCATACCAATGCGCGGCCCAAACACCATCATCAGCATGACCGCCTGCGGGCCAGTGCAGCATAGATTCGCTGAAATCGAGGCCGATCTCGGTGCAGAGTTTACCCAGCATTTCCCGTGGGTTGGCGCGGATGTCATGGCTGTCGATCACCAGGCCGCCGATCTTTTCAAATAGCGCCGCCTGTTGCGGAAATCCGATATCCTCAAGCGTCGGATCCTCGCGTTTCGCAGCATAAGAGGCGATGACACGGGCCGGGTGGCGGATAAGGTGGACATGCACGCAATCCGCCGCCCAGTTCAGCGGAAAACCCGGCAGCATGTGGTGCGGCATATGCTTCATATAGAAGTGCTTTTTGCCCACGGGCACCGGGCCCTGGCAGCGCGCCGCCACGCGCGCCGGATCGCTTTCATGGGCGGCGATGATCTGCGCGGCCAGCGGATGATCCGATCCGGTTGCCTTTAGGTAGGGCGCATAGAACGGCTCATCCCAGACCACGCAATCGCCGCGCGCGGCAAAGGCATACATCATCGCGGTCGAGAGGTTGCGCGGCCCGCTCCACATCGCGATTTTCATGTGTCACCCCCCGTACACCGCCCGTACACCACCCGGCCATACACATCATCGGCTGTCATCCGCCGCTTCCCCCGCATTTCATCACCCGCACGTGACCTCACGGCCTGTTGCATTGTATTTCATCGCATATGGCGCAATGGATAGGGTAGAACACAGGAGGGTGTCATGTCCCGAATTCAAATCAGGCAGAAGATCAAGACCGCCGTTTTGGGATTGGCGATCGTGCTGGGTGTGCTGGCCAGTGCCGAGCGCGGCGAGTCAGTGCAGATGCGCGGCGGCCTGGCCGATCCGGTCAATCAGCAGCACGCGGCCAATGCTCCGGCCTATCCCGAGGCGGTTCTTATCCGCATGCAGCCCGGTCCGCATCCGGTGGTTCTGCGCCTCATCGGCGTGGGCGTCCACCGCGCCTGTTCCGATGGCAGCCGCGCTATATGAATGCCATCGCGTTGTTGCGCAGCACGATCTCAAGCGCGAAAACGCCCAGGATCACGATCAGCGGGGCCAGGTCTATTCCACCCATATTGGGCAACGCACGGCGAATGGGGCCATAGATCGGCTCTAGCAGACGATTGAGCCCGGTCCAGATCTGCACCACGATCGGCTGACGCATATTCAGCACGCCAAAGGTGATCAGCCAGCTCATGATGATATGGGCCAGGATGATGAACTTGGCCACCGAGATCAGCATCAAAAGGATCTGAAAGATCGAATACATGGGCGCGCCTCTGGTCTACATGTCTCTGCGTTGCGGCAACAGGTAAGCGGGCGGACGGATAAAGACAAGAGAGTGACGCAACGGCAGAGGTTGAAGCAGGCACCATGCGCCCCAGCTTCCCACATGTGGGGCCGGTTGCTCCGAAACTGGGCAGGCTCTCTGATGTATCCTTTTTTTCGTCTGGCCTATCAGCTGGCCGTCAGCCGCAAAGCGCCGGCCATGGCACCGCTTGGCACGCATGTCAGCTATCACCGCTGCTGGCCCTGGGATCTGGACATGTTTCTGGAGCTCAACAACGGCCGCACGCTGACGATCTATGATCTGGGCCGCATCCCCGCCGCCCGGCGCGCAGGCTTGATCAAGGCGCTGCGGCAAAACCGGTGGGGCATGACCATGGCCGGTGCCTCGGTGCGATATCGCGCGCGGATCGCCATGTTTGACAAGCTGGAGATGCGCAGCCGCCTGGTCGGTTGGGATGCCCGGTTCTTCTATCTGGAACAAAGCCTGTGGCGGGGCGGCATGTGCTGCAATCAGATCGTCTATCGCTCGGCCATTACCGATCGCGACGGCATCGTGCCCGCCGCGCGCCTGATGGCGGCACTGGGCCAAGACGGGCCGTCACCCGAAATGCCGCGATGGGTGCAGGCCTGGATCGACGCCGATAACACCCGGCCCTGGCCGCCCGAGGATGCCCCGGCCCCGGCGCTGACCCCGATTTAACATTGCCAAAGCCCCGCAATGGCCCAAGGATGGTGGCCAGGCGAACCCCGGGGGGCAGATGGGCGATATTTCGATACGCAAGCGGATCTGGGGCTGGTTTTTCTTTGACTGGGCCAGCCAGCCCTATAACACGCTGCTGCTGACCTTTATCTTTGGCCCCTATATCAACGAGCTTTTGGGCGATGGTACGGCGGCACAGACCGCCTGGGGCTATGGCATCGGGGCGGCGGGGCTGGCGATTGCCGCTCTGGCCCCGATGTTGGGCGCAATCGCCGATCGGTCAAGCGTGCATATGCGGTTCATCTGGCTGTTTTCCGTCATGTATGTGGTGGGGGCGGCGGGGCTGTGGCTGGCGGCACCGGGCAGTTTCAACCTGGTCCTGATCATGGTCTTCTTTGCCATCGGCCTGATCGGGATGGAGTTCGCCACGATATTCACCAATGCGCTGTTGCCCAGCTTGGGCGCGCGCGGCGATCTGGGGCGCATCTCGGGATCGGGATGGGCGTTTGGTTATCTCGGCGGATTGACGGCGCTGGTCTTCATGCTGCTCTTTCTGGCCGAAAACGCCGCGACCGGCACCACGTTGATCGGGCGGCAGCCGCTTTTCGGTCTGGACGCGGCAGCGCGCGAGGGCACCCGGGCGGTGGGGCCGCTGGCGGCGATCTGGTACGCGGTTTTCATGATCCCGTTTTTCCTGTGGGTAAGGGTGGCCCCCAATCCGCGCGCCTTGCCGATGGGTCAGGCGGTGCGCGCGGCGATGCCCGATCTCATGGCCTCGATCAAGGCCCTGCCGCAGACCCGCAGCCTTTTTGCCTATCTGGCCTCGTCGATGCTGTATCGTGATGCGCTGAATGGGATCTATGTCTTCGGCGGCATCTATGCCTCGGGCGTGTTGGGCTGGTCGGTGACCGATGTGGGTATTTTCGGCATTCTGGCGGTGCTGTCGGGGGCGGTGTTTGCCTGGCTCGGCGGCCGGGCCGACAGCTTTTACGGGCCCAAGCCGGTGATCGTGGTCAATGTTGCGGTTCTGACGCTGGTGGGGCTGGCGATCATCTTTGTCTCGCGCACGTCCGTGTTGGGGATCCCGGTGGCGGCGGAGTCCAACCTGCCCGATATCGCATTCTACATCCTTGGCGTGGTGATCGGGGCCGCGGGCGGGGCGCTGCAATCGGCCAGCCGCACGATGCTGGTCCGGCAGGTCCGGCCCGACCGGATCACCGAAGGGTTCGGGCTGTATGCGCTGGCGGGCAAGGCCACATCCTTTGCCGCGCCGCTTCTGATTGCGGTCACGACACAGATCACCGGCAGCCAGCAGCTTGGCATCGCGCCCCTGATTGTGCTCTTTATAGCGGGGTTGATCCTTTTGATCTGGGTGAACCCGAACGGGGAGGACGCGACATGAAATGGGCCGCTTTGCTGACGCTTGGTGCCACCGTCGTGCTTGCGGCCTGCGCCACGGGTGAAGAGGAGAGCGCCGGCTATGTCGCGGTGCGCCAGGCCGACAGCCGCCCGGCGCAGCAGATATTTGGCAGTTTCGAGGCCGCAAGCGAGGGCCGGTCGCAGGCCGTTGGCGGCTATGCCCGCGGCTGTCTGGCGGGGGGCGAGCAATTGCCCGAAACCGGCCCGACATGGCAGGCGATGCGGCTGTCGCGCAACCGCAACTGGGCGCATCCCGCGATGGTGGATTTCCTGCAGGATCTGTCGCGCTTTGCCGCCGCTCAGCCCGGTTGGGAGGGGCTTTATATCGGTGATATCAGCCAGCCGCGCGGCGGGCCGGTGACGGGCCATGCCAGCCATCAGATCGGGATGGATGCCGATGTCTGGATGCTGCCGCCCCAGCGACTGGACCTGAGCCGGGCCGAGCGCGAAAACCTGTCGGCCGTGTCGCTCAGGCGGGAACGCGGGGCTTATGTCAACGATCTCTGGACCGAACAGAACTGGGCCATTTTACGCGAGGCCGCCAGCGACCCGCGCGTGGCGCGGATCTTCCTTTTCCCGGGGGCCGTGGTCTGGATGTGCGACAACGAAACCGGCAACCGCGATTACCTGCGCCAGATCCGGCCCTGGTATGGACATGACGCGCATTTCCATGTCCGGCTGAATTGCCCCTCCGGGTCGCCGGGTTGCGTCGATCAGGCCCCGCCGCCGCCCGGTGATGGCTGCGATCAGGCGCGCGAATGGCAGGCCAATATCCTCAACCCGCCGCCACCGACACCGCCCGATCCGAATGCGCCCGCGCCACAACCGCGCGGCGAACTGACCCTTGCCGATCTGCCGCAACAATGCACCCGCGTTCAATCCTCGGGGGGATAGCGGCGCTGGCCGCATGGATCGCGCTTGCCCTGCCGGCCCCGGCGCAGGAGGCGGTGTTGATGGGGGCACTGAATATCCGCAGCGATGCGCCTCTGTTGGGCGGGCTTTCGGCATTGGAGATGGCCGGGGACGGCGCGTCCATGGTGGTGGTCTCGGATCGCGGGATCGTGTTCCAGGCGGGCATTGCGCGTGACGGGGCGGGCCGGATTGCGGGCGTGACGCTGACCGGGGCCGAGGAGCTTTTGGGCCAGAACGGGCGGCGCGGGCCCTGGGCGGCGCGTGACAGCGAAGGGGTGGCCCGGGGGGCCGACGGCACGCTGTTTCTGTCCTTTGAGGGCGATCACCGGGTATCGCGGTATCTGGGCGGTGCCCAGAGCGAGGCGCTGCCGCCGCATCCCGATTTCGCGGGGTTCGCGCCAAACGCCGCATTGGAGGCGCTGGCCATCGATGCCACCGGGCGGCTTTATGCGCTGCCCGAGGATCCCGGGGCCGGGGCGCAGGATTTTCCTGTCTACCGCTTTGCGGATGGCGCATGGGACAGGGCGCTGAGCCTGCCGCGCCGGGGCCGTTTCCTCGCGGTGGGGGCCGATTTCGACGATCTGGGCCGGTTTTACCTGCTGGAACGCGATTTTAGCCTGCTCTTTGGCTTTGCCGCGCGCATTCGCCGGTTCGCCCTCACCGATACCGGTTTGACCGAGGAGATTACCCTTCTGACCACCCGCTACGGGCAGTTTTCCAATCTCGAAGGGTTGAGCCTGTGGCGCAACGCGGAGGGGCAGATTGTGGCGAGCATGGTCTCGGACGACAATTTCAGCCCGCTTCTGCCAACACAGATCGTCGAATATTTGCTGCCTGAATAGCCAGAAACTCCACGCTTAATCCCTCAATTTGCCGCAATTGTTTTGTAGAAACGGGCCATTGTTCGAATGAGGCTCGACCCCCGCCATGCCGGTTTATTACGGTTACTCCAACGCGATATTTGGCACCCAATCCACCGTGAACGGGGCTGCCCAGAACTATGCCTATGGGCCTCCGGTGGGCGGCACCTGGAGCTATTCGGGATCAACGACCGCGTTCCATGTGCGCGAAAGCGAGGGCGCGACCGTCTATAACGGCGACACCACCAACGAGCAGATCGGTAGCAATGAACAGATCGGCGGCGCTTGGGAACAGGTGACCTTGATCGATGGGACCTATTACCAAACGATCTGGGACTACACATTCGAGATCGAGGCCGCCGATGGCACCACATACCGGGTCGGGGTAATCGATGTTGACCTGAACAATGACGACGATCTGAACGATGCGGGCGAGGATGGTTATTATCTGGTCTTTCCCGATGGCGTGCCGCCCGCCGGGGTTGATTATACCGTCAACGGGATTGTCGAGAATGACGCCTATGTGCCGCATACCGATCTGGGCGCGACCATCGTGTGTTTCACCACCGGCACGCTGATCGAGACCGATCACGGGCCACGCGCCATCGAAACGCTGCGCCCGGGCGACCACATCCTGACCCGCGACAATGGCTATCAGCCGCTGCGCTGGATCGGGTTCCGCAAGGTCCGGGCAGCGGGCGATCTGGCTCCGGTGCGCTTTGCCCCCGGCGCGATGGGAAACGAGCGTGCGCTGGAGGTATCCCCGATGCACCGGATGCTGGTGTCGGATTGGCGGGTGCAGCTGATGACCGGCGAGGCGCAGGCGCTGATTGCAGCCCGCGATCTGGTCAATGGCCGCGATATCGACCGCCGGACGGGCGGCTGGGTTACCTATGCGCATATCCTTTTTGATGCGCATCAGATCGTTTTTGCCGAAGGCGCGCCGAGCGAAAGCCTGCATCCCGGTTCTTGCGCATTGAATGCGCTGGAACAGGCGGCCCGGGCCGAGGTGATCGCGCTCTTTCCCGAGCTGGCCAGCGATGTCGACAGCTACGGCCCCGCTGCCGCCGCTGTCGTCAAGGGCTATCAGGCCACCTGCATTTCCCGGCTGGCCAGTTAGAGCGTGTCGCGTTGGACCGAATTCAGCTTCCAGTTGAACGCGACACGCTCTAACGCCCCGGAATATCGGTGCGCTTGGTGCTGTCGGTCCAGCCATCAATCACCTCAACCGCTTGTTCGGCGGTCTCGACAAAGCGAAAGAGATCCAGATCGTCGGCCGAAATGGTCCCGGCCTCGGATAGCGCCTCCCAATTGATGATGCTGCGCCAGAATGCTTCACCAAAGAGCAGGAAGGGCACCCGTTCCATGCGGCCGGTCTGAATGAGGGTGAGCGCCTCAAAGGTTTCATCCAGCGTGCCAAAGCCGCCGGGAAACACCGTGATGGCGCGGGCGCGCATCAGGAAATGCATCTTGCGGATGGCGAAATAGTGAAAGTTGAAGCACAGATCCGGGGTCACGTATTCATTGGGGGCCTGTTCATGCGGCAGCACGATATTGAGCCCGATCGACACGCCGCCGGCATCCAGCGCGCCGCGTGATCCCGCCTCCATCACGCCGGGGCCGCCGCCGGTGACGATGATATTGTCATGGCGGCCATTGTTCAGGCTGCGCTCGGTCATGATGCGGGCGAATTTGCGCGCCTCGTCGTAATATTTCGACAGATCGCGCAGGGTATCGGTGCGGGCGCTGGCGGCATCGGCAGGCGCGGGGATGCGCGCGCCGCCGAACATAACGACGGTGCTTTCGACGCCGTATTCATCCATCATCAACTGCGGCTTCAACAGTTCCAGCTGCAGCCGCACCGGGCGCAATTCGTCGCGCAGCATGAAATCGCTGTCGGTGAAGGCCAGATTATAGGCAGGGGCGCGGGTCTGGGCCGTATCGGGCACCTGGCGCACGGATTCCATGTCGCACTGGGCATTGCGGAACGGGCCATCCCTGAGGTCGTCTTTCATTGCGCGTGTCCTTCGTGTTTACCTGCCTGGCAACGACGCTACCGCGCGCGGGCAACAGAGGGAACCGGCAATGCAGGACTGGACACGAGAGATTGAAGCAGCGCAGGCCCGGATCGGGCCCCATGTGCGGCGCACGCCGGTGATGGAGGTCACGCTTGGCGGGCATCAGGTGGCGCTGAAATTCGAACATGTCCAGCATACCGGCAGTTTCAAGACCCGCGGCGCGTTCAACACGCTTTTGTCGGCTGATGTGCCCGATGCCGGGGTGGTCGCGGCCTCGGGCGGCAATCACGGGGCCGCCGTGGCCTATGCGGCGGCGCATCTGGGACACCGGGCGCGGATCTATGTGCCGGAAATGGCCGGGCCCGCCAAGATTGCGCTGATCGAACGCGCGGGGGCCGATCTGGTGGTGATGCCGGGGGCCTATGCCAACGCGCTGGAGGCGGCGCGCGGCTATGAGGCGGAAACCGGGGCCATGCAGATCCACGCCTATGACGCCGCCGCGACCGTCGCCGGGCAGGGCACCGTGATGGCGGAGTGGGAGGCTCAAGGCTTGCAGGCCGATACCGTGCTGATCGCGGTGGGCGGGGGCGGGCTGGTCGCGGGGGCTTTGGCCTGGCTCGCTGGGCGGCGCAAGGTCGTGGCGGTCGAGCCGCGATTGAGCTGCGCGCTGAGTGCCGCCCTGCACGCGGGCGGGCCGGTCGATGTGGAGGTTGGCGGCGTGGCGGCCAATGCGCTGGGCGCGCGGCGGATCGGCGAGATCTGCTTTGACCTGGCAAAGGCGCATGGCGCGGTCTCGGTTCTGGTTGAGGATGCCGATATCGAGGCTGCGCAAGCCATGTTGTGGCGCGATCTGCGCCAGATCGTGGAACCGGCCGGTGCGGCGGCTCTGGCGGCGCTCATATCGGGGGCCTACCGGCCCGAACCGGGCGAACGGGTGGCGGTGTTGCTTTGTGGCGCGAACCCGTCCAGCCTGTCTTTTGCCGATTGAGGCAAGACCCCTGCCGGGCTATAGCCGGTTTGACCCACAGATGACCGGAGATCCGACATGTCCAACGCCCAACTCGAAGCCGCCATCGAGGCCGCCTGGGACAGCCGCGACCAGATCACGCCCGCAACCAGGGGCGAGGCCCGCGAGGCGATCGAGGCGACGCTTGACGCGCTGGATGGCGGCGGGCTGCGCGTGGCCGAAAAACAGGCCGACAGCAGCTGGCATGTCAACCAATGGGCCAAGAAGGCGGTGCTCCTGGGGTTTCGCCTGAAGGATATGGAGATGCAGGCAGGCGCGCCGCAGGGGGCCAGCTGGTTTGACAAGGTCGACAGCAAGTTCCACGGCTGGGGCGCAAAGGAATGGGGCGCGGCAGGGTTTCGCGCCGTGCCCGGTGCCATCGCCCGCAAATCCGCCTATATCGCGCCCGGCGTGGTGCTGATGCCCTCCTTTGTCAATCTGGGGGCCTATGTCGATAGCGGCACAATGGTCGATACCTGGGCCAGCGTCGGCAGTTGTGCCCAGATCGGCAAGAACGTGCATTTGTCCGGCGGCGTCGGCATTGGCGGTGTGCTGGAGCCGATGCAGGCCGGCCCCACCATCATCGAGGATGATTGCTTCATCGGCGCGCGGTCCGAGGTTGTCGAGGGCTGCATCGTGCGCGAGGGATCGGTGTTGGGCATGGGCGTCTATATCGGCCAGTCGACCAAGATCGTGGACCGCGAGACCGGCAGCGTCAGCTATGGCGAAGTGCCCGCCGGATCGGTCGTGGTGGCGGGCTCGATGCCATCCAAGAACGGCGTCAGCCTTTATTGCGTGGTGATCGTCAAGCGGGTCGATGCGAAAACCCGCGCCAAGACCTCGATCAACGATCTGTTGCGCGACTGATGCGGTGGGTCGCGGCATGGGCTGTGGCGCTCGTCCTTGTGGCGGGGCCTGCCCTGGCGGAGCATGCCGCGGTAACTTGTGTGCAGGAGCAACTGACGGCGGCGGGCTATGATCCCGGGCCTGTCGATGGCTATCCCGGGCGGCGCACACGGCTTGCGGTCATTGCCTTTTCCGAGGCGCGCGGCAAGCTGGACCTCCCCGCACTGACCGAAGAAAACGGCACCGTTCTGTGCCGTCTGATCGGCGAGGCCGCGCCCGAATTGCGGGCCTATTGGCCCGCCGCGCAGGACCCCATCATCCTGATCGCCGCGCCGGGTATCCGCGACAATGTGCGGACCGAGATCACGGCCATGGCGCAGGATACGCTGCACCGGTTTGCCACCGATTACGATATCCGGCTGGCCATGCCGATGCGCTTTGTCGTGGCTGAGGGCGAGGCCGAGTTTGCCCGGATGATGGATGAGGTTTCCAACGGCAATCTGCGCAATCTCGAACAGCGCGCCGAGGAACACTGTAATGACGAGACCGGTGTTTCGGGCGTAACCTATGGCGTGTTGATCGGCATCTGCCTGGTGCCGGGGCAGGAGCTTGGCCGTGGCGTCGACATCTTGTCGCTCGGCAATGTCGTGGCGCATGAAATGGTCCATAGCGCGCAGCGCCAGTTGACCGGGCGGCCGCCACGCAGCGGCAGCTTTCAGGATTTCGTCGATCACCGCGGGCCTTTGTGGTTGACCGAGGGCACCGCCACGATGATTGCCGAGGCCCTTGCCACGCCCGATATATACGAGGTCCGGTTTCTGCAATTGCTGGAGGAGGAACTGACCGCCATCGGATGGCCCGATCTGGCACGCCACGAATTGCGCCCCGAAAGCGATCTTGAGACCGACCGGCTTTATGCCGGCGGCACGCTGGCGGTGGCCCGGCTGCTCAGCCCCGCGCCCGAGGAACTGACCCGGGTGTTCCGGTTTTACGAGGCGATCGGGCGGGGCTCGGACTGGCGCGCCGCCTTTGCCGATCAGTTCGGCCAGACGCCCGCCGAAACCTATCAGGCGTTTCTGGCGCTGGGCCCGCGCGCGCAGGCGGCAGAGGCAAAACCCGCGCCCCGCTTGACGCGGCCCCGGCCGGACCGGTAGGCCCGAGACCATGGCAAAGGAAAAGAAAACCCAACAGGTCTATACGCTGGTTGTTCAGGTCGGGCGCAAATCGGGCGACGGGCTGCCGAAAGGGGCCACCGGTGCGGCGCTGATGCTCTATGCTTCGGGTGTGGACGAAGCCGAGGCGGTGCGTGAAAGCGTGGCGATCCTGAAGCAGGCCGACATGGCCCCGCTGGACGTGCAGGGCTATGGCTCGCTGGACGAACGCCGCGCCGAGGGCCATGAAATTGGCCCGGATGAATTGGCGCTGATGGATCGCGCGGCAGAAGAAAACGCCGTCATCGTGGCCCAGATGACGCCGTTTTTCGGCAAGGAAGACGGCTAAGACCCTGTCAGAAAACCGGGGGCCGCGGCCTGACCTCCCGCAGGCAGGCACGAGCCCACATACCGGCTTGCGCAAACAGCTTTGGACAGCTCCGCACCTGCAACGCCGGGGGCGATGGTCAGGACCAGATCCGGGCACCCGCCCCCCGGCCCGGTGCCCTGGGGCCACGGTTTCGATAGCACCTTGGTCAATCATGCACTAACGTTCACACAGCGTCGCTTGGTATTGGCAAGCAGTAACAGGCGCGGATCACGTTAATATGGGAGGTTGGATTTCCGTGAGACCATTTTCTTTGGGCATTTTGGCATTCGTTACATCTCTGTATGGGGTGCCGGCCATTTCGCAAGAGCTGTCATTGGCGTATTTCATGGGCCCGCGGCACCCGATGAACGCGGCTGTGTTCACACCATTTGCCGAACGGCTGGCCGAAATCTCAGGCGGCGAGCTAACGGTTGAGCAGTTCCCTGGAGGGGCGCTGAATTCGGTGCCGCCGCAACAATACAATATCCTGCTGGAAGGCGTGGCCGATATCGTATTCGCCCTGCCGGGATATACCGGCGATGTGTTCCCGCTGACCAATGTCGTGACGTTGCCCGGCGTCTGCGAGCGCGCAACCGATTGCACGCAAGCGTTGTTGAACGCGCGCGAGATCATCGAACAGGAATATGACGCGCGCATGTTGGCCGTCTGGGCCAATGACGCACCGGTCCTGATCACCCGCGATCATCCAGTCAGAACGCTTGAAGATTTGCAGGGAATGATTGTTCGGGTGACCGCGCAGCAGGACGTCCCGTTTGTCCAGGCGCTTGGCGCGTCAGCGGTCTCGCAGCCCGTGAACGTCATCAATCAGAACCTTACCAACGGGGTCATCGACGCGATAGCCATCGGCCCCTCTGCGATCCGGTCGTTCAACCTGCATGAAGCCGGCAACTACATCACCCGCTGGTTCCCCGGTTCAGGCGCGGCTTTCGTGCTGCTCATGAACCAGGATGTGTATGACGCTCTCAGCGACCAGGAACGCGCCTGGGTCGATGCGGCGGCTGACGACAGCCTGTCTATGGCGGGTGCCGAAGGGTTTCAGCGTGCCGCGGATGCCGGGTTGGCCTTGGCGGCCGAGTCTGGCCTTGAGATCATCGAGATCCCAGCCGACGAACGCGCCCGCTGGATGGAGGCCATCGCACCCGCCACCCAAGCGGCCTACGCCGAACAGATCGGTGACATGACCGCCGGTGACATCGTCGCAATCATGCGCGGTGAGTGACTTGAACAGCGCCAACTCTGGCAGCCTGCGTTTCTTGACCCGGCTGCTGGAGATTTCCACCTGGGCATTTGCGTTGACCGGCGGGCTTGCCGTCTTCCTGCTGGCGATGGTCACGATTGTGGCCGTCGCCTGGCGGTATCTGTTGAACGATCCGATCTATGGAATAGAGGATCTTTCGGTCGCGTTGCTGATTGTTGTGGCGGCGGCATCGGTGGCGGTTGGCGCAAGCACGGGGTCACATGTCAGTGTTGAGATCGGCAACAGGTTCATTGGCCCCCGGATCCGGGCGGTCCTGAATGTTGTCATGCGGATCCTGACCGTCGGCATTATTGCGCTTGCCAGCTATGCCCTGATCGAGAAATCCTGCGGGCACGAGCGTGCCTGCATCACGAGCAATCTGAACATTGTTCACCGGCCCTTTTATTATCTGCTATCGGCGGCGATGGCCGTTTATGCCGCCAGCGAGGTTTTGAAACTCGTCACCGGCAAACCCCCGGGCACTCAAAAAGACCCATTGGAGATTGTGGAGTAATGGACGGCAGCGTGATTGCCATCCTGGGTCTGGGCGCTTTGCTGGTCCTGTTGATCATCCGGATGCCGGTTGGCCCCGCCATGATGCTTGTGGGCACCGTCGGGATATGGGTCATTCGATCGCGCGCAGCACTTCCCAAGCTGGCGGGTGAAATTTTCAACGAGGCCTCCAACTATTCGCTGACGATCATCCCTCTGTTCGTTCTGATGGGGAATTTCGCGACCGTCTCAGGGATGAGCCGCGACCTCTACAGCGCCGCCAACAGTTGGTTCGGTCATCTAAGGGGCGGCTTGGCCTCCGCGACGATCGTCGGCTGCGCCGGGTTCTCCGCCTTGTCGGGGTCGTCGCTTGCGGCTGCGTTGACCATGGGCCGGGTGTCACTGCCCGAGATGCAGCGGTTTAACTACCACGACAGCCTGTCGACCGGGGCCATCGCGGCGGGCGGGACATTGGGCATTCTCATACCGCCCTCTGCGGGGTTCGTGATCTACGCGATCCTGACCGAGGAAAGCATCGGACGCCTCTTCATGGCGGGGCTGTTGCCTGGCGTGCTGCTGACCGCCGCCTTCATTCTGGCGATCAGCATCGTGGTGCGCCGCAATCCGGCCCTGGCCCCTTCGACCCAAGAGATCGAGCCGATGCCGGCGCGGTTACGGTCATTGCGGAGGGCCGGATGGATCATCGGCATCATCCTCCTGACCATCGGCGGGATATATGCCGGCGTATTCTCGGCCATAGAGGCCGCCGGGATAGGGTCGGCCTTGGCGATGATCGTCACCGCAATAAGGCGAAAATGCACGATCTCCAATCTCAGACGCGTGTTCACATCCACGCTGTCGTCGACGGGCACCGTTTTTCTGATCCTCTTTGGCGCATTTGTTTTCAAAAGCTTCATCGGCTTCACCGGCTTGGCTTATGATCTGTCGCTCTGGGTCGAAGCCCAGGGCTTTGGCGGGTTGCAGGTCGTGATCGCATTCCTGGCGCTGTTCATCATCCTCGGGATGTTCATGGATGGCTTCGCGATTCTTGTCCTGACTGTTCCGATCATTCAGCCGATAATCCAACCCCTCGGGATCGACATGATCTGGTTTGGTGTCCTGATGGTGATCTCGTTGGAGATGGGATTGATCTCGCCGCCCGTCGGGTTGAATGTCTTCGTTGTCAAAGGCATCGCGCCGGGCGTGTCGCTAAATACTATTTTCCGTGGAATCTGGCCGTTCTGGTTTTGCATGCTGGCGGTATTGGCCGTGATCGTGGTCTTTCCTGAGATCGCCCTGATGCTGCCCAACACCATGTTCAATTAGGCGGTGGCGCGGCCTCGTTCTCGGCCTGGTCCAGCAGGGATTGTATCAGCTTTTTGCGATCGGTTTTGCCGGTTTCCGTCTGCGGGATGGCCCCGAGCTGAACAATGCGAAAATCGTATAGCTCGCCGATATTCTGTTGCAGGAAGGCCCGGAACTGGGCCTCGTCATAGTCGGTTGCCGCAACCACACCGAACCCGATGGCATCAATCCCGGTATCGGTGGCAACCCGAAATGCCGCGACCTCGGCAATGCCGCGATAGCCAGCGGCCGCCTGTTCCAACATGGACGGCGCGAGCTTGTTCCCGCCGACATTAATGAGTTCCGATTTGCGACCTGACAGCACCAGATTGCCCTCGGGCGTGACGCGACCGATATCGCCGGTCGATATCCATCCCTCATCGTCAAAGAGCGCGACCTTTTCGGGGTAGTTCTCGGTGCGCATGTTTTCGGGCACCTGCAAAAACAGCTCGCCGCCGTCGCTGGTCGAGGCTGCCGCGCCATCAAGCGTTTGGAACCGGTAGTTGAAAACATCCCAGATCGGCCCGACCAGGCCCGGCATGTCATCGGCTAGGCTGGCGCGGTAACTTGCGATCGTATCGGTTTCTGTGCTGCCATAGTCCGTATAGACTTCGCACCCGAAAACGCGTTCGCAGCGCGACGCGAACGCCCCGCTGATCGCACCGCCTCCCACGTTGATCCGTTTAAGGGTCGCAAAGTCGGCTTTGGCG
>Ga0316207_10001889_pt1 | contig 23726 bp, 15 predicted proteins | sample 6weekpyrite_MG_FD_204943 | JGI IMG/M metagenome (GOLD analysis project Ga0316207, IMG submission 204943) | Microbial mat bacterial communities from mineral coupon in-situ incubated in ocean water Damariscotta River, Maine, United States -... | ecosystem: Environmental > Aquatic > Marine >... | reverse complement strand
TAAAGCTCATTAACTTAGGTGTGTTCGCTTTTGCTTTACTATCCCAAACAGATGCTGTGTGACAACCTGATTGGAATGCACCATCAACAATTGGCGAAATAGTAGAAGCAGCCATTGCTTCTAATTCTTGGCATGTCATTGGGCCAGTAGTATCTTGTGAGCCAACAATATTCACTTTAACGCGAACGTTAGAGCCGGCGTGTAGTGGAGCTTCTGAAGCAACACCCACTGCGTTACGGTTGAATATTTTCTCAACAGCTGTTAAACCTTGACCTTCATGAGAAATCTCTTTAGATGCAGCGTAAACAACGGGTGCATCAACACCTAACACTTCTGCTGCTAATGTTTGTAGTTTCTTACCAAAGGTTACAGCATATGAACCACCAGCTTTCATGAACTCTTGCTTTTGTGGTGTAAAGGCTGATGAGATATCAGCTAGCTCTTCGCTACCGTTGTATAGCTTCTTCGCTTTCGTGTCGATAGTTAATACTGTGCCCGTTGCTACTGAGTAGGCTTCTTCTAATACTGGGTCACCATTTTCATCAGTAACTGTATTCCCGCTTGCGTCTACTTTCTTAACCCAGTTTTTAAGATCAAGGCCGATACCGCCCGTTACATCAACGGTTGTTAAGAAGATAGGAGCAATACCATTTGTACCGGCTACAACTGGCGCGATATTGATAAATGGTACATAAGGACTTGCTTGTTTACCCGCCCAAAGTGCAACGTTGTTAACACCAGACATACGAGATGAACCAACACCCATAGTACCTTTTTCAGCAATAAGCATAACTTTAGCGTTAGGGTGCTTAGCTTGTAGCGCTTGAATTTCTTCTTGTGCTTCAGGGGTGATCATGCATTTCCCGTGTAATTCACGGTCAGCACGAGAGTGAGATTGATGACCTGGAGAAAGTAAATCTGTTGAAATATCACCTTCGCCAGCAATGTAAGTAACTACTTCTATTTTTTCTTCAATAGCAGGAAGTTTGGTAAAGAATTCTGCTTTTGCATAGCTTTCTAAAAGGTCTTTCGCTACCGCATTACCCGCTTTATAAGCTGCTTCAAGACGAGCTGTATCAGCATCGTATAAGAATACTTGTGTTTTTAATACGTCTGCTGCCGGTGCAGAAACTGTAGCATCATCGCCTAATGCAAGATCAAGTAACACTTCAATTGAAGGACCGCCTTTCATATGTGAAAGTAATTCAAATGCAAATTCAGCGCTTATTTCAGCAACGGTTTCTTGCCCAAGAATAATTTCTTTTAAGAATTTTGCTTTAACGCCAGCAGCACTTGTTGTACCTGGCAGGGTATTATAAATAAAGAAATTAAGAGAATCTTCACGGTTAGCATTCCCTTGATCTTTTATTTGTTCGATAATTTCCGCTAATAAATCAGCGCTATCAATTGGCTTAGGTGCTAAACCAAGATCTGTTTTGCGGTTTTCAATTTCCGCTATATATTCTGAATATAGGCTCATTTGATACTCTCTCTAGCTATAAGGCTGCTAATAATATGATCATTAACAGGATAAATTTTTGCGCTTATTTTAACTGATTTTCTTCATACTACTAATCATTTGGTTAAATAAGCACTATTCACAGTATTTATTGCCCATAGAAATTATAGTTATAATGGTTATACCACTATCATTACTAATTGATATAATTGTGAATTTTTTACATCTTCATATCACATAGCACTAAAGTCTAGTTTGATAAATCGCTGTAATCACCTATATTTATAGCTATAATTTTGTCTTGTAACCATCTTTTGATGCTTTTTGAACTTTTATATAAGCTCTAGGCAAAAAAATCTACTACGTCTTCCTATCACAAAGGTGAATATCGTGCTTCAAGAATACCGTAATCATATCGCCGAGCGTGCTGCAATAGGTATTGTACCTAAGCCGCTTGATGCTGAGCAAGTAGCTCAACTCGTTGAATTAATTAAAAACCCACCCGCAGGTGAAGAGGCGTTTTTGTTAACGCTATTAGCTGATCGTATTCCACCAGGTGTTGATGATGCTGCTTATGTAAAAGCTGGCTTTTTGGCTGCCATAGCTAAAGGCGAAGCAAACTCTCCCATTATTGATGCTGCCCGTGCCTTAGAATTGTTAGGCACTATGTTGGGTGGTTACAATATTGAGCCAATGATTGCTGCACTAGATAGTGACAATGCTGACATTGCTGTTGATGGTTTATCTAAAACATTATTAATGTTTGATGCTTTCCATGACGTACAAGAAAAGGCTGAAGCTGGTAATGCAGCTGCACAAAAAGTATTACAATCGTGGGCTGATGGTGAATGGTTTACAAACAAGCCAAAAGTAGCCGAAAAAATCACCGTTAAAGTGTTCAAAGTAACAGGTGAAACTAACACCGATGATTTATCACCAGCACCTGATGCTTGGTCACGTCCTGACATTCCATTACACGCTAAAGCAATGCTTAAAATTTCTCGTGATGGTATCAACCCAGATGAAGACGGCACTGTTGGCCCCATTAGTCAAATTGAAGAACTGCAAAAAGACGGTATTCCACTCGCTTATGTGGGTGATGTTGTTGGTACTGGCTCTTCACGTAAATCTGCTACTAACTCTGTATTATGGTTTATGGGTGATGATATTCCTCACGTACCCAACAAACGTGGTGGCGGCGTCTGTTTAGGTGGCAAAATTGCTCCTATTTTCTACAACACCATGGAAGACTCCGGCGCCTTACCCATTGAACTAGATGTTCAAAAAATGCATATGGGCGATGTTATTGACATCTACCCATACGAAGGCGTGGTAAAAAATGCGGCTGGCGATGTGATTTCTGAGTTTGAACTTAGCCCAGTATTATTAGATGAAGTGCGCGCAGGTGGTCGTATCAACTTAATTATAGGTCGAGGTTTAACAGGTCGTGCTCGTGAAGCATTAGGTCTTGGCGAAACTGATTTATTCAACAAGCCTGTTGATGTTGCTGACTCAGGAAAAGGTTTTACCCTTGCACAAAAAATGGTTGGTAAAGCCTGTGGCGTTGAAGGTATTCGTGCTGGTCAATACTGTGAGCCTAAAATGACCACTGTAGGCTCGCAAGATACCACAGGACCGATGACGCGAGACGAACTGAAAGATTTAGCTTGCTTAGGTTTTTCTGCCGATTTAACTATGCAGTCTTTCTGTCATACTTCTGCTTACCCTAAACCGGTAGATGTTATAACTCACCATACGTTGCCTGATTTCATGATGAATCGCGGTGGTGTTTCACTTCGTCCAGGCGATGGTGTTATTCATTCTTGGCTAAATCGTATGCTATTGCCTGATACCGTAGGTACGGGCGGTGATTCTCATACACGCTTCCCATTAGGTATTTCATTTCCTGCAGGCTCTGGGTTAATTGCCTTTGCTGCTGCTACAGGTGTTATGCCGCTTGATATGCCTGAATCAGTTTTAGTACGCTTTAAAGGTGATATGCAGCCGGGTATAACTTTACGTGATTTAGTTCATGCTATTCCTTACACTGCGATTCAAAAAGGTTTATTAACGGTTGAAAAAGCGGGGAAAATCAATGAGTTTTCTGGTCGTGTATTAGAAATTGAAGGGCTTAAAGGTTTAACCGTTGAGCAAGCATTTGAACTTTCTGATGCCTCTGCTGAGCGCTCTGCTGCTGGTTGTTCAATTAAGCTTGAAGAAGAAGCTGTTAGCGAGTATTTAAACTCTAACATTGTTATGCTTAAATGGATGATTAGTGAAGGTTACGGCGATGTACGTACCATTACCCGTCGTATTAAAGCTATGGAAGCATGGTTAGCTAATCCTTCATTAATGACAGCTGATAGCGACGCTGAATACGCACACGTTATTGAAATAGACTTAAATGATATCAAAGAGCCTGTTGTTTGCTGTCCTAACGATCCAGATGATGCCAAACTACTATCAGAGGTTGCTGGCCGCAAAATTGATGAAGTATTTATCGGTTCATGTATGACTAACATAGGTCATTTCCGTGCTGCGGGAAAATTACTTGAAAATCATTTAGATAATACAGGTCTGCAATTATCTACACGTATGTGGGTAACGCCACCAACGAAAATGGATAGTGCACAGTTAACAGATGAAGGTTATTTCTCTATTTATGGCCGAGCAGGTGTACGTGTTGAGCCCCCGGGGTGTTCATTATGCATGGGTAACCAAGCTCGTATAGCACCTAACTCTACCGCTATGTCGACTTCTACGCGTAATTTTCCAAACCGCTTAGGTAACAATGCTGATGTATTCTTAGCCTCTGCCGAGCTTTCTGCTGTAGGTGCTATTTTAGGCAAATTACCTACACCTGCAGAGTACTTTGAGTACGCAGGTAAAATTGACGCAACCGCTGCTGATACTTATCGTTATTTAAACTTTGATAAGATGGAAAACTACACTGAAAAAGCAGATCAGGTTATTTTACAAGTGGAAGCTTAATTTGATGTTACCTCTTTACTAACAAGCCCAATAGCTGCGTTAGAAGTACTCACCTATGGTCATAGGCTCCGTGCTTCTTCCTTGCTCTTGAACCTGTTAGACTCGAGCTAAACACCAAATAATTGTAATGTGATTGCAAACTAATACGCCCATTGATTATTAACATCAACGGGCGTTTTTATGTGCTTAGCTAATCATTTTTATTATTTGTTAATCAAGGGTCTTCTTAAATCGAAAAGCGGCTATTGCTAAACCAACTAAAATAAATATCATTAACCACAGCATATCAAAACTCATATCAACAACTTGTACATCACGTAACACCACACCGCGAATTAAACGAATAAAATGCGTTGCTGGTAAAGCTTCAGCAATTTGTTGCGCTAACCTTGGCATACCTTCATATGGAAACATAAAACCCGATAGTAAAATTGAGGGTAATAAAATAAATACTGTCATTTGCATTGATTGTAACTGGTTAGTCGCAAGTGTAGAAATCACTAGTCCTAGTACTAAACTTGCACAAATAAAAAGGAATGTTGCGACAGCAAGTTGACCTAGTCCGCCATTAATAGGCACGTTGAATAAAAAGTGCCCTAACCCTAAAATAATCATCACTTGAATAGCCCCAATAAAAATATAGGGAATAATCTTACCTATCATTAATTCAATTGACGTCACAGGGGTAGTAATCAACATTTCCATATTGCCACGTTCTTGCTCGCGGACAATGGCTGCCGAAGTAAACATGATCATCGTCATGGTTAAAATAATCGCGACTAATCCCGGCACAATATTTACTACACTACGCTGCTCAGGGTTATAGAGTAAAGTCACAGCAAATGTAGGTACGCTTCTATTGGCAGGCTTATCTAAAAGTTGCGCTAACGGCATGTTACGCAAGCTTTTAATGCTCGCTGCAATGGTGGTATCGGACGCATCAACAAGCCACTGCGCAATAGGTCTGCTCGTTTCTTCATCCGTTGCAGACGGTATACCTAAACCAACACTGCTATGACGAACTAAGCGCTTACTAACATCTTTGGGAATAATCAAAATAGCTCGAACATCACCGCGATCTAACGCCTCTTGGGCATTTTTATCACTGCTGTAATGCTCTGTAAAACTAACAACCCCTGTTGCTGCTACCGTTTGTTGTAGCACGCGACTCAAGCCTGTTTGGCTATAGTCAACTACGCCCACAGGAATATGTCGAATATTAGTGTTAATGGCAAAGGCAAATAGTAGTAGTTGTATTAATGGGATCATGATGACCATACCAAACGTCATTCTGTCGCGCTTTAACTGAATAAGCTCTTTTAACATAATAGCTTTTATTCTTAATAAGCTGTTCATTGTGCAAATTCACTATCAAGCTGTTTTAACGGATTTTCTCCCGTACACGTGACAAAAACATCTTCAAGACTGGGTCTAACAAGCTGTATTTCACTATTTTTTTTTATAATATTTTTTCCCTGCAATAAAGCAATGGGATCATGCTGCTGTTTAGAAACTAACACCCGCAAATGTGCCCCCAACTGTGAAGCAGAAATAACTTCTGGCTGCTCTATTAGTTTTTGTTTTAATTGCCTAAGATTATCACCTGAAATTTCAATAACATGAGCAGCCATATCATTCATTAACTGATCAGGTGCACCATCAGCCCTTTTTACCCCTTGCTCTAAAATAGCAAGTTTATGACAACGTTCAGCTTCATCCATGTAATGAGTAGACACTAAAATGGTAACGCCTTGATCGCATAAATCAAAAAGTTGCTCCCAAAATTCACGACGGTTTTCAGGATCTACTGCGGAAGTGGGTTCATCTAAAAATAACAGTTTTGGTTTATGCATAACGGCGCAAGCTAACGCTAATCGTTGCTTTTGTCCCCCACTTAAACTTCCTGCTAATTGCGAAGATATTTTATTTAGTTGATATAAGCTGGTTAACTGTGCCAGGCGTTGTTTTTGCTCATTAGCGGTCAACCCATAAATTCTAGCAATAAATTTCATATTCTCAGTTACAGTAAGATCATCATAAAGTGAGAATTTTTGCGTCATATAACCGATTTCTCGGCGTAGTTTTTCAGCCTCATTGGGCAAATGATAACCCAACACATTAACCAAGCCACTTGTAGGTTTTAATAAACCGGTCAGTAATCGTATTGCCGTGGTTTTACCACAACCGTTAGGGCCTAGAAATCCATAAATAGTTTGTTTTTCTACCTGCAAATCAAGTGATGAAACAGCGGTAACTTGAGAGAACTTTCTTGTCAGCCCTGTTGCATTAATAACCAACTCACTCATTGAATACACCTTGAGGCAGCGTGACTTGTGCAGGCACACCGCTGGGTAGGTTAGCTGAGCTCTGGGGAAGTAAAACTTCGGCAAGATACATAAAACGTGCACGCTCTTGCTGGTTTAGTGCATAGTAGGGAGTAAATGCTGGCTCGTTGGCTATCCAACGCACTTTTCCTTGGATAGGCTTAGTTATTCCGTCAATACTAACTTGAAGTAACTGTCCTACTTTTACGCGTACGCGGTAAGGCTCAGGAATATATACGCGAGCAAAAGGTGCTACGCCCGCAAGTACAATAGCAACGGGGCTACCCGCAGTAACTCGCTCTCCTAAGTTCCATGGTAGATTATCTAAAATGCCATCTCGTTTGGCTACTATGGTTAAATCACTAAGCTTTTTTTCTTCATTGTGTAATTGAGCAAGATTAGTGGCAACCACAGCTTCGGCAATAGCTATATCTTCAAGTCGTGCGCCATTAGTTAATTGAGAAAGCTTTTCTTTCGCGCTATTGAGCTTTGCTAAGCTTTCGTCACGAGTTGCTAATGCTGAATCTAATGTAGCTTGGCTAGCAAGCTCTTTCATAATTAATGTTTTTGCACGTTGATAATTAGCTTTGCTTTTAATGACATAAGCTTGCGCGCCTGAGACTTCAGCTTTGGCTGCGGCAACTTCTTCTGAACGTGCACCATTATGAACTTTTTCTAAATTGGCTTCGGCTTGTTGTAACTGCGCTTTAGCTTTAGCTACTAATGATTTTTGCAAGGTGTTATCTAGTTGAACTAATACAGTACCTTGACTAACTTGGCTACCAGATTGCACCGGCAAGGCGGTGATCACTTCACTGACTGTCGCCGTATGCGCTATTCTATCTCGCTCTAATGTCCCTAGAGCAACATCAGGTTTATCATTATCACAAGCGCTTAAAAGTAAACAAAAAGAGCATAAAATAAAAGCTAATTTCATAATTATCTCATTGATATAAAGTTGTTGTGTTGCGTGCTAATGCAAATTAGGTCTAGCTAAAGATTTACATTCTTTGAGTGTTATATCAACAAGTAAACATGCTGCTATTAGTCGTTTACAGTTCATACTTGGCATAAATTTTTCGAATTGTGCCATTGTTGTTCAGCTTTGTGATTGCGGCATTCACTACATCTCGTATTGATTTATCTTTAAACGCTATATGCGAGTATACATCGGGCCATAAGTGATGAACGCTATAATCATACGGCTTGATTTCTTCGTCTACTTTCTGATAGGTATTAGCTAAGTCGTACCAAAAAATATTAATATCACCTATGCGCACCTCTACCTGACCAGAAATGAGTAAATAACTAGAATAGCTTGGGCGAGGATGCTCTGAATATCGAGGATTTTCTGAGACTGCTTTTTTAAAATCAGCACCTAACAGATTCATTGCACCTTGATAAGCAGTAATAGATTTATTTTGAAGATCTGATATTTGGTTAATTTGTAATTTATCTGACTTGCGTGATACAGCTACATCACTATAACGAAAAATAGGCACAGATAGAAAAGCATTTACATCTGCTTCCGCAAAAATATTACAAGCAACATCAATCATCTTTCCAGTATTTATTTCATGATGTAAACGATTATTACTCATAAAAACAAAACTAATATCATACTCAGGTAATTCATTAAAAAGTGCTTGAGTTATATCGATAAAAAGCCCACTTTGGCTTTTTTCAATAAAAAATGGTGGAAAATTACCGACGCCAACCTTTAACGTTTGCTTGGCTAATACTGTGGATGCGTTTATTAATAATGACAGCGCTATAATTGAAAATAACAATCGACTTAATATTGAAGCCATTAACCACTACCTTTAAATTTAACAGTAATTTAAAGTATAAACCAAGTTAGTGAAATTGCATTATTACATTTTATGTCAGTTTATTTAAAACAACATCATTACCAAAGGTAATGATGTTGTGACGTTTTATCGGTTGTTGCTTGTGCTAGATTACGACACTATTACTGCTAACTACCTCAAACAAACAACATAATACTGGGTGAATAACATGGCGAAAGCAGAAAAATATATACCTACTGAAAAAGCACAAGCATTTTTAGACAAGGTAACCGACGTTAAACACGATCGACAAATTATCAACGGCCTAAAGAAGTTTCTTGATGATAGAGCACCTGAAGATATGCTCAACTTTTATACGCCAGAAGAAAAAGCAGAGCTAATCGCTATAAAAGGCACTGAGAAAGATATTGAATCTCGCATGCCAGTTAAAATTACTCGTCATTATTTTGAATTGGCTGAACACAGTAAGCCACTGCAAACCCTAATAAAAGCTAGCCCTGCTGAAACCTTTGATCTACAAGGTGCGCCAGATCCTGGTAATCAAATGAGTTACAGCCCAGTTGAAGGTTTAATTCATAAATATGAGCTCGGCTTAATCTATGTTGCATCAACCTGCTCAGCTCATTGCCGCTTTTGTTATCGTGAAGAGTTAATCGCCAAAAAAGAAATTGCTCGTGAGGATGGTAGTGTTGAACGTAAAGGTTTAGCGCAAATTTCTGAGCTAGTTAACTATATTAATAAGCATAACGACATTGTAATGACAAATGGTGGCAGACATCCTGAAACTGGCCGTGAAAAATTACGTGAAATTTTGATGTCCGGTGGTGACCCTATGGTACTGCTTAATAAAAATTTAGCGCAATGGTTTTCTGCTTTAGCTGATGCTGGTATAGAAAACATTCGTATTGGCACAAAAGAGTTAGCTTTTTACCCTGATCGTTTTGACGAAACTTTCTTCGCTATGATCGACAACTTCCATGAAGCATATCCAGGGGTAAAATTACGTTTTATGGTGCACTTTAATCACCCTGATGAATTTTTACAAAAAGACACTGCTGGCAACTACATTGATAATGCCGACGGTGGGTTAATGTGGGTTGATAGCACCTTAAAAGCCGTAAAACAGCTTGCTAGTCGCAACTGGATTTCAATAGAAAACCAAGCGCCACTCATTAAAGGCATTAGTAACGATGCTGATGCACTGCGCATTATGCAACGTGAGCTTAAACGTAACCGCATTGAAAACCACTATTTCTTCTGTGGTCGCGACATCATAGGACATAAAGCCTTTAATTTATCAATTGAAGAGGCTTGGCAATTATTGAACAAGTCTCAGCAAGGCCTTTCTGGTATTGAAGCCCATGCCCGACTTTCTATTACTCACTATTTGGGTAAAACCGAAGTAGTTGCCGTTACCAATGAACCTATGGCTGGCGTTCCTGGTAGTGAAAATGGCGTTGTTATCTTTAAATTATTACGTGGCGCTGCCGACGCCCACAATAAAGGTGAAGTAGCCATTGTGGGCAGAAACCCTGACGCAATTTGGTTTAGTGGCTACGAAGATAGAGTAATTTTTGATGAAGCAGGTTTATTTAAAAATTCAATGAAATCGACTAGCAGTTAGCAAAAAAATAGCAGATAACGCTATTTTCTGGTAGACTGCTCAGCCTTAAACGGATCTAAATAACTATTTAGATCCGTTTTTTATTACCTAATTTTATCTACAGCACCAGATTTACGTTCTGGTTAGCTCAATGGAGAACACATGTCTACAGTTGAAAATACTGGCACGATTACTATTTGTGCCCTTTATAAATTCGTTCGTTTAGAAAACTATTTAGATTTACGCACACCTTTATTGGAAGCAATGACTAATCTTGATGTTAAAGGCACGTTATTACTTGCCGAAGAAGGCATCAACGGCACTATTGCCGGCTCACAAAAAGCCGTTGAACAAGTGCTAAATTTTTTACAAGCGCAGCCTCATCTAAACGGCATTGTTCACAAGGAATCATTCAGTGATAGCAATCCTTTTCATCGCACCAAAGTAAAATTGAAAAAAGAAATTGTCACTATGGGCGTTGAAGGTGTAGACCCTAATCAAGTGGTTGGCACTTATGTAAAGCCGAAAGATTGGAATGCGCTAATTTCTGATCCTGAGGTATTATTGGTTGATACTCGCAATGATTACGAAGTGGAAATTGGCACTTTTAAAGGCGCGCTTAACCCAGATACCGAAACTTTTCGTGAATTTCCTCAATATGTTAAAGACAACTTAGACAAGAACAAACATAAAAAAGTGGCAATGTTTTGCACTGGTGGCATTCGCTGTGAAAAGTCGACCGCGTATTTAAAAGATCAAGGGTTTGAAGAGGTGTATCACCTTGAAGGTGGCATTTTAAAGTACCTTGAAGAGGTGCCAAGCGATGACACTATGTGGCAAGGCGAATGTTTTGTTTTTGATGGCCGTGTCGCCGTTAATCACGATTTAGAGCAAGGGCAATACGACCAATGTTTTGCTTGTCGCTTTCCGTTAACTGAGCAAGAAAAACAAAGTGAGCATTATATTAAAGGCGTAAGTTGCCATCGATGCCATGATAAAGTGACAGATGAACAACGCAATCGTTTTGCTGAACGTGAACGTCAAATTGCCCTTGCGGCTAAACGTGGCGAAAACCACATTGGCGGTGATGTTCAAAAGCTAATCAATGAACGCCGCCAAGAAAAAGCACAGATAAAAGCTAAGCAAGCTACAAAGTAATAAAGTTAGTGCCACTTAATTAATACTCAGAATTAAGTGGCTTAAAATTAACTCCTGCCCCTGTCTTATCACTTTCGAATAACAATTCTAGGGTCAAGATATGTAGAGCAGCTTTTAGGGTTCAAATTTTCAGGATCAGATTTTTTGGTTGCTATTGTAAATTTATAAGCAATGCCATCGGGGCTATTCTTAGGCACAGCTAGCTCCACAATGTTTTTTTGAGGTTTCGAAATTTTATCTGGTCGCCATAATACTGCAATTTTATTATGGCTAAACTGATACTTAGATATATTATTTACTGATTTCTCTACTGATACGAAACAAATCTGTGATTCTCGTTTAATATTATGTTCTGATTTAAATTTTCCCTTTTTAACAATAGGACATATCTTTGGGTCAACAATTGATATCAACCCCAAATTAGGGTCATTTAAATCTAGTTTTTTTATGTTAGAAGTCGGTACTAGTGCATTTATAGGTAAGCCTTTTGCATTTATCTCTACTAAAATAAAATTCACAGGTTTACTTGTAGTATTTACTTCACAACTTTCAATAGGATTTGTGCTTGTACTACCACATGAAGATATTAGTATTGATATCAACAGTAAAAATATTTTTGTTATTAAAATTTTCATCTTACATTCCTTTTAGAATAAAATAGTTAAATGGTTAGTTTATTAGCTCCTTAAATTGTTGGTTATTGTATAGGACTGAAAAATTTTCATCAGCCGAGGCTAATTCTTTGTCGTAACCTTTTTCGATAGCTTTATCTAGAAATATTAATGCTTGCTTTTGTTCGTTCAATGATAAGTAACTGATGCTCATTGTATAAAGCAAATCTGAAAATAATTCTTTACCTTCAAGCTCTGCTAGAATTTTCAACGCGGCTTTGCGTTTCTTAATTTTGGCATTATAAAATGCTAAAGAAACTAAAGCTTCATAGTCATCATCATCCACAAAAATAATTTTTTCTGCCCTTTTAATAGCTTGAAGGTAATAAAAACTCACCTCATTACTTTTACCTTCTATGTTTTCGTAACATTCAGCTAAGAACCCCCAATAACGATAGTGTTCAGGAAATAAATTTACAGCCTGCTGATACATTTCAGCTGCTTTTGTAAATTTCTTTTCAATAAAAAAAACTGTTCCTAAATTTGAGTAAGCTTCGTGAGTTTCATTCACCTGAAGTGATTGCTGAAAAGCAGCAATACCTCTTGTCATATCACCTTTTGCAAAATATGCTGCACCTAAACTGTTATAAGCTTCAGCATAATCAGGAGTTATCGATATTACTTTTTTAAATTCGTTAATTGCTTGTGTATAACGCCCTTGGTAAAATAAATAACTGCCGTAATGTTCATGAGTTTCACTATAGTTTGGTGCTGTAGCAACCGCTCGGAGAAAGTATTGCTCAGCAATAGGATACTTATTTAATCTCATTTGTACTCTTGCAATACCAATAAGCGCATCTGCCGAGCTCAAATTAAGAGTTAATGCAGCTTGAAAATTACGCTCTGCATCTTCAAATTGACCTGATACTAAATACAGTTCGCCTAAGCTATTAAACACCTCATCTTGGTAACTATTTGATTTTAATATTGTTGAGCAGTTTTTTTCTGCACTGTTAAAATCATTACTAGATAAGGTTAACTGATAAAATTCGATTAACCCTTTGCATTTACCCGCGCTTGCTAACTCAAAATCTTTTTCAATCGCTAGTGCGTCATCGAAAAACTGAATAGCACCTAATAAACTTGTTTTAGTTTTAGGCTGTCGTAGTAACGCTTTTGCTTTTAAATAGTGCTCATAGGCAAGTGCATTCACTGGTTTGTTATCTGAAAGTGCCTTTAATGATTGAGCTGAAAGCAATAGTTTGAGCGAGCTTGTTATTTTTAATGCTATTTCATCTTGAATAGCAAGAGTATCGTCAAGCTTTCTATCATAAGTTTCAGACCACAGGTGAAACCCTGTATTGGTTTCAATCAATTGCACGGTAATACGCACTTTTTCTTTGGATTTTCTTACGCTCCCCTCAACCATGTAATTAACATTTAACTGCTCTCTAACCATAGTTGAGGTGACATTTTCCGGTAATGCCCAAGTAGAGGTACGTGAAGCGACCTTTAATTCTTTGATGCGCGCTAGCAGGTTTAATAACTCTTCAGATAGGCCGTCGTTAAAATATTGGTTTTGTACTACTTCGCCAATATTTTTAAATTTCAAGACAGCTATAGAGCTTTCATAAATCTTGCTTTGTTGCGGCGTGCTTGTATTTTTTAAATTTTGCTTTTCTTCACCTTGTTGCCACACATAATAACCGCTTGCGATAATGAATATGCTAGCAGTAATTATTAGGTAATTAAGCCAGTTTATTGCTTGGCGTGGTCTATTAATCGTGGTCGAAGCGTTTCCGTTTTGGTAACTGGGTAGCCAAGTAAAGACCTCTATTTTTGAGCTGATATTTTTAAGCGCAGGGAAACCGATAGATTTAAATTGATAACTGGTTTTCCCTTGTATTTGCGCATAAAAATGTTGTGATATTGCAATACCATTACAAGGCGCTAACGGCTCTAATCTTGCGGCAATATTAACGCCATCACCAAAAATATCTTCATCCTCTTGAATGATATCACCAAGATGCAAAGCAATTCTTAAATTAAGTTTGGGGTACTCTTTGATGAGTTTGAGGATTTTGCTAGCGCATGACAACGCATCAACAGTGCTATGGAAAGTAGATAAGGTACCATCACCAATTTCTTTAGTGCAATGGCCATTAAACTGTTTTAGTGCCGTATGAATTATTTGCCGATTAATTTCTAAAATGTATAACGCTTCGCTTTCGTCTGTTTCCATAAGCGAGGTATAACCAACAATGTCGGTAAACATAATAGCAGCGAGTTGGCGGTCTTGATGCATTAAATTCTCTTAGGCTAAAAATATAGTTAGCGTAATCAGAAAATTATACTCAACAACCTATAAATCAGGTTTAGTACAGAGCTCTTTAAAAGTAAGTATAGCAGCGAAAATCAATAGTGCTTAACTACTTAGTTTCACTGCTGAGTTTTACTACATAACCTCACTTTTGAGAAAGAGACTCTAATTTTTCCTCAAGCTTTTCAAGCTTATCGTGAATTTTGACATTTTGCCTGAGAATGTCTTCATTTTGCTTTCTTAATTCTCTGTTTTTAATATTAGTATCAGCAAAACCAAATATTTTGTTGGCAAAAACGGCTCCCACACCACCTAAAATACCTACCCCTAAAATAAACATAATAAAAACAGCGGCTCTACCCACCAATGTTATCGGGTAGACATCGCCAAAACCTATAGTAGTAGACGACATCAACATTAACCATAAGGCATCAACATAATTTTCTACTGGTGAGCCACTCACGCTCGTTTCCGCCAAAAAAGCAATATAAGCTAAACTCATATTTAAAAGTGAGAATACAGCTAACGAGAAAAAACCTAGCATACCGTAATTATAGTTTTTAATGCCAAATTCATCGACTTTATAGAGATTACTTTTCTCCATAACACTTTGTAATACAAGCATATTTATACTCTACTGTTGTTTTGATTAAGGCAAAGCTTAATGATAAGACTTCATTCTGATGGTTTTCATCGTACCATTATCAACTAATTTATTTAATTGCGTTGTTAAACGCTCCGCATAAACTTTAATAGCTGAATGCTTTGAAACAGCAATATAACTATTAACATCTTTAGTATATTGGTAATTAGCTAAAGAAAATTTTTCTAAATACTCAGTTAAAGACAAATAAGGTAGAACTGACTCTTCTCGCTCAATAAAAGTATCTATTCTACCTCTAAGTAACATTTCAACCAATTGTTTACGAGAGTTAAGCTCTACTTTTGCAATGGCTGTATTGTTGTCGAATTGTTCAAAATAACGCCCACCTCTTAACGTGCCTACCGTTAATTTTTCTAAGTCTTCAAATTTATTAATTATCGTTTTATTAGCCGTAAGGGTAAAAAAACGCAGTGGATAGTGTTGTACCATGTGTGGAGGCTCTAGAAAAATTAAATTTTTCTCACGCTCAGGGAGTTTTTTTAACCCCATAATTATATCAACTTTCCCTTGTTCAACTAAGGTCAAACAACGAGCAAAAGGACAGCGGACAAAAACAGGGGTTAGCTCTAAAGGGGTCAATAACACCTTTAGTATTTCAATATTTTGACCGACAAATTTATTGTCAACAACATCAGCGAAAGGTGGCTCAATAAAAATAGCAACACTCACCTCTTCAGCACTTGCACTAGGTACTTGGCAAAGCAAAGTGAACATAAAGATTATCGGCAAATGGCGCTTTATTATGGCTATCAAACTTTATTTTACATCTAAAAAATATTACTTACCGATAATTATAGCAATTAGCGTGTTGTTTTTGTATTTATTGCTAGGCAAGTTTTTTTGTATTAATCAATGTTGAATAACGGCTTGTTAGAGACAAGTAAACTAACTAACCTTCTTCATCCGTCTAGTGGTATAACTTTTCTGTTTTCTTCTTGCGCTTTTAGGTTTAAAAGCCACTTTAGGTAACCCAGAGAAGGGTTGCTGACTAGCACCTGCAACCATTTCAGTAACAACTGTAATTAAGGGGTTAATAAAGTTAGCATAATTAGCATTTTTCTCCGCGATTGCTGTTAACATCGACTCCCATTGCGCGGTCATATCTGGCAAAGTGGCTTGCAGAGGCAAGGCATTAATTAACGCACAGCCAACCTGTGTGGCGACAATTTTCTTCCCTTGTCTTGCTAAAAAATCTCGTGTAAATAATAAATCAATAATACCGGCACGTGTTGCGTCAGTACCTAAGCCATCTGTATCTCTAAGCACTTTTCTAATATTGGCATCATTAACAAAGCGAGCAATACCGGTCATGGCGCTCAACAAACTAGCATCAGTAAAAGATTCTGGTGGTGTGGTATGTTTTTCAACTAGTTCACCACGTTGGCAATGTAATATTTGCCCTTGCTGTAGAGTAGGAAGCATGTTTGCCGTATTAGTAGAGGATTTCTCGCTATTTGGAAACAGCACTTTCCAACCTAATTGCTGCATCATTTTAGTTTGCGCGGTAAAAATTCCGCCAGCTATGTTTACTTCAAGTTTGGTTTGTTGATATTGATGAACAGGGTAAAACTGCACTAAATACTGCCGTACAATTAATAAATAAATATTTTTTTCAAAAGAATTCAGACTTATATTTTTAGGTGATTTTTCTGTGGGAATAATCGCATGATGAGCGGTTATTTTTTTATCATTCCACGCTTTACTTTTTATTGCACTGTCTGCATTTTTAGCTTGCTCACTACAAGGAAAAGTAGTGCCAGATAACATTTTAATTATAGTTGGTGCTTGCTTAAGCTGCTCTTTCGGTAAATAACGACAATCTGAGCGCGGGTAGGTGATCAATTTATGCTTTTCATATAACGCCTGACAAACATCAAGCACTAACTTAGCGTTCATTGAAAACTGTTTCGCTGCCGCTATTTGTAAGCTAGATAAATTAAAGGGTAACGGTTGATTTTGCTGCTTTTGCTCTGTGTCAATTTTTTCTACAACGGCCGATTGATTGTTAATTCTACTCACAACATTGATTGCCAAATCTTTAACTAATACTCGACCTTCATCATCACAATACTGCTGACATGCATCACTTGGCTGCCATTTAGCGCTAAAACAATCAGCTTCATTGGTGTGCTCTTTATTAACACTTAAATGCGCTAATACTTGATAAAAAGGTTTAGAAACAAAGTTATTAATTTCTTGTTCTCGCCGAACAACTAAACCCAATACAGGTGTTTGCACCCTGCCAACCGATAATACGCTGTTATAACCTTGTTTTTGACCTTGCAAAGTGCAAGCGCGGGTTAAATTAATGCCATAAAGCCAATCCGCTCTTGAGCGCGCTAATGCTGAAATTGATAATGGTATAAAATCTTGGTTAATTTTAAGAGATTTAAGTGAGCGCTTTACCGCAGATAAATTTAAGTCACTGATTAATAGGCGTTTAACATTTGCTTTTTTAGTTTTTGATACCTTAAAGTAATCAATAACTTCATCAACTAACAGCTGCCCTTCTCGATCAGGATCACCCGCATGAATAATTTCATCGGCTTGTTTAACCAGTTTCCGCAAAACGGTTAACTGCGCCTTTGTGCGAGTAATAGGTTTTAATTGCCACTGTTGCGGCACTATGGGCAATGTATCTATAGACCACTTTTTAAGGTTAGCATCATAATCTTGCGGATCTGCTTGCGCTAAAATATGCCCAATACACCAACTCACCACATCACCATTTGCCACTTCAACATGGGTTTTATGGTTCTTATGAGGCTTAGGCAATGCGGCAGCAATAGCACGACCTAAACTGGGTTTTTCAGCTATGTATAATTTCAACAGCAGTTCGCAATTATAGAATGAATATAATTGAGTATAACTTAACAACTGTATTTACGTACAGGCATTTAAGTGTTCTGGATAACTTTTAAAACCAATAGAGTGGTTAAGTTTTTAAATGAGGAAAAATAATCTTTATTTTTTTTTCTAGTTCAGCGCCTGAAAATGGCTTGGCAATGAAACTATTAACCCCTGCCCTTGCAGCTTCCATTACTTGTTTTTTCTCATTTTCGGCGGTAACTAATAATACCGGAAGATCTTTTATTTCTTCAGTTTCACGAATGGCTTTCAATAGCTGAATACCGGTCATATTTGGCATATTCCAATCAGAAATAACAAAATCGAAACAACCGTTTACTAACATTTTAAAAGCTAAAACACCATCCTCAGCAACCTTAATATCTTTGTAACCAAGCTCTTGTAGAATATGTGAAATAACCTTTCTCATGGTCACTTGATCATCAACAACTAAGATCTTCATTATGGAATCCTCATTTTTTAATACACTAATGAAAAATCCGTTTTTACACATAAGACGCGATAACTTTTCATACTAACTATAGATGAATTTTCTAGATAAATGCCAGTTTGGTTATTTTTATCGTTATTGTTACGGTTTTACTGGCAAGGTTTTATCTCTAACTTTTTTCATGTGTTCTCGAAAGCTTTTATCAAACTTACTTTCCCCGCAAGCAAATGCCGAACTAGAGCTCTCAACAGGGCTACCTAAAAACTGTTCTCGGGTGATAGTGCACACTCCATTGTCGTATTTAGTGATAGATATATCATTAGACATTTTAGTGGTTCTTTTCTCACGCTCTTGTTCAGGCGTTAGTTGCTCACTAGAATGCGGTACGGGAATTTGTTTACCATGCATCACAGAAGGCGATCTAAATTGCTGTAACTCTGCTAGTTCTTGGTTCATCATTTTTTCATTAATTGAATCTCGCAAGCTGTTAAGTTGTTTATAGGCAGAGAAAGTAGTTTGTGCGGGTTTTGACACCTTGCTTATGCTTTGATTTTTAACTACTGTTGATAAAGGCTTAGATGAAGCAGCAGGTTCTTTTGCACTTGCTTTTTTAGCTGATTCTTCAATTTTTTTCTTGTCTGTGATTACCTTTTTTTCCTTAACATCAACTATTTTTTCTGGTGTTACTTCCGGTTTTATTGGCGCTTGCTTAACAGTTACTGCTTTAGGTGGCATTTTATATAAGTAACTTTTTATCGCCTTCGGGGTAATATCTAGCTGTTGAGGTTGTTTTTTTTCTGCAACAAATAACAATAAAATGAACAGCACAACATGCACTAATATTGACACTAAAAAGGTAGTTAAGTGTGTTTTCAGAACATTCTTTTTTTCCTTATCGGGCACTTTTGATGTTTGTGCGAACACATTATCTTCTATTATAAATCCATCTAACACAGAACCACCTAGCACTCGTAAACTAACATTTTATTAACAATCAATAGACCTTAAAACACTTAATAGGTTCAAAGCTTATTTAAAAACTAGGCTAATAACACCAAGTAAAAACACAATGCACCACAGTAGAGCAATAACACTATAAAAGCGCACAAAACACTTAACAAAAACACCTAACACAATAAAAAATAACAACTTTATTTTTGGTTCGTTATTTGCTCTATATATAAAAAATACAAAGGGCAATTATTCTTATTTCTGTTAATAGAAATAAATGCCAACAGAAATAAAAATCAAGGCGCGTTATGTTATTTGGCCGTAAAAAAAGAAAACCCATTACTATCCCTAATAAAAAAGTTGATGCGTGGCATTACACCACCTGTAACTATTGCTCTACGGGCTGTTCAATTGAATTGGGATTGAATAAAGACAAAAAAATTGTCACTAGCCGTGGTCATGCGGGTGCCGATGTTAACCGTGGCAAGTTATGCATTAAAGGCTTACTCGAACATGAATTATTCGACAGCGCAGGTCGAGGCACTGAGCCGCTTATGCGTGAGCAACACTTTGATGAGTTTAAACAAACCACTTGGGATAACGCCCTAGATGTTAGCGCGCAAAAAATTAAAGATATTCAACAACAGTTTGGCCGAGATGCCTTTGCCATTGTTTCTACCGGGCAGTTATTAACGGAAGAATTCTACACCTTAGGAAAGCTTACCCGAGGCTGCATAGGTACTAACAATTACGACGGTAACACCACACTTTGTATGGCATCAGCCGTGAGTGGTTATAAACGCTCATTTGGCGCTGATGGCCCGCCGGGGTGTTATGATGATTTTGAGCATACCCATTGCTTAATGGCGTTTGGCTCTAACCTGCCTGAGCAACATCCTATTATTTATTGGCGCTTAAAAGAAGCGTTAGAAAAACGTAAGTTTCCGTTAATAGTGGTCGATCCGCGCGTGACTATGTTGGCGCAATTTGCTGATATTCACTTACCGATCACGCCGGGCACTGACTGTGTGCTTATCAACTCTATGATGCATGTGATCATAAACGAGCAACTGCAAGATCAAGCCTACATTGACGCCCATACCCAAGGTTTTGATGAAATAAAAAGCCTAGTTCAAGATTACGATCCTAAATCAGCACAACACATTTGTGGTATCGACGAAGATACCATTCGCAGTGTTGCCCGATTATATGCCAAAGCGCCTGCTGCCATGAGTATTTGGACTATGGGGATAAATCAATCAACCCACGGCTCTGATGGTGTTGCCAACATTAATAACTTAAATTTAATCACAGGTAATATTGGTAAAAAAGGTGGCACTAGCTTATCTATCACAGGTCAGTGTAATGCCATGGGCACGCGAGAATGGTCGTCATGCTCTGGTTTACCGGGGTATCGTTATTTAGAAAATGAACAAGAACGCCAAGAAATTGCAGATTTTTGGGGTATAGATGCCGATTTTTTCCCGAAAAAACGTGGTTTACAGCAAACCGATATTTTCCATGCTATTGAAACTGGCGAAATTAAAGGCTTATGGTTAATTGCTACCAACCCAATGACTTCTATGCCTAATACAGGTCGTATTCGTAAAATTTTAGAAAAACTTGATTTTCTTATTGTGCAAGACGTTTACAGTGATGTTGAAACCAACCAGTACGCTCATGTGTATTTACCTGCGTCTGTATGGTCAGAAAAAGAAGGCTGTCATACTAACACCGAACGCCGCGTTAACTTAATTTCTAAAATTGTCCCTTGTTATGCTAATTCAAAACCTGATTTATGGATTTTTAACCATATGGCGAAGCGTTTTGACAACGGCAATAAAATTCACTTTCCTGAGCATGCCGAAGGCGCTTTTGAGGAAATGAAGCAGTTATCAAAAGGCACTAATGCTTATGGCGAGCAAAAAACCCTTGATATATCAGGCATGAGCTATGAAAAAATAGTCAAAGCGAAAGGCATTCAGTGGCCGTATCGCGAAAGTGACGATGAAGCTTCTCAACAAGGAAATCAAAACTTAAAAGGCGATCCACGTTTATATACCGACGGTCAATTTCAAACCAAATCAGGTAAAGCTAATTTAGTGCCGGTGTATTTTTACAATAATAATGAGCAACCTTGCAAAGATTACCCATTTTGGCTGAACTCTGGACGCGTAGTTGAACATTTTCATACCCGCACCCGCACGGGAAAAATAGGCAACTGTAATAAATTTAGCCCCACTCCTTATATGGAAATGAACCCTGATGCAGCCAAAGAATTAGGTGTTCAACATCAAAGCTATGTGCGCTTAACCAGTAGGCGTGGTGACAGTGTGGTGATGGTGCAGTTAACCCAGCGAGTGCCGCGAAACATGGTGTTTGTACCGTTTCATTTTCATGATTGTGTTAACCGTTTAACCCTTGGTTTGCTTGATCCCCATTCACGACAACCTGCATTCAAACAAGGCTCAGTACGCATTGAAGTACTCGATGCTGAGCAACAAAAAGAAGCTGCACAGCTTAATGTTGAACGTCGCGCATTTTAGGTAAAAAATATGACACAAGTAATTGAAAAAAAATCTACGGTAGAAGTTTACGATCCTAATGCTATCTCAAACCATAAACAAAGTGGCGAAAGTAGTGAACAACAAGGTAGATCGGATCACTGGCAAGTGCGCAGCCAAGAGCAAGAATACGCATTTTTATCTGATACTAATCATAGTGATACAGAGAAATCTAAAGAAAATCGTTATGGGCAATTAATTGATCTAGTTGATCTAACCGATGAACCAGCACAACGTTCACTGTTTATTAACGAAAACCCTGAAGTAGGTACTAACCCTAACCGTAACAAACAACATGGTTTTTTCTTCACTGCGGATAATTGTATTGGCTGTCATGCTTGTGAATCTGCCTGCTCTGAAAAAAATGATAATCCATCTCACTTAGCCTTTAGATCCGTAGGTTATGTGGAAGGTGGCTCTTACCCTGATTACAAACGTATGAATATTTCAATGGCGTGTAATCATTGCGATGATCCTGTGTGTTTAAAAGGCTGCCCTACTCGCGCCTATACTAAACATGCTGAATATGGCGCGGTATTGCAAGATCCTGAAACCTGTTTTGGCTGTGGTTACTGTACTTGGGTTTGCCCGTACAATGCGCCACAACTTGATCCCGTGAAAGGCCAAGTATCTAAGTGTAATATGTGTGTTGACAGGCTTGAAGTAGGATTAAAACCTGCTTGCGTTAGCGCTTGTGTGGGTAATGCCTTAGATTTTGGTGTAATTGAAAACACCCCGAAAAATCGAGAGCAATGTAAAACCAATATTCCCGGCTTTCCTGATCCTGAAATCACTCATCCCAACGTGCGTTTTCAGCAAGTAAAAGACTTACCCAATGAAATGACTCGCACTGACTCTGCCCCAGTGAAATATCACAAAGATACGCAAGGTAACTATAAACCTGTAGTTGACCAAAAAGCAGGGATCGCCAAACATTGGAACTTTGCTCGTTTAAATTCGCGCGAAAATCCTCTGGTACTATTTACTTTATTTGCTCAAGCGGCATTAGGCACTTTTGCCATTCCTTTTATTGGCGCTTTGCTTGGGGTAGAAGCCTTAGAGGTATTTATTGAATCAGATATGTTTTTGCCCTTAACCATTATCGCGCTCGTAATGACCACTTTTGCTTTATTAATGAGTGTTAGTCACTTAGGTAAACCCATGCGTTTTTATCGAGGTTTTAATAACTTACGCTACTCGCCAATGGCACGTGAAGGCTTAGGACTGGCTCTGTTCAGTGCAGGTTGTGGCTTAACGGCATTATTCGCCTTGCCCAATAACTCGTGGGCATCATCTTTGATACAACAATTAACGAGTGTCGATTTAACAACGTTAGCTCAAGAGTTACCTTTAAAAGGTATTGCTACGGGTACTGGAATATTTGCCTTAATAGCAGGCGCTGCAGGGTTATTCTATATGAATAAGTGTTATCAAATAAAAGCACGTCCTTTTTGGCACCATCTACAAACAGCCACCGCTTTTATAGGCAATAGTATGTCATTAGGCGCACTTGTCGCAGGTGTCATTGTGATCACCAGTTTACTGATAATGAACATTGCCATTAATGAGGTAATAATCACTTTTTCTAGCGTATTTACCTTGGGTTTAATCATAGAAGCGTTAGGCTTAATAAAACACAACCATGATTTAAACCGTAGCGAAAATGAAGGTGGCGCAGCACATTATGTGCAATGCACAACTTTTGGCAAAACCTATTTATTACGCAACATTCTACTCGGATTAAATACTGCTATCGCTTGTGGTTTATTAACGGCGCAACTTTCAGGATTTACTGACGCAGCATTATTATTGCCGTGGTTAGCATTAGCTTTAGTAAATTGTTTCACCGCACTTATTGGCAGAGCCTTGTTTTATATTTTAGTAATACCGACCACCATGCCAGGCGCTTTCTTTTGGAAAAACAAAAGCTTTGAAGAGCACGCCCGTGATACAGGATTGGCCAATAATCCCG
>Ga0316207_10001888_pt1 | contig 23730 bp, 15 predicted proteins | sample 6weekpyrite_MG_FD_204943 | JGI IMG/M metagenome (GOLD analysis project Ga0316207, IMG submission 204943) | Microbial mat bacterial communities from mineral coupon in-situ incubated in ocean water Damariscotta River, Maine, United States -... | ecosystem: Environmental > Aquatic > Marine >... | reverse complement strand
TCACTTATAGCAATGAAAACCGACAACACGTGGCTAAAATCATTGCTGGTAGCAACACATTACTTGTTGAAGACAATCCTTACGGTGACTTACGCTTTGAAGGTGAACAAAAAACGTCTTTTTATAAGCTTATGCCGGAAAACACATTATTGCTTGGCTCATTTTCCAAAACTATCGTACCTGCTTTTCGTACAGGCTGGATTGTGGCACCAGACCATATCATGGAAAAATTAGTCATCGCTAAACAAGCAGCAGATTTACACAGCAATTACTTTGCACAACGAATTATCCATCAATATCTAAGCGATAATGATTTAGATGAACACATACAAAATATTATTGAAGTGTACCGGCGTCAAAAACTATCCATGATGGACAGTATAAATAAACATTTCCCTGACACCATTAAATACACTCATCCCGAAGGCGGTATGTTTTTATGGGCAGAGTTACCAGCAGGTTATTCAGCTATGGATTTATTTGAAATTGCAATAAAAGATAAAGTCGCATTTGTACCTGGCGATCCTTTTTATATTGATAATAGAGCGAGAAATACCTTGCGTCTAAACTTTTCCTGCTCCGATGAAGAAACCATTGAGATCGGAATTCAACGTTTAGCCAAGGCAATAAATTCCTTTATCAACTAAACAAGTTTTTAAAACCAAAAAAAGGCACCAATAATGGTGCCTTTTTTAATTATTATTAATATTTATAAACTTTTATAAATTACCCGGAAACTTCTTAATTTCCGCTTCATCTTTTAACGATTTAAGCATGGTAGTAAAAGAATCGACACCTGATGCATTAGCAATTCCATCCGTGATTTGCTTCTTTTCTTCATTGCTTAAACTTGTCATATCACCATCTTTAACACCTGTCAGTGTTAATAAGGCATAATCTCCATTAGCCATTTTTACACCTTTTGTTTCAAGACTTTCATTATCAATTCGTTTGATTTCAAAAGCTGCTTGAACAATTTCTCGCGGCATTCCAGAGTCATCACGTTTGACCCACTTTTTCTCATTCCAGCTGTACTCAAGTTCAGATGCAGCATCCTCTGCAGCCGTGCCAGACTTAATTTTTTCTGAAATACTATCAGCTACTGACTCTGCTTTTGCCAATGCTTTTTCATTTGTTAAGGATTTTGTGATTTGCGCCTTCACTTCTTCAAGTGGTTTAACTTGTGAAGGTTTGTGTTCCTTTAACCTTACCACGACAGAGTGACTCGAACTTATCTCAATTACTTCACTGTTCAAGTTTTCAATTAAAACGTCGTCACTAAACGCTGCATCAGTTATCTTTCGATTACTGAATATACCGGGTCCACCCTGTTTACCTACTAAAGGACTAGTTTTAATCGTTAATCCAAGTTCAATTTTTGCGGATTCTAAAGAATCTGGTGTTTCATATGCCAAATTTGCTAATTGTTCAACTTTATCAAAATAGAGTTTTTCAGCTTTCGCTTTTTTAACTTCAGATTCGATATCTGCGCGTACCTCAGAAAAAGTCTTGCCGGTGCTTGCTTGAATTTCTTCTAATTTAATAATGTGATAACCAAATTCAGAACGAACTGGCTCACTAATATCACCAACATTCATACTATAAGCAGCTTCTTCGAAGTTTTCATCCATTATGCCTTTTGCAAAAAATCCTAAGTCTCCACCTTCATTCGCTGATCCAAGATCGTCAGAATTTTCTTTAGCTAACGTCTCAAAATCTTCACCAGCTTTAGCTTTTTCATAAATGCCCTGTGCTTTCTGTTTTGCCGCATCAGCATCTTCACCTAACTCGATTAATATATGTCGAGCACGACGTTGCTCTTGTGTAACAAAGCGCTCTTTTTGCTCTTCATAATAATCTTCAAGTTCAGTGTCACCTAACACTACAGAAGACATCAAATCTTCGACTTTCATTTCCAAATAATCTAATTGGACTTTTTCCTGAGTTTTATATTTATCAGTATTAGCGTCATAGTGAGCTTTAATTTCCTCATCACTCACGTTGATATCTTCTTTAAATTTTTCCACGGGAATCGTTACATAACCAATTTCGCGTTCCTGATCTCTTAATTTCACAATGAGTGCAATTTCGTCATTCGTAGCGAAGCTTGAGCCAATTACACCGTTTACTAATTGATCAGCAATTAAACCACGACGAATACGATATTCAAAACCAGCGGTAGATTCGCCAGCCTGATTTATTTGCTGCTCATAAACTGCGCGAGAAAAAACACCTTCCTCTAAGAATGCTCCGATACTTTGTATGCGTTGTGCAAGCTGTTCATCAGATACATGCATTCCTGCGTTAGTCGCTTGCTGAATAAGCAATGAATTATCAATAACACGGTTCAATGCAGTTTGTTTGATTTGGTCTTCAAACATATCCGCATCGAAATTATCACCAAACATTTGTTGCATACGCGCTTGTTCATTGGAATAAGCGATTCGATATTCGTATACAGTGACTTTTTCATCATTCACCAACGCGGCCTGAAAACCTTCGTCAGTCTCACTAAAATAGGAGTTTAACCCCCAAAGAGCGAAAGAAAGGCAAATGGCGCCAATTATTATCCAGGCTAATACACCCTGGGCTCGTTCACGTATGACTTGCAGCATAGTTTGCTCCGCAGTTCTGTTTCAAGAATTTACGATTAGCATTCATTATAAGTGATAAGAACGCAAAAAGGGTACCCACCAGTGGATACCCTCTAGACAAAAATGGCGGAGCGGACGGGACTCGAACCCGCGACCCCCGGCGTGACAGGCCGGTATTCTAACCAACTGAACTACCGCTCCAAAACTAAAAAATGGTGGGTGCTGAGGGGATCGAACCCCCGACATTCGCCTTGTAAGGGCGACGCTCTCCCAGCTGAGCTAAGCACCCGGTAAATCTGGCCGCTAGTTTACGGCATCCTTCAATGCTTTTCCAGCCTTAAATCCAGGAACTTTTGCAGCTGCAATTTCGATGGGTTGGCCCGTTTGAGGATTTCGACCAGTGCGTGCTGCACGGTCTTTAACAGTGAATGTACCAAATCCAACCAAGGATACTTGATCTCCGTCTTTCAATGCATCTGTAACCGAGTTAATTACCGCATCCAAAGCTCTAGACGCCGATGCTTTTGATAAATCTGCAGAGTCAGCTATTGCATCTACTAATTCAGCTTTATTCACACACAATCCCCTTTATTCTAACGCCAACATAAACTGCAAGCCGGTATGACAAGTTCAGCTTTTAATGAAGGAACGCATTTATACCAGCAGTCATACAGGTTTGCAAGCCAAAGTTATTATATTTATTATAAAATTTATCTTTATCAAAATAGTAAATATATTTTTTTAAAACTTTACACAAACGAGCGCCAAAAAGCATGCTTAACACACTTTTTGGTCGCAATTATTTAAATTAATTAATGAGGTAAATTTTTCGGTTTTTGTTTTTTTCTAGTAACTGCTTTTGGAGAACTTTCTTTAGTTACACCTTCAGCTGGCTCCGGCATATGCTGCAGAGCAATCTCTAAAACTTCATCAATCCATTTTACGGGTACAACTTCAAGCTTCTGTAAAATATTTTTCGGTATATCAGCTAGATCTCGTTTATTCTCTTCTGGAATAAGTACCGTAGTAATACCGCCACGATGAGCTGCCAATAATTTTTCTTTCAATCCACCGATTGGCAACACTTCACCCCGCAATGTAATCTCACCTGTCATTGCCACATCAGATCGCACAGGAATTCCCGTTAAAACAGAAACTATCGCTGTGCACATTGCACCACCGGCACTAGGTCCATCTTTTGGAATCGCTCCTTCAGGCACGTGAATATGAATATCTTTATTTTCATAAAAATCTGCTGGGATATTCAATAAATCTGCACGACTTCGGACAACAGTTGCGGCAGCCTGTACAGACTCTTTCATAACGTCACCCAATTGACCGGTGACCGTCATTTTTCCTTTGCCTGCTGTAAGTGCAGCTTCTATTGTTAACAAATCTCCGCCCACTTCTGTCCAGGCAAGACCGGTAACCTGACCAACTTGATCAAATTCTTCAGCACGCCCAAATCTAAATCTTTGTACACCTAAATATTTATCTAAATTTTTAGGTGTCACATTAACTTTTTTGGTTCCGTCTTTTAATAAAATTTCTTTAACAACTTTACGGCAAATTTTCGATAATTCCCGTTCAAGATTACGCACACCTGCTTCACGCGTGTAATAACGTACGACATCACGCATTGCAGCTTCGCTCAAGCTGATTTCAGCATCTTTCAATCCGTTATTTTTTATTTGCTTGGGCAATAAATAACGCGTGGCGATTTTAATTTTCTCATCTTCGGTATAACCCGGTATGCGAATAACTTCCATACGATCCAACAATGGCGCTGGAATGGTCAGACTGTTCGCCGTTGCAATAAACATAACTTCGGACAAATCATAATCTACTTCGAGATAGTGATCGCCGAAAGTATTATTTTGCTCTGGATCTAATACTTCCAACAATGCTGACGATGGATCACCACGAAAATCCTGTGACATCTTATCCACTTCATCGAGTAAAAATAATGGATTCCTCACGCCAACCTTTGACATATTTTGAACTAGCTTGCCCGGCATTGAACCAATATAAGTTCTTCTATGACCTCGTATTTCCGCTTCATCACGTACGCCACCTAGAGACATTCTGACAAATTTTCGATTAGTTGCGCGAGCAATAGAACGCCCTAAAGAAGTTTTACCCACACCTGGAGGCCCAACCAAACACAACACAGAGCCTTTTAATTTCTTGACTCTTTGTTGCACTGCCAAATACTCTAAAATACGTTCTTTAACTTTTTCTAAACCGTAATGATCAGCTTCCAATACTTCTTCTGCTGCAGCTAAATTATGCTTAATCTTAGTACGTTTTTTCCAAGGCACTGATACCATCCAGTCAATATAATTTCTGACCACGGTAGCTTCAGCTGACATGGGTGACATCATTTTTAGTTTATTTAATTCAGAGATCGATTTTTCCTTTGCCTCTTTCGACATGCCAGCATTTTCAATTTTATTACCCAACTCTTCAACTTCATTGGGCGCAGCATCATCCATATCACCAAGCTCTTTTTGAATAGCCTTCATTTGCTCATTCAAATAATACTCACGCTGGCTTTTTTCCATTTGACGTTTAACACGCCCGCGAATCCGCTTCTCTACTTCAAGTAGATCAATCTCAGATTCCATAATTGTCATTAATTCTTCAAAACGTTCTCGAATATTTTCAATTTCTAAAACTTTTTGCTTTTCATCAATTTTCAAACTCATATGTGCAGCAATGGTATCAGCCAATCGACCTGGCTCATCAATGCCCGATAAAGACGTTAAAATTTCAGGTGGAATTTTTTTATTGAGTTTTACATATTGATCAAACTGAGCTAATACTGAACGCATTAATACTTCGGTTTCTTTCTCATCTAAATCAGGATTGCCGATTGAAACAACCTCAGCAGTAAAAAATTCATCAATGGCTACAAATTCAGAAACCTTTGCGCGCTGCAAACCTTCAACTAGCACCTTTACAGTACCATCAGGAAGCTTTAAAAGTTGAAGTATGCTAGAAACTGTTCCTACACGATAAATATCTTCAACTTCAGGATCATCTTGACCGGCACTTTTTTGTGCAACCAGCAAAATCTGCTTATCTTCTTCCATAGCAGATTCCAGGGCCTTGATGGATTTTTCTCGTCCGACAAAAAGAGGTATGACCATGTGTGGATATACAACGACATCTCTCAATGGTAAAACCGGCATTACCAAAGTTTGCCCATCAACTAATTCAGATATTTTATCGTCTTGATCCATAAAGCTTTCCCCTGTATGTAAACGTAATACATTGTCAAAAATGAATTACCTTTACATCCATTCTAACAATTGTTTGATTAATGCTTTGTTCAAAAAATCATAGAAACAATAATTTAAGCTGCTTAATTGATCTTTTTATAATTATCACTGCTGCAATTTGTTGGCCAGTGATTTTCTATTCGCATTAAATACTAAACCTAATACTCTTCCTTCCATAATGGGGGAAATATGTTTTTTTTCAAGTAATTTCTGACAAAAAAAAACACGCTTAAAAGCGTGTTTTTTCTAATGAATAATTTATTAACTATTCGTCGGATGCCGCTCGATCTTTTCCTTCAAAAATTAGTAAAGGATCAGATTTGCCATCAATGACATCATCATCGATGACCACTTTACTTACATCTTGCATTGATGGTAATTCATACATAATATCCAGTAATGCATCTTCGAGAATAGAACGCAAACCACGCGCACCTGTTCGACGACTCATTGCTTTTTTAGCGATAGCATGCAATGCAACATCTCTAAACTCTAATTCTGAGCCTTCCAGCTCAAACAGCTTAGCATATTGTTTAGTAACGGCATTTTTAGGCTCAGTTAATACACGAACCATTGCTTCTTCATCTAACTCATCCAAGGTTGCTATAACTGGTAAACGACCAATGAACTCCGGAATCAATCCATATTTCACCAAATCGCCTGGCTCAACTTTATGCAACAACTTAGCTTCGTTTTTCTTATCAGTTTTGCTCTTAACTTCTGCACCAAAACCAATACCACCTTTCTCTGTTCTGTCACGAATAACAGCATCTAATCCAGCAAACGCACCACCGCAGATAAATAGGATATTTGCCGTATTCACCTGAAGGAATTCTTGCTGCGGATGTTTACGTCCACCTTGTGGTGGAACAGAAGCAACTGTACCTTCAATTAATTTCAATAATGCTTGCTGAACACCTTCACCTGATACATCGCGGGTGATTGAAGGGTTATCAGATTTACGAGAGATCTTATCGATCTCATCAATATATACAATACCAGTTTGTGCTTTTTCAACATCGTAGTCACATTTTTGCAAAAGCTTCTGGATGATGTTTTCCACATCTTCGCCAACATAACCTGCTTCAGTTAGTGTTGTAGCATCAGCAATAGTAAATGGAACATTAAGTAAACGTGCAAGTGTTTCGGCAAGTAATGTTTTACCAGAACCCGTAGGACCTAAAAGTAAAATATTACTCTTGGATAATTCGACTTCATCTTTTTTGAGGCCAGCATCCAGACGTTTATAATGATTATAAACCGCTACCGAAAGTATTTTCTTTGCTCTATTCTGACCGATAACATACTCATCAAGAACAATATTGATTTCTTTCGGTGTTGGTAATTTATTACCGTGAACAGAAGTCGATTTTTCCTGAACTTCTTCTCGAATAATGTCATTACAAAGCTCAACACATTCGTCGCAAACAAAAACAGAAGGCCCTGCAATTAGCTTTCTAACTTCGTGCTGACTTTTGCCACAGAATGAACAATATAGTAGTTTATCACCACTGCCATTCTTACTTTCGTCACTCATTTAACCACCTCGTCACTATCGGCGCTATTCAATGACTTACCGTCATAATTAATTTTACAGTCTATATCTTGCTCAAATCTATCAAAACGATTAGAGAGATAACATACCCCAAGTCGTTATTTATAGTCTAGTTGAATTAAGACGTACTTACCGCCTCTTCTCGAGAGCTGAGTACAGAATCAATTAATCCATAGTCAGCGGCTTCATCGCCGCCCATGAAATTATCCCGATCCGTATCTTTTTGAATTAATTCGATTTTTTGACCGGTATGTTCAGCCATGATAGCATTTAGTCGCTGACGGGTTTTTAACACTTCGTTGGTATGAATTTCCAAATCCGTCGCTTGTCCCTGATATCCTGCTAAAGGCTGATGAATCATCATGCGCGAATGCGGTAGGCAATAACGTTTTCCCGCTGCACCACCACAAAGCAATAGCGCCCCCATGCTTGCTGCTTGACCAATACAGAGGGTACTTACATCAGGTTTAATAAATTGCATTGTATCATAAATGGCTAAACCCGCTGAAACAGAGCCACCAGGAGAATTAATATACAAATAAATATCTTTATCTGGGTTTTCTGACTCCAAAAACAACAATTGGGCAACCACCAGGTTTGCCATATGGTCTTCGACCTGGCCAACCAGAAAAATAACTCGCTCTTTTAATAACCTAGAGTAAATATCATAGGCACGTTCACCACGACCAGTTTGTTCAACCACCATGGGAACTAAGTTCATTGCAGCTTCAAGAGCACCTTTATTTTGTATATCGGACATCCAGTCTTCCTTTTAACGAAGTTTAACCAAAAATACTAGTTAGATCACAATATTAGAGCACATTCCCTGCCACAATGATGGATATTGAGAAAATTACTCGGTTATTGAGAGTCTTTAATAATATCTTCAAAGCTTGTTACATTATCAGTAACTTGTGCCTGATCTAAGACCCAGTCTACCACTTGGTCTTCTAAAACCATAGATTCAATTTCCTGCAAACGAGACTTGTCTTGGTAATACCATGAAATCACTTCTTTTGGATCATGATAAGATCCGGCAATGGCTTCAATTTCTGCTTTAACTTTATCCGCAGGGGCCTTTAATTCGTTCTCTTTAATAATCTCAGACAAGATTAAACCCAAAGCGACACGACGACGTCCCTGATCCTTAAATTGACCACCATCAAATTGAGGCATACCAGTGGCACTTTGACCACCTTGGTTCATCTTCACTTGCTCATTCATTTGATCTGCAACGCGCTGACTTTCAGCATCAATCATGCTATTTGGAATTTCAAATTCATTTGCTGCTAAAAGAGCATCCATAACAGCATTTTTAGTTCTTGCTTTTATGTTTTTATCGAGCTCACGTTGCATATTGTTTTTGAGCTCTTCTCGGAATGCATCAATGCCACCCGCTTCGACGCCAAAGGCTTTAATAAATTCTTCATTAACTTCTGGAAGCTCAGGCTCTTCTATCTTTTTAACAGTAACGCTGAAGTGAACATCTTTACCCGCAACTTCTTTACCTTGATAATCTTCTGGAAATGTTAAATCCATTTCCACAGTTTGCCCTGCTTCTGCGCCAACCAAACCCGATTCAAATCCCTCTATCATTGAACTGGAGCCAAGTGTGATTTCTAAATCGTCGCCTTCTCCACCTGCAAAACTCTCGCCGTTTATTGTACCTTTATAATCAGTATTTAATCGGTCGCCGTCTTGAGCTGCGCGTTGTACTTCATTCCATTCACTACGTTGCTTGCGCAATTTATCAATCATGCCATCAACATCAACTTCAGAAATTTCAGCGGTATCACGACTGATTTTAATATCTGAAACACCACTGATTTTGAACTCAGGATACACTTCAAAAACTGCGGTATATTTTAGCCCAGCATCTTGATCATGTGATTGCTCTTCAATCTTAGGCATACCAGCAGGTTTCAAGTCTTCTTTGCCTACCGCTTCAAAAAAACTGGAATTCACGACTTCACCCGTGACTTCTTGACGTACTTTACCCGCGAATCGTTTCTGAATGACAGACATCGGTACCTTACCCGGGCGGAATCCCTGCAATTTCACATTCGGCTGCATAGATTTCAAGCGTTTTTCAATTTCTGATTCTATTTTTTCTGCCGGAACTTCTACCGTCATGCGTTTTTCGAGACCACTAGTGGCTTCTACAGATACCTGCATTTTATTTCCTCACGATTCATATCTAAAATTTTAGTCATTATTTAATATTTTGCACTATAGAAGTAACGAGTAAATGGTACAAAACATTGGAATTCAGTCTCAGCTGATGCGCTGTTTTTAATACTGTTTAAGAAATGGTGCGAAAGGAGAGACTCGAACTCTCACAGGTTACCCTACTGGTACCTAAAACCAGCGCGTCTACCAATTCCGCCACTTTCGCATTTCAAATTTTATTTCAAAAATAACTTGGTTCGGTGAATCATTAAACGGCTCACCTTAAGAAGCTCTAATACTCGCTGTGCTCGCAAAGACCTTCTAAATACCAATTCCGCCACTTTCGCATTTCAAATTTTGGAGCGCAATTATAGCGGGTTCATATTATTAGGAAAAGCACAAAACAAGGTTTATTTGACGTTTTTATGACTTATATTGACATTAATTGCTAACTATTTGACTAATTTACCAAATTAACTCATAAAAAGTACTACTTATACAAAAGTTAGTCTGACGAATTCAGCTTTCCTGATTTCATAAATATGACAGTTAAACCTAGCCCAATAAAAGCAATCAACGCTGCAATATTGAAAGTCATTTCAGAACCTAAACCATCCCAACTATAACCACTATAAAGCGCCCCCAATGCGCCACCTGCACCAAAACTCAAACTGGAATACAGTGCTTGCCCTCTCCCCTGCACCGATCCAGGGAAAAATCGATGAATCAAATGAATGGCTACCGCATGGAATACACCAAAGCTCGCTGCATGCAAACATTGGGCGATAATCAGCATAAGCAACGAATCGACAAAATGACCTATCATCAACCAACGAATACCTGTTAGCAATAAACTAATTGCAAGTAAACGCCGAACACCCCAACGAGGTAATAACTTATGCATCACCATAAAAATGATGATTTCCGCGATAACACCCAAAGCCCATAACTCACCAATCAAACTACGTGAATATTGATTTTGCTCAAGATAAATAGAATAAAACGCATAATAAGGGCCGTGACTAGCCTGCAGTAATAAACAAATTAATAAGAAGGCAATAACATGTGGCTGCCGTAATACTGACATTAAATCAATATTTTCACTTTTGCTAGAGACGTTTCGCTTATCTGAAACGAGAAAACTACAAGCCCAAATCCCTATTAACAATATCGAAAAAATTACGGGAAAATATTCCACACCATATGATTCGAAGACAATGCCCAAAACTATAACCAGTAACACAAACCCCCAAGATCCCCAAAGACGGATTGCACTATATCGATGAGTGTCTTTGCCAAGATAAGATAATGTTACCGCTTCGAATTGAGGGAGATTAGCATTCCAAAAAAAACTAAAAATCATCATCACAAAGAGAAGCCAGCTATAATCCAGGGAAATAAAAACACCCAGAAAGGCAAATACTGACAAAAAACTGGCGATGCGAATTATACGCATGCGTTGTCCCATGCGATCAGCAATCCAACCCCAGATATTAGGCGCAATAATTTTTGTGCCCATAATGACAGCAAATACAAATGCAATCTGTTGGGCACTATAGCCTTCGGATTTTAGATACAAACCCCAATAAGGAATTAAGGTCCCGATACTGGCAAAATAAAAAAAATAAAACCCTGACAAACGCCAATACAATGGCGAGTTAGAGGTTGGCGTAGAAATATCGAAGCCTCGGCGTACTTATTTTTCAGGCTTTGCAGGAATTATTGGTGTTTGAGATCGAACATAGGGATTTTGCGCACGGTGACGTAACAAATGATCCATCAAAACCATAGCTAACATAGCTTCTGCAATCGGTGTCGCGCGAATGCCAACACAAGGGTCGTGCCTTCCTTTAGTAATAACATCGATAGCCTCTCCCTCTAGATTCACACTTTTTCCAGGCAAACGTAAACTCGAAGTTGCTTTCAGAGCAATACTCACTTCAATATCCTGGCCACTGGATATGCCACCTAATATGCCACCAGCATTATTTGATAAAAATCCTTCCGGCGTGATTTCATCACGATGTAATGTGCCTTTTTGCTCAACACAATTAAACCCTGCTCCAATTTCAACACCTTTCACTGCATTGATACTCATCATAGCGTGAGCAATTTCCGCATCTAACCGATCAAATATCGGCTCACCTAATCCTGGCGGAACAAAATTAGCGATGACATTCACACGTGCACCAATAGAGTCACCTTCTTTACGCAAGGCATCCATATAATCTTCCAGTTCGGCTACCTGGGCTGCATTGGGGAAAAAGAAAGGATTTGTTTCCACATCATTCCATTGAAAAGCGTTGGGTTTTATGGGGCCCAACTGCGCTAAAAAGCCACGAATCAAAATTCCCTTTTTATCAAATAAATATTTCTTGGCAATGCCACCAGCTGCAACTCGAAGAGCGGTTTCCCTTGCAGATGAGCGACCACCACCGCGATAATCACGGAAACCATATTTTTGCTGATAGGTATAATCTGCATGACCAGGACGGAAAGTTTCTTTAATATCTGAATAATCTTTTGAACGCTGGTCAGTATTTTCAATCATTAAACCAATGGGTGTGCCTGTAGTTTTACCTTCAAAAACACCAGAAAGAATTCTTACCTGATCGGCTTCACGGCGTTGAGTGGTATGTCGCGACTGACCCGGTTTACGACGGTCAAGGTCTCGCTGTAGATCTTCTTCACAAAGCTCTAGCCCGGGAGGGCATCCATCGACAACACCACCCAATGCGGGGCCATGACTTTCACCAAAAGTGCTAACTGTAAAAAGCTTACCGAATGAATTACCTGACATATTAATCTGCTATCTTGATTAGAATTAAGTCACTCTATCATATCAAACTTCACTATTAACGAAAATCATGCAAGAGAGGTTTATGATAACTACACAAGAAATCAAGCTACTCAATAAAATTAACTGTGCATTTAATGATCATTTCAAGTCCGCTTTGCCAGATATATGTTTACGCATTGATAATTATGGTTTTTGCATGCCAAATTCAAACTTTATTGAATTTTATTGCACCATATGTCGATATTGATTGGGGTGTATTACGGTATTCTACAATTATTGAGTCAAAACCAAATATATGAATCAGTTATTAAAAATCATTGAGAGCATTGATAGTTACTTGCTCATAATTGATCATGATTTAAATATCGTCTGTGCGAATCAAACTATGCAGAACAAGTTTTTTTCCGTTGATAAAGTAAATAACAATCAATCCATCCTAAAACTACTACAGAAAAAAGACCAAAAATTTCTTCAAAGAAAAATACTCGAACATATAAAACTTAAAGAAAATAGTGAGCAAATTGATATTGTTATAAAAGACAATACAGGAAAATTACAAAATGTAAGCCTCACTATAAAAACACTTGGAGAAGAATTCCCCGCTCTTCTCTTATTGAACATATCCATCAATTACCAGTTAGACGCTAAATACACCAAAAATGAACAACATGAATATAAATATTTAAAGGCGATTTTTGATAATACTAATGACGCGATATTCTTAGCTCCCATTTCTCAAGAGGGAGTCCACGGAAATTTTGTAAAGGTAAATAAGGAATCTTGTCTGCGTCTAGGTTATTCAGAAGAAGAACTACTGCAGTTAAACGCGAGAACCATTAATCCGGAAGCCAATTTAGAGAAAATACGCTCATTTGGATTCACACTTAAAAAAGAAGGTCGTGCAATTTTTGAGGCAATTCACGAAACAAAAGATGGTAACCATATACCGGTGGAAGTTAATGCCTCTGTTATTTCAATAGATAATCAAAAATTCGTATTATCCGTGGTGAAAGATCAAAGAAATTACAAAAAATTACAAAATTCGGAAACATTATTTGGTCGATTAATGAATCATTCCTGGAATGAAATATATGTCTTTAATAGTATTGATCTTCAATTAATTATGGCTAATAAGGGTGCATTAGACAATTTGGGTTTTTCTGAAAAAGAAGTTAATAACATAAAGTTCATTGATTTATTAGTAAACTCATCAGAGAAAGAGTTTAAACAATTTACAAAGAATTTGTTTACTGGAGACCAATCTCAACTAGTCTATGAAGCTTTTTTTAAGCGAAAAGATGGCAGTGAATATCCGGTAGAAATTCGATTACAACTTTCTCATAGCGAAGTCCCTCCAGTTTATTTTGCCAATGTACAAGATATTTCCGAAAGAAAGAAAAGTCAGGAACGATTATATTCACTTGCCAATTTCGACTTGCTCACGGGACTTCCAAACAGAGCGCTATTTATGGACAGGTTATCAATGGCCATAAAATCAGTTCGACGTAGCGATACACTGATAGCACTATTATTCATCGATTTGGATGGGTTTAAAAATATTAATGATTCCTATGGACATGAAGCAGGTGACGAATTACTTGTGGAAATAGGTCTCCGCTTAAAAAATGTCGTAAGAGAAACGGACACTATCGCAAGATTAGGTGGAGACGAATTTACCGTTATTCTCACAAACTTAATGAGCATAGAGCCGATTGAAAATATTGTTAAAAAAATCATATCAACAATAAACAAACCAGTCACTTTAAAAAATCTAGCCTGTCAGGTATCACCCAGTATTGGAATTACGATATGCCCTTTTAATGAGACTAACGATTCTTTTGAACTCATTCGCCAAGCTGACATGGCTATGTATCAAGCTAAGGCCTCGGGAAAAAACACGTACAAGTTTTTTAATGCCAAACTATCCAAAGAAGAAGCAAAAAGTATAAACCTTACTAACGCATTAAAAAATGCACTTCCGAACAATGAAATGGAATTATTTTTTCAACCCAGGGTAAATTTAAAAACTGATAACATGGTTAGTGCTGAAGTTCTATTACGTTGGAATAGTGAAATTTATGGATCAATACCTCCGTCAACTTTTATTCCTTTATTAGAAAAATCTGGTTTAATACATGAAATTGGGTATTGGATTATTGAAAAAAGCTGCCAACAACTATCTCAATGGCAAAGTAGAAATATAAGTCTGGGATTATCAATTAATGTCTCTGCTAGACAATTTGAAGATAATGATTTTATCCAAAATCTACAATCATTTCTCAAAAAATACTCAATAAAAAAAGGTAGCTTAGAAATAGAAATTACTGAAGGTTTACTGATTTCTAAATATGCAGGAATCGCGGAGAAACTTCAACTGTTAAAAGAATCTGGTGTAGGCATATCACTTGATGATTTCGGCACGGGTTACTCATCCCTCAGTTACCTTAAACAATACCCAATAGATACCTTGAAAATAGATCAATCATTTATTTTAGATATGGATAACAATTCAGATAGCTTAGCCATTGTAAAAGCAATCATAAGTTTGGCAAAAAGTCTGAATCAAACTGTGGTAGCAGAAGGTATTGAAGAACTACATCATTTAAATCTGTTAAAGGAACTGCAATGCGATGAAGGACAAGGGTACTATTTAGGCAAACCTATGCCCCTACTCGATTTTAATGTATTACTTAAATAGATGTCTTAATCGCTTCGATTTTATCAAAAAAATAAATTATGAAAAATATTGCACCAATTGGTCTCGCGTAAGCATAAATACCCCGCTCCCACCTTGTTCAAAATCCAACCACACAAAAGGTACAGCTGGAAAAGCTTCTTGTAAAGCGTCGTCACTAGCCCCAACTTCTGCGATTAAAACTCCGTCTGAATTTAAGAAACTTGCTGCTTGTTGTAAAATAATACGAATAGCATCCAGGCCATCTTCACCTGAAGCCAAACCTAATTCGGGTTCTTGCCGATATTCTTCTGGTAAATTAGTCATTTCTTCAACGTCAACATAAGGTGGGTTTGTTACAATAAGGTCGTATTTTCGCCCCTCTAATTCACTAAATAAATCCGACTGAATTAATTCAACCTGCTCTTCCATGTGGTGCTGACTGACATTAATTTCTGCTACATCCAATGCATCACGAGAAATATCTACCGCATCTACCAATGCATCTGGTAATGCATAAGCGCAAGCAATTGCAATACATCCACTACCAGTACACATATCCAGAATAGTTTCCACGTTTCCAGCTTCGACCCAAGGCTCAAATTGATTATTGATTAGCTCTGCAATTGGTGAGCGAGGTACCAATACCCGGTTATCAACATAAAATTTATGGTTCGCAAACCAAGTTTCACGAGTGAGATACGCAATAGGTGTGCGTTCGTTAACGCGCCGATCAAATAAATCGAAAATATCGCTCTTCTCATCCTCAGTCAGCCGAGCATCCATAAAATGACCTGGCAAATCATGCGGTAGATGTAATGCATATAAGACTAAAGCTGATGACTCATCAAGCGCATTATCGGTACCATGACCAAAATACAGACCCTCTCCATTAAACAAGGTGACGCCATAGCGAACTAAATCTCTAATGGTGAAAAGTTCATTCATTACATCTCCTGACTCAGACATTTAGCCTACCCCTAATTATTTTCTGACGTAATTTTAGAATCATTCCAAATACTACTCTTTTTCCACTCACGCTGATACTAATCGCTATAACAATTAGATATTTGATTATTTATCAACCATTACCATCATCCTGCCAGCGGGATGATACCAAACACATCACAACAAACGAAATTATCCCTCAATGCACCACAAGCTAGGCCGATTATAATGGAATCAATATTAGGTATGGATACAATGACCCTTCAACAGAATGAAACGGATTCCTGGCATTCAGCCGCAAATGATAGCCATCAAATTCCAAAAAAAATCGGACGCTACGAAATAATTGAGGAAATTGGTTATGGCGGCATGGCAACTGTTTACAAAGCACACGATCCTCATATTTCTCGAACCTTGGCTATAAAAGTTTTACGCCAAGAGCGTGGAATGGATGATGAGTACCGTAGTCGTTTTCTTCGTGAAGCAAAAGCCGTTGGAATTTTATCGCATCCCAATATTGTCACAATTTATGACGTTGGTGTAGTTGGCAATGCTCCATATATCGCCATGGAATTGCTTGAAGGCAATACCATGGAACAAATCATGAAGTCGAAGCAAAAGCCTTCTTTACCAAACATTTTAAACTGGGGCATCCAACTATCAGATGCATTAGAATACGCTCACCAACGTCGTATTGTCCATCGCGACATCAAGCCAAGCAACATTATTTTACTAAAAGACGATAAGACCATCAAAATCACTGATTTTGGTATTGCTCATTTAGATGAAACAGATGTTACACAACATACAGAATTAGGTGAGGTTTTAGGTACACCTCAATACATGTCACCAGAACAGGTTTTAGGTAAACCTGCGGATGCTCGATCAGATCTGTTTTCAACAGGTGTCGTTCTCTATCAACTACTCACTGGGCAAAAACCCTTTCATGCAGATACATTAGCTACCTTGTTATTCCAAATCGCAACAGAAAACCCAGATCCAATAAATCAAATTGCACCACAGCTACCTGGCGCGTTAAAACAAGCAGTTGATAAATTACTCAAAAAGAAACCTGAACGTCGATTTCAATCTGGCAAAGAATTAAAACACGCTTTACAACGAGTATTAAAAGATCTTAATGAAACATATCAAAGCGATCATACAAGTAAATCACTTTCCATCAAATTTAAATGGTCAGTCATCATGGGCGTTGTTGTTGCTGCAACATTAAGTTTATGTGGAAGTTATATTTATAACTCCCAACAACGAACCATGCTAGATCAAATGTATAGCTATGGCAGCTCCATGTCCACTTTCATTGCGAGTGAAAGTGCAGAAACTGTACTTAGTGAGGACTGGCCTTCCATCGAATTATTTGTACAAGATAGTGTCGAAAAACAAGAGTTCAAATTTTTAAAAATTGTTGATCATAAAAATATCATTCGTGGCAGTAATAAGCCGAAGGAAATAAATCGACCCTATCAACAAGTTTCAAAAGTAGTGAAAAGTGATTTACATAATGGTGTCTCAGTACAGCATATAAAAATGAACTCTGAGAATGTACTCAACTTTGTTGCACCTATCGTTTTTCAAGATACTCAAATAGGTAAAATACATTTAGGACTTTCTCGACAACCGTTACTGGCCTTATCAGAAAAGATATTGTGGGGTCTAGGTTTTGTGATTTTTTGCACCATACTAGCTGTGTTTATTGCAGCATATTATTTGGCCAGACAAGTCGTCTTACCTATTAATACACTCAATAAAGCACTCAGTGAAATTACAACTAAAAACTATGCCTACCGAATAGGCATCGATCGCAAAGATGAATTTGGACAGATATTTAAAATTTTTGACGAAATGGCTAACAGTTTACAAAAACGTGATGAAAAAAATGCATCAAATAAAGAACCTTAAAATATTTTCTCTCATAGCCCTGGGGGCATTATTAATTGGTTGCGCATCGAAAGAACCTCAATCAGGTTTAATGCAAAAACAATCAACTAACGGCACCGCCTTCAAGAAAAAACTCACCTTTGCAAAAGATGATGAATATGTCGTATTAATTACAAAAAAAAGTGACTCATTGGAATCTCTGGCTAAACAATATCTAGACGACGAAAACAAGGCCTGGGTAATTGCAGATTTCAATAAGATTGGTCGTATTGTAGCAAAACGAGAAATTGTAATTCCCTTAAAACCACAAAATCCAAGCGGCGTTAGCATAAACGGCTACCAAACGATACCTATTCTTTGTTACCACCGTTTTGGTGATACCGGTCATGTAAAACTCACCGTACCAGAAGAGAAATTTCGTGAGCAAATGCAGTATTTAAAAGATAATGATTATCGTGTCATTCCAATGACTGATATGTACAAATTTATTTCTGGCGAAGAAGAACTACCTAAAAAGGCAGTCATTATTACTATCGATGATGGATATCGATCAACCTATGAAATTGCCTACCCCATATTAAAAGAATTTGACCTTCCCGCGACACTGTTTCTATATACTGACTTTGCAGGCGCAGGAGATGCCATAAAATGGTCTCACGCAAGAAAAATGGCAGCGTCAGGCCTAATTGATATTCAACCGCACTCAAAAAGCCACCCCAATATGTCGTTATCTAAAACGTCAGAGAGCAATAGTGCGTATCGCAAACGAATTCTTGAAGAAGTCGATAATCCAACTCGAAAAATAAAAAAATATGTAAAAAATCCGTTACACACTTTTGCCTATCCCTACGGTGATACCAATAAAATGATTATCAATCATTTAAAGAAAACTGGGTATGATCTGGGAGTCACGGTACAACCTGGAGGTAATCCTGCCTATGCCCACCCTTACATGCTTCATCGAACGATGATTTTCGGTGATCATAGTATTGAAGATTTTGAGAATGCATTAGTAACGTTTCAAGAGCGAAATCTAAAATGATCAAGTTTCGCTATTTACTTCTGTTATTGTGCTTTTTTATATTACTCCCTGCATGTACGAATACAAAAAAGCCGATCAATCAAGCCAACATTCCCGTTGAAAGTCTAAACATTAAAAACCGAATAGCACTAGCAAACAGCTTATACAAAAATCATGACTATGCATCAGCGCTAGTTCAGTGGAAGGTTTTACGAACCATCAATCCTAAAAACCCTGAATATAAAAATAGAATACGGGTATTGCAAGCACTTATAAAACGTAGAGCAAATTTTCATATCGCAAGTGGCCAAGACGCAATGGAAAGAAAAGATTTTTCAGCAGCTGAATTATCGCTACTTAAAGCACTCGCAAGAGAACCTAGACACTCTACAGCCTTATCACTGCTGAAGAAAATTGAAGCCAATCGAGTTGAAACCAAGCAACAGGCAAAAACTAGGCGCCTTAAAAAGAAACAACTCGCTAAATTGAGCAAAGCCCAACAAGTACATGAAAATCACCCAGATCATTCTCAAGAACAGCTTTATTTAGAAATGGGGCTAAATCTGTATCGAAAAGGCGATTGGAGCGGTAGTATTCGCGAAATAAAAAAATACCTCAGTATAAATGAACACGACCAAAGAGCCAAAAATACGGTTGCAAGATCCCATTTTAAACTAAGCCAAATATTTGAGTCCCGAGGTCATTTAGAACCTGCTATTCAACACTTGGAAGATGGCCTTAAAAACAGTAAACAAATTACAGAACAACAACAAGAAAAATTAATTACTTTAAAAGAGGCTATTTCAGAAAATTTTTATGTTAACGGTGTAAAATCTTACCGTAATAATATCGACCAGGCCATTGTATATTGGGAAAAAGCGATCAATTATAATCCTAACCACTTCAAAGCTAAAAATCGTTTGAGCAAAGCTACACAAATTCAAAAAAACCTAAAAAAAATAAAGAAATAACTCAACTAAACAAATTTAAACCCACACCTTCTAGAGGATACTGAAGCGCATTTGGGTTTTGACTTATTCCTGCCAACTCTCTCAATGAATGATGTATTTGTGCAGGCGTTAAACGAATTGCATTTGAGTTAGTTTCATCATAATCAGGCATTAAAGTAAAGGGATCAATCTTTACTGCTTTTTGAAAACTATTTGTCGCGCCGATTACTCGATTTCCTACAATCTTTTGTACAGAATTCCCCATCATCATCATACTAGTTACTGGCCAATGATCCTTACCATTATCTTTATTATATTTATTGGTACGTCCAAGCTCAGAACCAATTACAAGCACAATTCTATCTGATAAACCACGCAATTCTGCTTCCTGTATAATACCATCAATTCCCATTAACAGATCCATCAAACGCGGATATTGACGCGCATCATGATTACCATGAGTATCAAAACCACCCATTGTTATATTTGCGGAACATGTCACGCCTGCCTGATACGCGGCCAATACTAATCGACCCTGCTGGTAAAGTTTAAAGGCATTATTCCGATCATTAAAATCTTCAGCTGTCTTTGAACTAAAACCATCTACTGAAGATGTAAAATTACTTAAACGCCATGTTTCCCCTCTAGCACTAGATAAATATTTTAAAGCATCTTTTACTCTCGGTAATGACTCATTTACTTTCAACCTTTCAATTCGAGCTAAACTTGCATTTTCAATCAACTGTTTCACGTTATCTGAAAAATAAGTCGTACTGCTGTCGTTTTTAGGTGCTGAACTTCTATTTGGAAAAGCAATTTCATAAAGTGCTGCTAAACCTCTAGAGTCCATACGAGTGGGTATCACTAAATCAGCGGGAGAGGAATAACCACCGTTAACAAGATATGACAATGGTAAAGATGGTGCGAGAATACCAGCAGTTAATGCAGCAAAACTAGGAAAACCGGTTCGTAAACGGCCGCTCCAAGTGTTCAATTTGCCATTGCTGTGAGAGTTTGTTTTTAAATCAATACCATTCAGTACTAATAATTGTTGTGCATATTTGGTAAAGAATGCATCTGCACTATATAGATTTTCTGTAAAATTTGCACCATCAGAGAGAAAACTGTCTGGCGGTGGCGCTACTTGAAAGTTATTGATTGATCGAATATTGTTTCTATCATAGTTATTTATCCGCTCCGGATTTTCAGCATCTGCTGTACCGTTATACCCTTTAGGGTCACAAAAACTCGTAGGGTCCCAACCGCCCTCAGCGTGAATGGTTATCCAAAGTGGTCCATTATAATCTTGAGGCGCAGCAAATAACTGAGTTTTAGGAAAACTCGACAATGGTACTGTCGTAGCCAATACCGAGGCATATTTTAAAAACTGTCTTCTTTTCATTATTTTTCTTTATTGATATAAAAACTTATAATCCAAATATAGATAACTCAATACCGCCATCCAGCTACGCACTGTGATGTATTCATCCACAATAATTGGATCACTTGCGGAAAGATCAGCTCTACATTTCCCTGGAATATTATTATCAACAGACTCAGTAATTGCGGCATTGAATAAGTTAAAAGCCTCTGTCACTTCGATAGAATCCACAGCATAATCTTGCCCTAATATTAGTTGAAACAAAAATTGAATATTTTTCTTAATTTTTTCAATAGCTATAGAATTTGATGGTACATCTGTGATTTCAACGAATTTAAAATAGGCTCTTTCAGTAATCGGTTTTGAAAAATCTAGAGGAACTGTTTCACAACTCACCTGATAAGCAAGACGTTGTTGAACCGCAGCCATAATGCCGGTCGGTTGTTGCGTTCGAGTAAGTACATTAACAGAGTCAATTCCACCGTACAAAATATTATAGGTATTTAGATCTGTTAAAGATTTATTACTTGGTGATTTCCATTCATAACCGTTTGTGAGAGAAGTTATTTTATTATTTAACTGCTCAGGTGATAGCAATTTTGCATTGCCAAATTCATTTATATTTATAAGATTTGAATTATCTAATATTGTTTCCACTCTAAAATAATCTGTTAATAAAATCGCTTTTATAAGTTCCTTAATATTATAATTACTGGCAACAAAGGTGTTTTTCAATGACTCATACATAGCACTATCATTCAACCCAATCTGACCAGTAATTGCTTCAAACATTATTTTTGACATTGCAAGCGGGAATCGACTATCGGCAGCAATTTTTTCAGCAAGCCAAGGCAATGCTTTATCACTCATCTCAACGGGCAAAACATCATCTGTAGCTACACTATATCCAGGTGAAAGTATTTCAGCAGGATTCTTCGTATTACCCCACTTTAAGTAGTCCCCACGATATTGACCAGAATCATTCCAATTTTTAAATAACCCCGCTACCGGGTCCATCACATCGTGACAAGCTTTACATTGTGGATCTTCGAATGTTGGAAACTCGCCAATAACATTATCGAGATCTAATGCAGTTCGACTCGCCAGCCCTTCAATATTAGTATTCAAAAACAACTTGAATACAGTAGCCGCACGTTTACGGTTAACATTTGTTGGAGTTGACGGAAATCGAGCAAGAAACGGCAAGGTGCTCAATATGCCTGCATGTGGGATAGACCGCTGCTTGTTATCAATTAAGCGGACTGGAATGAATATATCGGGATCCTTATCAGCGATTGCATCTCCGTATACAAATTGAAAATCCGGGTTATTCGGTAGCGCAGCTGAAAAAACTTTTGCGGAATAAGGGTTTACCATGACATAGTCTGCTGTCAATATTTCAGTAAATGGCTTATTGTTTTGAACAATATACGCAATTAATTCAAGTGCAGCATTGGCAATTCCCTTACTCGCATTCGCACGTATCATATTTCGATCTGCTTTACTATATCCTCGCTCGGTTAACATCGTGTTATCAAAATATTTTTTATTATCAAATGTATTTAGACGCAAACCCAAACCTCGTGTACCTGTTGAATATGCATTCGTTAGCAGTTGATCATTGAATATTGTTTTAAGGGTGTTTATGAATGCCTGCTCATCTAAATGATTATCAACTAGCCGTAAAAATATCTGTTGTTTAGCATTCAAATCATCAACCTGATTCAACGTTGTAATTTCTTGTTCAGTAGGTATACGACCGAGTAATACTATACTGGCTTTACGAAGCGTAGCTTCAAAATCAAGCAAAACCAAAGGTTCAATTTCAATCGTCGGCAATGAGGGGGAGCACGACTGTAACCGTTGCACCATACCTTCTATAGATTTAAATTCGCTTGACTCAGCCTGCAATACATTACCACCACCATGATCGTTATTCACATTTATCGGTTTAATTAATAATAATGACAAGCCTGCTATATCTGTTTTTTTACTTATATTCGTAAATATATCAAGATTACTATTTTTGAAATTCTGCTCAAGCGAAGACACCAAGTTAAACGGTGTCTGACTACCATTTGGATTATGACAGGAAAGACATTTGCTTTGGAGAACCGGTGAAACATTTTTAGAAAAGAAGGTTTTATTAGCTTCACACATGGAAGTAATACGTATATTTTGTGAAGCTGAATCCTGCTGGCCTTTGGCATCAGTTACCCACCAAACCATCTTATACTCCCCCTCCCGATAACCCGACTCAGGAAGGTTATTGGTGACAATATAAGGAGGAGTTCCACCGCTTATGCTCGGTTGCTGTAAATTAGGGATAGCGAGTTCTGCAGTCGCTTCAATTTCTATTGTAGGCGGTATTTCAATTTGGAGCGGAGACACCCTGACATCGCCATTATTATCTATTGGGCTTCCCAAATCATTTGACCCACTGTTTTGATTTGCGACA
>Ga0316207_10001887_pt1 | contig 23732 bp, 19 predicted proteins | sample 6weekpyrite_MG_FD_204943 | JGI IMG/M metagenome (GOLD analysis project Ga0316207, IMG submission 204943) | Microbial mat bacterial communities from mineral coupon in-situ incubated in ocean water Damariscotta River, Maine, United States -... | ecosystem: Environmental > Aquatic > Marine >... | reverse complement strand
AATAAGATGATGGACTTTATCCGAAAAGATTATAGACGCGTACAGATATAAGCGTAGATTAAAAGGTGTCTATCAGCTCTCTAAAGACTTCATATAGCTTCTGTACTTCTTCTTTTGAGGTTCTTTCATTGGGGGCATGAATCGTGTCATTTTTCACACCAAACTCAACGACATCAACACCACACGGCGCAATAAAACGCGCATCTGACGTTCCACCTGCAGTAGAGTGTTTTGGTTTGATACCGGTGACCTTTTCTATCGCTGCATCAAGACTTCTGACGATATGCGTATTTGAGTCCGTCACAAAAGGATAAGCAGACTGGTCGAGTTTTAAAGAGTAGTTCATCTCTTTAAAATACTTATGGACAAAATCTTCAATAGACTTTTGATCTGTCTTGGTCGAGTTACGTACGTTAAACATCATCTTTAAGCTGCCCGGCGTCACATTCGTCACCTCCATCCCTGCTCTTATATCTGTTACAACAAACTGTGAAGGAGAAAAGTATTCATCTCCCTCATCAAGGTTTACTCCGGCCATATGATGCAGGACCTGCGCGACCTTGTGAATAGGGTTTGTCGCTTTTTCAGGGTAGGCAGCATGGCCCTGTTTTCCTATCTTCTCTATGACACCGTTGATAGAACCACGTCTACCAACCTTCATCGCGTCTCCAAAAACATGTTCACAGGTCGGCTCTGCAACGATACAGGCATCAGGCATAAGATTTTTTTCTTTTAAGACTTCCAAGACCTTGACTGTACCATTTTTAGCAGGGCCTTCTTCATCCGAAGTCAGTAAAAGAGAAAGAGTTCCACTAAACTCTTTGGTATCATGCACGGCTTGAATAAAGGCAGAAAGACCCGACTTCATGTCTTGTGCACCGCGTCCATAAATATATCCGTCTATTTCCACGGCTGAATAGGGGTCTGTTGCCCAGCCTTCGCCGGCAGGGACGACATCAACATGTCCGGCAAAACAGAGATGTTCACCTTCACCAAACTTCTTGTAAATAAAAAGATTTTGAACTTCTTCTCTGTTGATCACAATAGAAGTGTACCCTTCTAAATATTCACTTATCCAAGAAAGAGCCCCGCCATCATCAGGTGTTTCGCTCTTTCTTTCTATCATACTTTTAAATAACTCTATAACGTCCAAGACTAACCTTTTGTGTTTTCATAAAAAACATATGATGTCGAATAGTCACTTATCTCAAAATAGACTTTTTTCTCACCTTCGTCTGCTTGAAGGTTAAAGTTCTCATCCATCACACCGTATCCATAACGGTAAGGTCGCGCTTCATTCGTCTGTGTCGCAATAGCTGTTGTCAGTTTATCAATCTTGATAAAACGCTTGACAAGTTTATCACCTGCATATACGTCCAAGACACCATTCGTCCCTGTCCAGTTCTGAATAGAACGGCCAAACTTGTTCTGAGTCTCTTGTGTGCATCCTGTGAACAGCAAGAGGGCTGCTGCTGTTATAAATAAAACTTTTTTCATCTTTTTCCTTCTTCTGCCGGTATTTTTTTCTTTATACACTTTTCAGCATTATACACAAAAAGCAATGCTTTTTTTTGAGTGGATCCAGTAATTTCAAGCTTTAAAAGCTTTGCGTAATAACTTTTCAGTTCAATTAAGGAACACTTTGGTACCGTAAAGCATTCATATGGATTTAGTTTGTTCTAGGTAGTAAAAGAACTGTACAGGTCTGCCTTTTGATATTGCTCCCCTAAGATCTGTTCCTTTAATAGAGAATGGGAAGAGTAATATAGATTGGGGTAGTTGATAAAACTATATAAAAGAGATCATGAAAACACCTAAAAATATATATATCAGCCTCAGCGAAAACAAAATGGTCTGTTCACATTCTTGGCTGACCCAAAACCTTTCACTTATTGAGCATGATTTTATGCTTTTGGACCTGTCCTCGCTGGATAGCTTAGATGTTGATTTTTCTACCGTTACGCAATGTGATGTCAACGGTGCTATCTTGATACACGAACTTATAAAGAGGCTAAAAAAACGCCATATCGTCACCAATCTTCATAATATTTCTTCTGAGATACAGCGCCTTCTTGATATTACACGTTTATCGGGTGACTCATCTGAAGAAGAAAGAGGTCAAGGGGAAAACTTTTTCTACTATATAGGACGTACGTCTTATCATGTATATCACAGTATAAAGGAGTACCTGACCTTCATCGGTGAACTAGCATTCTCCTTTTTCTATATACTTCGCCATCCTTCCTCCTTTCGAATGAAAGAAGTGCTTCGGGGTATTCAGGAGCATTCTATCAAAGCACTTCCCATCGTCTTGCTTACGAGTATGCTTATCGGGCTGGTAGTCGCCTACCAAAGTGCTCTGCAGATCAAAAAATATGGAGCAGATATCTTTGTCGTTGATATGTTGATCATCTCTGTCACCCGTGAACTTGCCCCCTTGATCACTGCTATTGTCATCGCCGGCCGCAGCGGATCTGCCTACACGGCAGAGATTGGAGCGATGAAGATCACCGAAGAGATCGATGCAATGCGCACTATGGGATTTGATCCTTTTCGTTTTATCGTTCTTCCCAATATATTGGCCTTGATGATTGCCTTGCCGATGATAATCTTCTTGGCTGACATCTTTGGTATATTCGGCGGTATGCTTGCGGCAAATATGGAGCTTGGTATTACCACTTTTGAGTTTATAAACCGACTTGAGGAGATCTTTAATATAGACCATCTCTTTGTTGGTCTGGTAAAAGGGCCTTTCTTTGCCTTGATCATTGCCAGTATAGGAAGCATGCGCGGTATGGCGGTAGAAAACTCAACCGACAGCATCGGTATAAACACAAAAGCAAGTGTTGTCAGTGCTATTTTTATGGTCATTATCTGTGATGCCTTCTTCTCTATCATATTTTTGGAGTTGGGCATATGAAAAAAATCATGCTCAGCGTTAAAAACATCACCACACGTTTTGGCGAAAACCTTGTACATGATAATATTAGTTTTGATATTCATGAAGGCGATATCTTTGGTCTGCTTGGACCCAGCGGTCATGGTAAGTCTACGATGATGAGAGAGATGATACTTTTACAAGAACCGCAAAGCGGCACGATAGAAGTACTTGGAAAACAGATATTGCAATTGGGTGAAAAAAAAGCCGCCCAACTGCGTAAACAATGGGGTGTCGTGTTTCAAGAAAGCGCCCTGTTCTCTTCTTTGACCGTAGAAGAGAACATCTCTGTTGTATTAAAAGAATATACAGACATGAGTCCCTCTCTCATACGCCAGATTGCTGCAACAAAACTGGAGATGGTAGGGCTTAAACAGAGTGATGGATATAAATATCCTGCCGAGCTCAGCGGAGGAATGAAAAAGAAGGCGTCTTTGGCCCGGGCTTTGGCCATGGATCCTAAACTTCTTTTTTTAGATGAGCCGACATCCAGTCTTGACCCTGTTTCTGCAGGAGAATTTGATGACCTTATCCTTTCTCTAAAAGATCTCTTGGGGCTAACGATCGTTATGGTCTCACATGATCTTGAGTCTATTCGAAAGACTTTGGATAAGATGGTGTTCTTTGCTGATAATAAAATAATTGCTGAAGGTTCCTTAAAAGATGTCCTCAGCATTTCACATCCCACAATCGATAGTTTCTTTTTAAAGAAAGGAGTCACACGTGAATAACAGAGTCAACTTTACCCTGGTAGGCATATTTGTAAGTCTGGTTAGCATACTCTTTGCAGCCGGTGTTTATTGGATAATAAAACCGACAGACGATGAAAAAGTCTTCTTGTACGGTCTTTTGGTCACCGAGTCGATTACAGGTATCAATATCGAGACCAGTGTCAAATACCAGGGACTCAATGTCGGTAAGGTCAAGGGATTTAGAATAAACCCCGACAACCCAAGAGAGATCATGATGGATCTTGAAATACGAAGGGATGTTCCCATTCGAAACGGTGTTATGGCATCCATCAAACCCCAAGGTATCACAGGACTTTCTTATGTCGACATCCAGATAGAGAAGGATGCCAAGCCCATAATAGAGAAAGATTATCTTGGACGCAAATATAAAATCATTCCTTTCAAACCTTCTCTTTTAAGCGGCCTGACAAGTTCAGCCGGCGAAATAACGACGACACTGCAAGAGATCTTAATCAAGGTCAATAAGGCGCTTGATGATAACAGTGAAGACTCCAGGGCACTTATACATGAACTTTCCCTTATTAGCAAGCAGTTGAACAAACTCTTTAGTGATAAAAATATTAAAAACACCGCATCCCTTATCGAAGGTACAAACAGACTTGTTCATAAAACCGATCTAATGATAGATGAATATATTTCCATCGGAAAAGAAACCAAAGGCGTACTACACACCGTAAATGACTCTATCAAGCAGGGAAATTACAATCTGCAGCAGATTGCGGGGGAAGCGCCGCAAGAAACAGCCTTGATGCTCAGAGAGATTCGACTCCTGACGATTGAACTTTCCGAAGTATTACGAGATTTTAAAGAAAACCCGAATGCTGTCATATTTGAATCGGCCACACCCGTACCCGGACCAGGAGAATAAAGATGAAAACTTTATATGCACTACCCCTGTTGTTGCTTTTGACAAGCAGCTGTTCCATCCGCCCCGAAGCCAAGCCACCAGTCACACAATATTATCTGCAACCCCCCATAGAACTTGAGTGCCTTGGTGCACCGATACAAAAAATCTTACGGCTAAATTTTGTAAACTCTCTTCAGTCTGCCTCTCAACAAAATATCATTTATACAAAACCTGACCTTCAGACAGGAAGCTATCTTTACAGTAAATGGAGTCAACTCCCAAACCATTCCATAAGTACAGCCCTCTATACGGCTTTGCAGGACAACAATATCTTCACTAAACTTGTGTTTGACAATGCCTTTGTCCACAGCGACCTTACCTTGGACATCAAGATTATGAAATTTGAACATTTCTTCGCAGATGATAGTAACTCATATGGCATGCTCACTCTAAATGCTCTGCTGTATGACTCGCAAACAAAGTCTCTTCTTGCAAGTCGTTTATTAAGCTCAGAAGTCAGGGCAAAAAGCAATGATGCCAAGGGCGGGGTTGAAGCTTTAAACAAAGCACTGGGTAAAATTCTCTCGGAGCTGATCTGCTGGAGTAAAGAACAAGCTTCTCAACCTTAACCGTCATAATATCCGGCAGGTCAGACTAGCCTTACCCGGTGAGGAATTACTTTAAACTCATCCAAAAACTCGCAAACAATTACATGCTTGAATGTGTACGAATACATTCAAAATTAGAATATTTCCATTTTCTTGTGTAAATATAATCAGCATATTGACATCCGCACCAACTAGTTAGTATACTAAAGTAAATAGCTTCCTTAAAAGAAGACCCAGAATGACTGCAAAGAGAAAATTCTCGAAACTGTAATGGAAACTTTTGTATAACATGGTTCTAGGGGAGTAAAATAGGTTGGGTGTCTTCAAGAGAGAGGCGTGACCTTCTTTTGATTATTTGTAAAGTTATAACCTTGTAAGAAAGAAGACACCACTCTATTTCGATACAAAACCGTGAAGGACGTATGATGGAAGAGATGCAAAAGATCACAGAATACAAAAGCAGTTCAATAAAGTGGAAGATCGGTATTGTGCTGTTCGTTGTACTATTGGGTGTGGGGGCTTACCTCTTTTTCGCGTCGGACAAGGATAAAGAAGCCTACCGTTATGTGACACAGCCCCTTGTAAAAGGTGATCTTACGATGACCGTGTCTGCAACGGGTTACATAGAACCTGTTGAGAACATCGATGTCGGTACGGAAATCTCCGGTACGATTGAAAAGGTCTATGTTGATTATAACGATCTGGTCAAAAAAGGGCAGATTCTTGCACAATTGGACAAAACAAAATACCAAAGCACCTTGGACAGGGCCCAAGCATCTTTGGCTGCCGCAAAGGCATCTTTGGAAAATATGGACGCGCAGTTATACCAGTCAAATGCAACGGTTTCGCGCAACAAAACCCTTAAAAAGTCTACTAAGGGTAGGCTGCCTTCAAAAAGTGACTGGGATCGAGACTGGGCAAACTATCTCGTTGCAAAAGCGCAGGTAGCCAACGCAAAAGCACAGGTGGATCAGGCCAAACACGCTCTTGTCTCTTCTCAATATGATCTGGACAGAACAACGATCTACTCTCCGGTAGACGGCATTATCTTAGTACGCGATATCGACCCGGGTCAAACGGTAGCCGCTTCCTTTCAGACACCGGTTCTTTTTAAAATCGCCAAAGACCTGACCAAGATGGAACTGCAAGCGAGTATCGATGAAGCCGATATCGCCAAGGTCAAAGCCGGACAGACCGCTTCATTCAGCGTAGATGCCTATCCAGAAAGAAGCTTTCAAGCGCGTATCAAGCTGGTGCGTGTCAACTCGGAGATCGTTGAGGGCGTTGTGACCTATAAAGCGGTGATGGATATTGACAATAAAGAGCTTCTTCTCAAACCGGGAATGAGTGCTGATGCCGACATTATTATAAAAACACTCCATAGCACCCTTGTTGTCCCCAAAGCAGTGCTGCTTTATATACCGATAAAACCAAGAACACAGGGGCTATTTGGATCTGGTGAAAATGAGAAGATCACTATCGATCCAAAACCCCATCTATGGGTCCTTAAAAATGAACAGCCTGAAAAAATCTATGTTAAAGTACTTGGTAACAGCGGTTCGGATACGGCAATCTCTACTGATGAGCTGAAAGAAGGAGATCCTCTTATTATTATGCAGGAAAAGCGCCAATGATCAAGCTTGAAAAGGTGACAAAAAGCTATGGAAAGGGTGAAGCAGCTACTCAGGTCTTAAAAGAGATAGATCTGGAAATAACTAGGGGGGAGTTTGTCGCCATCATGGGACCAAGCGGGAGCGGAAAATCTACCCTGTTAAATATCCTTGGTGCATTGGATGTACCCAGTGATGGAAATTACTCTTTCTTAGATACAGATATCAGAGCACTTTCAAAAGATCAACTGGCACTGTTTCGACGCTATATTCTAGGATTTGTCTTTCAGGGGTTTAACCTGTTGAAAAAGACCTCTGCCTTAGAAAATGTGGAAATGCCACTGATCTATCTGGGAATGGGGGTAAAAGCGCGGAAGCGGAGAGCTCTTCAAGCACTTAAAAGTGTCGGATTAGAAGATCGTATCAACTATGACCCCGGGCAGCTTTCAGGCGGTCAGCAGCAGCGTGTGGCAATCGCAAGAGCTATGGTAACACATCCTAAAGTGCTCATAGCGGATGAGCCCACGGGTAACCTGGACACAATGCGCGGACATGAAATCATGGAATTGATCAAGACCTTTAATGAAGAGGGTATCACCATCATCATGGTGACGCACGAAGAAGATATCGCTGCTTACGCTTCGCGGACCATTTATCTTCGTGACGGGATGATCGAAAAGGAGCGCAATCGTGCTGTTTAATGCTTTTTTACAGGCTATCCGCGAGATCAGACGAAATCTTATGCGTTCTTTGCTCACGGCTACGGGTATTGTCATCGGAATCGCGTCAGTCATCGCCATGGTCAATATCGGTAAAGGTGCGAGCGAATCAATCACAAAAAGTGTCGGCGAACTCGGCAGCAATACGCTTTATATTATGCCCGGTCAGGAGAGCGGACCGGGGGGTCACTCTTCTCTTACCAAAGCCTTCAAAAGGAAAGATATTGACGTCCTAAAAAGTTCGATATTCACCTTGGACGCAATCTCTGCACTTGAGAGTACTTCCATGACGATAGTCTATAAAGACAAGAATTACCAAACCAGCATCAGAGGTACGGATAATGACTACTTCAAAATCCAAAACTGGAAGTTTAAAGAGGGAAGAGCGTTTGAAAAAAGTGAACTTAGAACGGGGCAAAACGTCTGTATTCTCGGTCAAACCGTGATCAATAAACTTATTGTCTCTAATGAATCCATCATCGGTAAAAAGATACGCCTACAAAATTTCTCATGCCAGGTGATCGGTGTGCTCAAAGCAAAAGGAGCCAATACCTTCGGTATGGATCAGGATGATCTTGTCCTGGTACCGATCAAGATGTTTCAGCGCCGTATCAGTGGAAATGACAACATTCACCTCATTATGGCCGCAGTAAAAGAGAACATTCCCTTAGAAGAGGCAAAGTTGCAGATTCAGCAGTTGATGCGAGAACGCAGGCATATTAAAACCGGGGAGGAAGACAACTTTTCAGTGCGGAGTATGACGGCATTGCTCGATACGATCACACGTATCACGTCGATGCTCACCGTCATGCTCGGTGCTGTCGCAGCGATCTCTCTTATTGTCGGGGGTATTGGTATTATGAATATCATGCTTGTTTCCGTGACGGAACGTACGCGCGAGATCGGCATACGCATGGCCGTTGGTGCGATGGCACAGGATATTCTTATTCAGTTCCTAATCGAAGCAGTCGTGCTTTCAGGGCTTGGCGGTATCGTGGGTATACTTATCGGTATGGCCATTACTTTTGGTGTTTCAAGCGGGATGGATATAGCACTGGTCATTGATCCGAGTATAACAATGATTGCACTGCTCTTTTCCATGTTGATCGGTATCTTTTTCGGGATCATCCCTGCACGAAAAGCAGCCAATATGAACCCTATAGATGCGCTTAGGTACGAATAAAAGGAAGTATTGTTATAAAACAGCAGATATATATGTTCCTTATTTTACTTCAATAAGTAAATGCTCTCTAAAGGTGCAATTTTTAACTATTTATGATTGTTATTATACAAAATGCATGTATAATTCTATGATAGATAAACTTTATTAGTCGTATATAGTGTCACATCTCAATTATAAAAACTTATCCTATTTAAGGCCCCTAATACAATGGAAGTCAAGAAGAAAGTAATATCAAGTATCACGAAGATCATAAGAGAAGATAAAAAAAATATTTTTTATCTTCTTTATTATTCAGTAATTGAAGCTATCTTGGTCATGGCAATTCCTTTAGCCTCATCATTTATTATCAACAGTGTTCTCGCTCATGCAACAATTTCCGTTTTAGTCCTTGGTTCTATCGTCGTAATAATATTCATTCTAATTACCTTATTGCAAGTTGTCAAGGAATATATTGTAGAAAAATTCCAACAGAAGATTTTTGTAAGTATGGGAATCATCGTTGCTGAGATGGCCACTCGATTAAAAATATCAAGCATTGACACTCAACATACTATTGATAAATACATGAACTATTTTTTTGATATCAGCGCGATACAGAAATTTTTTCCTATTCTTTTACTTGATGGAACCGGTTTAATTGTAAAGATACTTGTCAGTCTGCTTTTGCTCTTGGCTTTTGATCCATTGCTCTTTGGACTGGGTTTGTTCTTTTTTGTCTTTTTCTCCGGACTTTTATTTGCTTTGGGAACCAATGGTGCTGATTACGCGATTAAACGTTCTGATGCAAAGCACGGTGCCATTTACTATTTGCAAAATATTCCTGATCAAAAAGGATCACAAGAAGAGATATTAAAAGAATTTGATGGATATTTGACGCGATATATTACCGCAAGGGAAAAGATTTTTATCGTCATTATGAGACAGTTGACCTTGACATTTTTCATGGAAGGCCTTGTTTTTAGCAGTTTTTTGATTGGAGGAAGTTATTTGGTGATTAACGGAACCCTTCCTCTTGGCGAATTCGTGGCTGCCGAAATCATTGTTGTTTCAATCATTGCCGCTTTAAAGGGTTTTATGAAACAGATCGATTATATTTATGATATGGTTGAAGGCTTTTATAAAGTCGACAAACTGTCCATCTCTTTAATTGAGAACGCAGATGTCTAGATATATCTTTACCTCACCGGAAAATGTCCAACTTAAGCCTTTTGTCAAAAAAGTATGGATTTTCACCTCTGTAGTCTTTGCCCTTCTTATCATACTTTTATTTTTGCCTTGGCAGCAGACAGTCAAAGGTGAAGGGACCGTTGTTGCATACGACCCGACACAAAGAGATTATCCCGTGCTTGCGACTATGGATGGATTTATAGATAAGTTTTATGTCAGTGAAAATCAGTTTGTAAAAAAAGGCACCCGATTGTTTACCATGGTGGATTTGGACAAGGGTTACTTGGATAGGCTAAAGACTATTAAGGACAGCTCCAAAGATCAGTACAAAAACTCTCAAACTCAAATCAGTAATTTTCAAGATAAGAAAAAGAATCTAGACGAGTATCTTGCTGTAGGACTAAATGTTTATCAACAAAAAGAAGAGCAGACAAAAAATAAAATAGAAAGTCTTAAACTAAAAAAAATATCCTTAGAAAAAAACCATGAGATTGAAAAATCAAATTTTGAGAGAACGAAGTTGCTTCATCAAGATGGTATTGAATCAAAAAGAAACTTGGAAATAAGAGAAAATACTTATATCAAAGCAAATGCGGAACTCAAAAAAATCGAGATTGATATAGAAATTGAAAAAAACAATCTCGATATCATAAAAAGCGAAAGAGAAAAATTTTTAAACGAAACAAAAAATAAAATAAAACTGTTGGATAACGCCGAACTCTCATCTGAAAACACTTTGCAGTCATTAGGACAAGATCTGCAAAGACATTCCGCAAACATATCACGATATACAAGCGGTGAAGTCATTGCTGAAAAAGACGGTTATGTTGTCAGAATATTTCAAAATGACAAAAATAAATTCATAAAAAAGTCAGAAAAGATCATTCATTTTTCACCCAAAGTAAATACCCCGTCCGTATTGCTAAAAGTATCAGACTTTAATATGCCCTTAATCAAAGAAGGCTTGCCCGTTAGAATCATGTTTTATGGCTGGCCTGCTTTACAAATACCAGGTTGGCCAAAAATAAGATTTGGAACCTTTGGCGGTATCATAAAAAAAGTAGAACAGACCTCCTATGAAAAAGGGTTTTACTACGCACAGATTATAGAAGACCCCAATGATCCTTGGCCAAAAGGAGATGATTTAAGAATGGGAACACAAGCTACTATATGGGTAAGATTAGCAACCGTTCCGATTTGGTACCAGATCTGGAGATTAATGAATGCCCTCCCGCCACAAATGGTGACACCCATAGTTGAGAAAAATTAATGAAATTGTTTTTCTTTTGTATTGCATTGTTATGTACTACTATAGCGACTGCTACAGAATTGTTTACAAAAGATAAAATCGCTTACTATTTAACACAAGACAACCCTTTTGTATACGCTGCAATCGGTAAAGCATCTATATACAAAGAAAAAGAGAAGTACTATTTAGGTGATTTTGACACAAAACTCTCTGCTCAATATGATAAAAAAGATTACCCGGTAAGTGACGGGGAGTTTTTTGATGTTGCCCTTCAAAAGCCTCTGGAAAATGGTGTTGAGTTTATTTTAGGGTACCGGGATGCACAAGGAACACAAGAATACAACAATATTAAGACGGGGAACGACGGAGAAGTCCGTGCCGGCATAAAAGTCCCTGTTCTTTCCGTTGTACATGATATAAGCACCCGGAAACTAAACCTCAACTCAGCTGTTTTAGATGCGGTGAAGTATTCTTTTGAGTCTAAAGACAATCTACGGCTCCTATATTTTAAAATTGTTTCTGATTACAATAGGCTTTTATACTCTAAGGCTATTTTAGAGCTGGAAAAAGAGCTTCTTTTAACTGCCGAGAAAAGAGAACTCATCATTAAGCAAAAAGTGAAAGTCGGGGCATTGGCCGATATCGCATTGCTAGAAGCTGATCAACAGATCATCAATAGAAAACAGAGATTGGTATCGGCTCAAAACGATTTCTCTAACACCTTTGAAGTTTTTCTAAAATTTTTAAATCTTTCAAAAGAAGCATTTGAAGCGCGTTACATCCTTCCCTCCATGCAAGACGCACAAGAAAATTATGAAAAGCATATGGATATTCAAAGTTCTATTGACGCGGCGATACACAATAGACCTGATCTAAAAATGTTTGAGTATGAGATAAAAAAGATAAACATCCATAAGCAATACAGCCAGTTGCTTAACTATCCGAACCTCAATGTATCCCTTTATGGTGTCCATGATTTGCAATACGAAAACGGTTTTAAAATTGCTTTAGATATGAACTTTCCTATAGAGAGAAGAAAGTACGAGGGTAAACAAGCAGAAATAAGAAAAAGCATCAAAAATATAGAAAAAAACAGAGAGAAGGAAGTAATTAATATCAAGACAAATTTAATAAACATTATCAACTCTTTAAAAAACTTGGACATAAATATAAAAAGCTCAAAAGCTGAAATTGTACTGGTTGAAAAATTAGAACAAGTAGAAAACAAAAAATACATATTAGGTCTTAGCAATTTATTTATGGTCAATCAGAGGGAACTCTACACTCTTGAGATAAAGAAAAAACTGTTAAAGTACAATTTGGAATATTTGCTTCTGGAACAAGAAGCTTATAAAGAGATCGGTGGATCTTTCAAGATGTAAGAAAGTTGCTCCTTATATACGCTATGAGAAGCTTTGAAAGTCTCCCTTTATTTAACTCAACCATCTCACAAGTTGCGACTGCCTATAAACGGTCAAGATCTGATAAAACATATATTGATACCAATACTATAAAACGCGTAAAAGCACAAGCCACATGGGAATTAAAGTACTCATTTCCCAGACACTTTTACGTACTACTTTACTTCGATGTTTTTGACCTTATCCGTTTCACTTTTAAGCTTGGGAATAACGACTTCCAAGACGCCGTCTTCATTAGAGGCCGTGATATTTTCCACATCAGCACCTTCGGGCAGTGTGAAACTTCGCTCAAACTTTCCAAAAGAGCTCTCTACCCGATGATAGTCTTCTTTTTTTACCTCTTTTTTGTGTTTGCGCTCACCTGACAATGTGATCATATTGCCTTTGACATTGATCTTGATGTCCTCTTTTTTCACACCAGGAAGATCTGCATCAATATGAAAAGCAAATTCCCCCTCTCTTGTGTTAACAACCGGGTTAAAGTCGCTTAAAGAAGAAGACTTCGAGTTTTCAAACTCACTTATAAGCGAATTAAACCTATTTTTAAAGTCATTGAATTCTTCAAATGGGTGATATTTAGTAAGTAACATGATATATCTTTTAAAAAATTTGGCAAGTATGAAGTATGAAGTTCAACCCCTACCTCTTAAGATTGTAACACTCAAAAACTTATAATATTCTACTAAAAAGTAGTTATATGAAGTCCTATGCATTAAGAATATATTAAAACTTATTTACTTTTTTCATCCACATCAGAAAAATTCGACCTTCTATCCTCCAACTCTTCTCTATACTTTGTAAAATCACCAAAATCAAAAAATTGTTCATATCTGGAATGTTTGTCCTTTAGGTAGGTAGAATGTTTTATCGGACACCAATACTGTTCTGTTCTTGCAGCCATCTCTCTTACATAGGCAACCACACCATTAAAATATTCACAATACCAACAGCCTATTTTTTCAACCTTGTCCAAATAAAACAGACGGTGCCTGTCCATGATTACATAATCTTTTCTTTTTACCTTAGGTATCTCATATATTGGAAAACAGATACTCTGATAGATCGTCGCAAAGATATCGACAAAAAAGATGGGTATTATCATGGACCAGATAAATGGCAGTGTAAGTATTACCTTAAGTCGAAAGGTAGAAAGATATTTAACAGAGCTAATGATCTTGAGTTTTCCCTCCTTGATCACGTGTTCTTCAAACTTGGCTTTTTCATTTTCTATCTTATAAAAAAAATCTTTTTCTTTGGATTTCAACTCTTCGATAAGCTCATCTTCCAACATTTTTATCTGTAATACTATTTCTTCTATTCTATTATCCATTTTAATTCTCCAGTTGTTAATATATCATAGCTGTTTTTTAATTAAAGAATAAGCTCATTTGCTTTATGATGAGTCCCTATATAAAACGTATTCGTAATACAAAGGAAGCGTAATGCTCAACCCTCTAAAGGTGTCACAGCTTTATCATATCTGTGATGCTAAACTTTTTTCATTTAAAACGACCGAAGAACTTGAGATCCTCGAACAGCCTATAGGCCAGAAGAATGCTCTTGATGCAATAGACTTTGCAGCAAACATCCAACAGAGCGGTTACAACCTTTATGCCATGGGACCTTCGGGCAGCGGAAAGCACACTTCAATTATGTCGTTTTTACAAAAGAAGGCTGAGAATGAAGAGATGCCAAGCGACTGGTGTTATGTTAATAACTTTAAAGACCCAAGAAAACCAATCGCCATTGAACTTCCTTCCGGAGATGCTGCCAAGTTTAAAGATGATATTTACGAACTTGTTGAGCTCCTAAAAGTCGTTATTCCTGCTGTTTTTGAGAGTAATGAGTATCATAACGAACAAGAAAATATAAACCAGAGATATATGGATAAACAAGCAAATATCTTTAATTTCTTGGAAGAAGAAGCCAAAAAACACGATGTCTCTATGAACACTTCATCTAAGAGCAGAATAACTTTTGTACCCGTTATTGACGGAAAAGTACTCAGTGCTGATGAGTTCAAAGCCTTAGGCGGTAAAGAAAAAGAAGAAGTCAACCGTAAAATAGCAGAGTTTGAACTGATCGTCAAAGAAGGACTGCGACAGGTGAGTGCACTCAGCAAGGCGCAGCAAAAAGAGTTTAAAGCCCTGGACAGAAAGATCGCAAAAGAAGCGGTTCATTCCCTAATCGATGATGTCATAAAAAAATATGCCGATTCAGATAAGATCAGCAAGTACCTCAATGAACTCCAAAATGACGTTATCCGCCATGTAAGTGACTTCTTGGTTAAGCCGGATGAGATGGTAGGTGTACCCCCCTTTATGAAAGACTTATACGTGCCTTCATTTGTCCGTTATACCGTTAATATGTTTATCTCAAATGGGATAGAAAAAAGTGCACCCGTTATCTTTGAGGACAATCCTATTCACCAAAACCTTATTGGCAAGATTGAACATGTTTCTCAAGTCGGTACCCTCGTCACCGACTTTAGCATGATCAAGCCCGGTGCACTGCACAAGGCCAATGGTGGATACCTTGTACTTGATGCAAGAAAACTGCTGATGCAGCCCTTTGCCTATGAAGAGCTCAAACGGGTCCTTCGCTCGAAAGAGATCCGTATCGAGTCCATAGCACAACAATATTCTTTAATAACCACAACCACTCTTGAACCCGAACCTATTCCTTTAAATGTCAAGGTTGTACTTATAGGTGAGCGAATTTTTTATTACCTTCTGCATCAGTATGACCCGGATTTTCAGGAGCTCTTCAAAGTCAATGCCGATTTTGAAGATGATATACCGCGAAATGATGAGAACCATCAGCTTTATGCCCGGATGATAGGAACCTTGGCAAAGCGTCATGATCTGCTTCCGCTAACGTCTCAAGCTGTAGCCAAGGTGATCGAGCAAAGTTCGCGTGAAGTCTCACATGCCTTGAAGTTTTCAACCCACCTTCGTACGCTTTCAGACCTTTTAAAAGAGGCAGATTACTGGTCGAAGAAAAACGGTCATACCGCCATAGATGAAGAGGATATCCATAAGGTACTTGATACCCGAAGGCAGAGGCTTAACCGCATTCAGATGAAGTTGTACGAGCAGATTGATGAAGGTACGATAATGATCAATGTCAGCGGAAGTTCTGTCGGTCAGATCAATGCCCTAAGTTTCATCTCTTTGGGCGGTTATGAATTTGGCCTTCCTTCTCGCATCACGGCAAGGACTCGTATCGGAAAAGGTGAGATCATTGATATTGAGCGTAAAGTGGAACTTGGCGGACCCATTCACTCCAAGGGGGTAATGATACTCACTTCCTATCTTGGATCGACCTATGCATCTGATCTTCCCTTGAGCCTATCCGCTTCACTCGTCTTTGAACAGTCTTATGGAATGATAGAAGGCGACAGTGCCTCATCAACTGAACTCTATGCTCTGCTCTCTTCGCTTTCAGACCTGCCTATTAAACAGAATATTGCTGTAACAGGTTCCGTCAATCAATTCGGTGAGATTCAGCCTATCGGTGGTGCAAATGAGAAGATCGAAGGCTTTTTTGACATCTGTATGAAAAAAGACCCAAAAGCCTTTTACGGCGTTCTTGTTCCAGCGTCCAATGTTAAACATCTTATGCTTAAGAAAGAGATCCTTGAAGCGGTTGAAAAAGAGAAGTTTGCCATCTACGCAGTTAAGACGATTGACGAGGGGATATCTCTATTAACCGGTGTTGAAGCTGGAGAACCGGATGAAAAAGGCGATTTCCCACCTTCTTCAGTCAATGGAAAAGTGGTAGCTCGTATTAAAGAGCTGTCTGAGACAGTAAAAGCATTTAATCGTTCAAAACACGATAAAGATGAAACAAAATAGGAAATAAAAATTTACGACGATGCATGGCTGCTTAGCTTACGTAGTCGTGTATAAAGTGTTCTCTCCTCTTCACTTAGACTTTCAGGTATATGTACATTCACACGAAGATAGATGTCACCTCTTTTCATCTCTGCAAAATGCGGTAACCCTTTTTCACCTATACGCAAGACCGCATTGGGCTGTGTTCCTTGAGGAACCGTTACCGTTACCGGTGTTTCCAGTGTTGGAATCTCGATCTGCGCACCCAATACAGCATCAATCAAATCAATCTCTTTGGAGTGCCAAAGGTCAGCTCCAGCCCTCTTAAAGCGTTCATCATAAGCCGTTCGTATAATCACCAAAAGATCTCCCGCCACACCATCAGGCGTTGGACTCGGTCTACCATGGGCCGGGATCCGTAAGACCATACCCTCTTCTGCACCCACAGGTATCTTTACCGTTAAGGTTTCAGGCTCATCAATCATGCCCGTACCTGAACATTTTTCACAAGGGGTATCAATAAACTTCCCTCTTCCCCCGCACTCTGGACAGGGCCTGATCTCCTGATAAGAGACATTCCCCTCCTGTCTTGTACTGATCAGGTTTCCTGTTCCGTTACAGCTCTTGCAAACACGAGGCTCAGTTCCTGAAGCTGCACCCGTACCTTTACAAGACGGACAGCTTCTAGGATGGCTGATACGTACTTCTTCCTCTCCCCCAGTAATGATCTTTTGAAGCGGTACGACTACTTGTATTCTGATATCTTCTCCCCGAGAGGGTCCCTGAGGTCCACGCTTGAAAAAGCCATCAAAGATTCCCCCTCCGAAGCCGCCAAGGTCTAAGCCAAAACCTGCTCCTGCGAATATCTCATCAAAGTTGATACCGCCAAAAAGGTCTTCTTGTGAAAATCCGGAGACCCCTGCAAAACCTCTATTATCATATTCTTCACGCTTTTTAGGATCAGAAAGCACGGCATAAGCCTCTGCGATCTCTTTGAACTTCTCTTCCGCTTCGGGTTCTTTGTTTCTATCGGGGTGGTACTTTAAAGCAAGTTTTCGAAAGGTGCTTTTTATCTCTTTTTGATCAGCATCTTTCTTAATACCAAGTACTTCATAATAGTCACGCTTATTTGCTGTTTCGATGACTTATCCCTTAAGTAGATTCACGATAATCTGCATCAACAACACGTTCATAAGGGGCATCACCACTTTTTGTGTCGGCATTCTGACTGCTTGAACCTTGGCCGCTTGCCTGTCCTTGTGAGTAAATAGCACTGCCTGCTTGTTTCATAAGTTCTTTCAGCGCTTCCGAGCGCTCTGTTGCTAATTCGATATCACTGTTTTGGACAGCTTCTTTTGTCTCTTTTAACTTAGCTTCTATCTTGGTTTTTAGATCAGGCTCAAGCTTGTCACTAAACTCGGCCAACAGTCTTTCGGCTTCATAACAGACCGCATCGGCAGTATTAAGTTTATCCGCCTTCTCTTTTCTTTGTTTATCATCATCAGCATACTTTTCTGCTTCTTCAACCATTTTTTCTTTCTCTTCATTAGAGAGGCGTGTCGATGCGGTGATCTTGATCGATTGGCTTTTTCCTGTCGCAACATCTTTTGCGGTAACGTTAAGAATACCACTTGCGTCAATATCAAAGGTGACATCAATTTTTGGAATACCCCGTGGCGCGGGAACGATACCGTCAAGGTTAAACTCACCCAAAGAGGTGTTGTCTGCCGCCATCGGCCTCTCGCCCTGAAGGACATGCACGGTAACACTCGTCTGCATATCCGCAGCCGTTGTAAAGGTTTCCGTATGTTTAACCGGGATGGGTGAGTTTCTCCCGATCAAAGAAGCAACCACACCGCCCATCGTCTCAACGCCCAGGCTAAGCGGCGTAACATCCACAAGAACAATATCACCCACTTCGCCCGAAAGTACTCCGGCTTGTATGGCTGCACCGCTCGCTACACACTCCATAGGGTCTACACCACCTTCGGCTTTTTTACCCAGAAGTTTTTCAAAGTATTCACGTACCACCGGCATTCTTGTCGGTCCACCGACAAATACGACCCGGTCCACTCCTGTTGTACCGGCATCTTTAAGGGCTTGTTCAATCGGCCCTTTACAACGCTCTACTACAGGACGGACAAGACGTTCAAGATCCGTACGACTCAAGTCAATATCAAGATGTTTATCTGCTGAGATGTAAGGAAGGCTGACATGTGTTGTCGTACTTGTTGTCAGCTCGATCTTTGCCATTTCTGAGGCTTCCATAAGTCGTGCAGATGCTTTTTTGTCTGTTGTCACATCAATGCCCGATACGGCCTTGAACTTTTCGGCAAGATTTTGAAAAATACTCTCATTCATATCTGTACCGCCAAGCTGGGTGTCTCCGCTTGTCGATTTTACTTCAAACACGCCCTTACCAAAGTCCATAATCGTGACATCAAGCGTTCCTCCGCCAAAATCTATCACGGCAATGGTGATATCTTCACCACTTCTGTCCAGCCCGTAAGCGAGGGCTGCTGCAGTAGGCTCATTCACAAGGCGAATGACTTCAAGACCCGCGATTTTACAGGCATCTTTGGTTGCACTTCGTTGATTGTCATCAAAATATGCCGGTACGGTCACAACCGCTTTTTCAACACTCTCGCCCAAATAGGCTTGGGCATCATCTTTTATCTTTTGAAGTAAAAATGCGGATAACTGCTCAGGTGTAAACTCTTTATCTCTGAGTCTAATTGTCTCACGCTTACCCATCTTTCTTTTGAACGCACTGGCCGTACCTTCTGCATTTTCTGCGGCCTGTCTACGGGCCGGCTCACCTACAAGTTTATCTCCATCAGCAGTAATAGCAACATAACTAGGAAATGCTTTTCCACTGAGACTGATCCCTTCCGTACTTGGGATAATAACAGGTTTTCCACCCCGAAGTACGGCTGCTGCCGAGTTCGAAGTCCCAAGATCAATTCCTATGATTGCCATAATGTATCCTTTTCTGATATAAAATTTATCTTACTACAGTGCTACGACCAATACCATACCTCGTCTGTAAAAATAGATCCGTTTCTTTCCAAGACCCTTGACCGCTTTCTTGAAGGCACTCAGATCTTTGATCTCTTGATCCTCGACCTGAATAATAACATCGCCTTTAACGATTCCAGCCTTTTGCGCTGCACTTTTATCTTTGATCTCTCCTACATAAACACCTTTTATATTATCAGGTATCCCTGCCGCATTTCTGATCTGAGGTGTAAGCGGTTCCACCTGCATGCCTTCATAATCATATCCGAAAGAACTGCCTGGACTCTTACCGCTTGAGCTTTGCAGTTTGACACTTTTTTCATAGACTGTCTTGTTGCGCAAGAACTTGATCTTGACCTTTGTACCCGGTGTCATCGTACCGATAAGGTTTCGAAGCGCATGGGAGGACTCTATCTCCTTGCCGTTGACAGAAATTATAAGATCACCCCGCTTCAGGCCCATCTTTTCTGCCGGTGTATCTGTTTCAACGGAGGTAACAAGGGCACCAAACTTCTTGCCGTAAAAACTGCTCAACTCATCACTTATATCAGAGATACTCACGCCCAAATAAGCACGGGTAAACTTGCCCTCATCTATGATGGCCTTTCCGATACTCTCTACCATATTGGATGGGATCGCAAAACCGATACCGACATTACCCCCGCTTTTGCTGATGATAGCGCTGTTGATACCGATAAGATAGCCTGCCGAATTCACCAACGCACCCCCGGAATTACCCGGATTGATAGAAGCGTCTGTCTGGATGAAGTTCTCATACTCGACAATACCCACCGAAGAGCGTCCCGTCGCTGAGACAATGCCCTGAGTGATCGTCTCACCCACGCCAAAAGGATTTCCCAAAGCAAAAACGATATCACCGATCTTCACCTTGTCCGAGTCATAAAAGGTGATCGCATTGAGACCTTTTTTATCGATCTTTATAACCGCCAGATCACTTTTCGCATCTGTGCCGATCAGCTTTGCATCATACTCTTTTTTCTTTCCAAGAACGGTGACCTTGATCTTGTCTGCGCCTTCGACGACATGGTTATTGGTAATGATATAGCCATCTTCTGAGATGATAACGCCCGAACCCAGTGAGCGCTGTATACGGTCCTTAGGTATATTTAGGCCGGGGTTTCCAAAGCCTTTAAAAAATTCTCTAAAAAACGGGTCATCCAAAAAAGGGTTTGCGTATCTGCCTCCTGTTTTAATATTTTTTTCGGTTGATATATTAACCACTGAGCTTCGAATTTCTTCAAGTACATTATTATAAGAGAGCAGCTTCTGCTTTTGGGTGGGATAGATTCGCTGCATATTAGAATCAGCATGTTTTAGTGCCACTTCCTTGTCAAACAGACCTGTTTTCTCAAGCAGTCCAGCGTTTAAAACAGATAAGAAAACCGTACATACTATCAACATTTTTTTCATTATTGTTCCTTTTTTGTATCTAAATTTTTTAATAAATATGTATGCCCAAAGAACATTTTAGGCAAACATCCGAAAAATTTTACAAAATGAATTATAAAAAAATATTTAATTACTGACTTACGATTCTGTTTTAATCTCTATTTTTTTGGTGTCTTTTTTTGGCAGCGCTTTTCTGGGTATCTTGATACTAAGAACCCCGTCTTTATAACTGGATGTGATGTTCTGGGCATCTGCATCTTCAGGGATATCAAGAATACGCTGAAAAGAGCCATAAGAACGTTCGATTCGATAAAAGTCCTTCTCTTTCTCCTCTTTCTCCTGTCGTTTTTCACCTTTGATCTTGAGGGTATCGCTCGTGTACTCAAGACTAATATTGGCGGCATCCATACCCGGAAGTTCAACCTTTACACTGTACTCCTTTTCATCAGAAGCCACATCCAAAGAGGGCTTGAACCAATCGGTTTGAAACAGCGAACCGCTTGGCCATCTGGTACCAAAACCGTGTTTAAGCGAATCAAAAAGACGGTTAAACTCCGTGTGCAAGTCATGCAGAGAAGCAGGCAGGTCTGCTCTTTCCTGTTCATGTTTTACCGGAACAATCTTTCCACCCTCCTCTTCCTCTTTTTTAAACCAGTTCCACGGTGCAAGTTTTCCAAAATCCATAACAAACTCCTTGTGTGTATTTTAGTTATATAACCATTGTAATACTTATAAGTTTGATTTAGTCTTAAAAAATATTGGATTTAAAAATAGACGCAAGTGTGCAATAATTTAATGCATATTATGGGAAAAAGATAGTTTAGAATGTTTTTTTTACAGTGTTGGTGCATACAGGACCTGAGGGTATCGTCTTTTCCTAAAAAGTCAAAATAAAGATTTTAATACGATTTTCACACTCTTTCTTATCTAACTTGGTTTTGTGTGACTTTTAACTGTTTGAAAGCTGCTCTTCATACTCAAGCTCCAGACCTGTAGAGGTCATTCTAAAGCCTTTTATATGTATCTTTCCATTGTGTATCTCGTTGTGGTGGTCTTTACATAAGGGGATAAGATTATGTTTATGGTCTTGATGAAAATGGCCGATAAAGCCGGCTTGATTCGCCATGGACTGATGCGAGATATGATGCACGTCTTCGGCTATATTTCCACAGATGATACATTTTGTCACATACAGGTCTTTGTTATATTTGCTTCGTTTTTTCTTCTTCACTAAAAGTTCAAGCTCATCATAATCATTCGCCAGACGTTTACGGATATTATTGGCAACATCCAGAAACTCTCTGTCCATATGTAAAGACTTTGCAAACTCTAAACCGTAGATACTGCTTCCGCTTCCGCTTTGCAAGGTACGGTTATATAAGAGCTTATCACTCTGCTCATCATAAGATACTTCCAGATGAAGGTTCACAACATTTTGAAGCTTCACGACCTCATCCATGGTAGAGAGTTGATGAAGGTGGGTCGCAAACAAAAATACAGAACGCAGTTTTGCAAGTTTCATGATCGCAGAAGCGACAATAGCCACACCCGAAAGTGTTTCGGTCCCGTGACTTACCTCATCGCCTAGAATAAGACTTTTAGTCCCCGCTCTGTTAAAGATATTTTTCATCTCCAACATCTCAACGGCAAAGGTTGAAAGGCCTTTTGAAAGGTTGTCTTTTGAGACGATACGTGTAAAGACCGATTCAAAAAGTGAGAACTTCATCGCGGAGGCAGGAACAAAAAAACCTGCTTGTGCCATTAAAACGGACAGTCCTATACTTTTCATCAAAGAAGACTTACCGCTTGAGTTGATCCCATACAAAAGAACACCATGGATCTGATGCCCGTCATGCACCATAGGCTCAAGCATGATCGTCTCAGGGTAAGGAAGGTCCATATACTCCCTGTTTCCCATAACAATATCATTAGGTACATAAATACCCTGATGTTCTTGTACTTCTATAAGGGGATGTCTAAGCTCCAGTATCTGTAAAAAGTTCTCATCATCATGTGCCTTCACTATCATCGGACGGGCATAATTATACATCTCAGCCGACTTGGCTGTGGAGACAGCTACATCGATATCGGCAACATAATGTATCATACGTTCGAACAGAAGTGTATATCGGCGTTCAAGCTGATGCTGTTTTTCTATAAACTTCTCTTTTGCAAGCGCGACTATCTTCACTCTGTTACGCATGATCTTGTCAGAAAGAGACTCTATAAGTTCAGACGTTATCTTGACGTTATTGGTGAGTTTTTTAACATGAAAGTCTTTAAAACTTAAAAATTTCCCGTCTATCTCTATGCCTGTCCCTGAAAATTCCGACTCGATCATGCTAAAACGGTTTTTGGAAAGATTGATAAAGTAACCCTCTTTATCAAGCTGTCCCAAAGAGACCAAGCGGTTTTCACTCTTAGAGGCCACACTTGAGAGCATCTCTTCAATCTTATCCATGATGATATACATGGTTTGAAACATCTTTGCATTTTCATCACTCAGCTCATCAATATGAGGGTCAACACCTCTGGCCAAGAAGTTTTCATCTACCGATTGAACGGTGTATTTTCTTGTTATCTCAAGGTTAAAGGTCTTCTCTATCTCTAGCACAAAGGCCTGAACCTCATTTTCTGAGAAGGGTGTTTTGGATAGTTTGTGTTTTTTGATATAGACCATAAGGTCTTGAATCCCCAAAAGCGAATCATATATAAAGTTCATCTCAAAAGGGTGCAGACGCCCAAGGTTGGTACGACGTGAAAGACGTTCCAAATCATATATATTTCTAAGGTTTTCTTCTAAGAGCTTCGCATGGCTTGAGACCTTCTCCGCCAGGTTATAACGGCGTGTAAGCTCTTCTTCTTCCATGATCGGGTTAAGGAGTCGCTCTTTTAAAAGACGCTTCCCTATGGCCGTTACCGACTTGTCGATAAGACGAAGAAGGGTCATCTCATCCTTGTCCTTGGAGATAAC
>Ga0316207_10001886_pt1 | contig 23755 bp, 21 predicted proteins | sample 6weekpyrite_MG_FD_204943 | JGI IMG/M metagenome (GOLD analysis project Ga0316207, IMG submission 204943) | Microbial mat bacterial communities from mineral coupon in-situ incubated in ocean water Damariscotta River, Maine, United States -... | ecosystem: Environmental > Aquatic > Marine >... | reverse complement strand
TGCGATCCATCATAAGCATATTTGGAATGGGGAGTTGAGCGTTGCCAGGGCCAAATAATTCGCCATGGCCACATTTAAGTAATTCTTCCTTTGTATATGAACTTTGATTCGTCATAGGTTCGTATAGCCTTCAGTCTTTCACATTATATATTGGATGGGGATTGTAACGGAAATAGGGCAATGATGGTATGGCATTTGTCAGGGGATTAAGTGGAATATTTCGTGGATTTTACAGATTTGTGGGTTATTTGCGTCAGGTCAAAAAATAGGCTCTGTAAATACAGAGCCTGGTGACAGTTTTTAGAGTAAATCTATGGACTAATCTGTATAAAATTGCTGTTTAAATTTAACATTGGCGACCAGTGACTCACCAGCAGGGGTTGCCTTAATATCAAACCTCAGGGTTTCACGATTAGATACCTGGGACTGGGCCAGATAATAAATTGCCTCGCCATCATGAATTTCCTTGAATTCCAGATCTTTAACCTGCCCCGTTAAGTTACTGGCAAAACCAGTTACTTTTGCTTTTACCGGCTGGGTGGTGTTGCCGCTTTTTTTCTGTACCACGATATTAACAACCATTCGGTTATTACGCCTTGTTAATGAGTAAGCCTTAGCAATTTCTGGCGTCAGGGTATCGCTGCGAAAAGCATTATAGTGAATAATATAATCACCAAATTCTTTTGAATTTTCAGCAATAACATTGTTTGAAAGTAAGGCAAAAAATAGCATGAAAACGTAAATAAGCTTGTATTTATATTGTGTCATATTTCTACTCTCTCTTAACGGGAATATTGGTCTTATGTGCCCTACTATAGCTTAAATGAAGAAAATTTGCTTTGTTTCTGAGCGCGTCACTTAATTTAAGTTAAATCATAAAGTTATTGTAGAACTGTGCTATTTTTATAACAAGCAGAATAACTATGAAAAAATAATATTGTGCAATTATTTAATAATATTCTTTTGAAAAAACTGGTTCCTATAAAGCAGCTGCAAAGCGAACATCAGTTAAAGATGTCTGAGCAGTCCCAGGTGATGGAGCTGGTTGTTGGTGATGAGCTAATTGCAAAAGAAGAGCATCGGTGGTTTGTTTATTTGATTAAAGGCAAACTTGACCTGCTTGAAGCAAACAGTTCGGCTGTATTATTAGATGCGCAGGATATTCGGGCATGTCATCCTTTGTTTAACGAGGGTGAACACAAGACTCGAATAATTGCTCATAGGGGATGTGTTGTCGCTCGTTTTGATAAGCAATTATTTCATACCTTTGTTGATGATGAGTTAATTGCTAATGAAGAGCTCGAAACAGTTGAGATGAGCGAGGTTGAAGGCAACCTGTTTAATGAAATTATGCATGCTTTTAATATGGGGAATTTAAAATTACCCAGCCTGCCAGATATTGCTGTAAAAGTTAAAAAAGCCCTCAACAATCCGGATGCCAGTGCTGAAGATGTGGCGCTTATTGTTACAGCAGACCCTGCCATGGCAACCCGTCTGATTAATGCGGCGAATGGACCGCTAAATAGAGGAGTAGACCCGGTTGATAGTATTCAGGCGGCAATTGTTCGCCTGGGTTTACAAACGAGTAAAGAATTAATAACCAGTTTTGCAATTAAACAATTATTCAACACTAGATCAACAATGTTAAATCAACGAATGCATGAATTGTATAATACCAGTGTTGATATTGCGGCGATTAGTTTTGCCCTGTCTAAACAAAGTGGAATGTTGTCCCCTGATCATATGTTACTTGCGGGTTTACTACATCAAATTGGTGTGATTCCTATTTTAAGTTATATAGAAGATACGGGCTTAATCATAACCGATGAAGCAGAACTGGACGATATTATCAAACAACTGAGAGGGGCGGTGGGTAGTATGGTTATTCGACACTGGGAATTGTCGGGTGACTTATTGGCAGTAGTAGAAGAATTTGAAAACTGGCAACGTCAGGAAGAAGGTGAAATTGATACCTGCGATATGATTATTATTGCACAAATATATCATCAACTTAAATATCATCAATTAGAAGGGGTGCCTAAAATAGAGCAGGTACCTGCTTTTAAAAAATTATATCCGGGGAAACAGGAAACGGATTTTGCTCAAAATGTTTTTCAGAAGGCGCAGGAAGAAATTGCATTGATTATGCAAATTTTAAAAATGTAAGACAAGTAGCAGGCGTATTTTAGCGAACGTTTTTAAGTATATATATTGAAAATTAATGGATGTGTTTATATGTCGATTACAAACAATGAGTTAGAAAAATATATACATCAGCTTATTCCATTTAAAGACCTGGCAACTGGAGATAGAATAAAACTGGCAAAAACTGGTGAAGTAATTAAAAAACCTATAGGTGAAACTTTATATTCAAATGAATGTAAAGATCATATTCTTTATCTGTTAAATGGGAAGCTTGATTTATGTGTGCAATATTTGCCACCAAGTTTATTAACCAGTAATACCGTTGAAGCATTAAAGCCTGTTTTTTCAGAGCATGAAGAAGTAGAAACCCATTTTGTTACTGTAGCTAATTGTGAGATTTTGCAATTTGATCGTAAGTTATTTAATCGTATCATCGAAAAAGAAGTGATTGTTGATGAACGTGCATTAAGTCATCAAATGAGTTATGTCGAAAGTAATATTTATAGTGAAATTTTACTTGCTGTTGAAAGCGGGCAATTAAAGCTACCCAGTCTTCCAGAAATTGCTTTGCGTATCAAAAAAGCAATAGAACATTCAGAACCAGATATTCAACACATAAGTAAAATAGTAGAATTAGATCCGGCTATATCCACACGTTTAATCAAAGTTGCTAACAGTGCTTTGACACGTGGTATTGAGCCTATTCATAGCATGCGAGATGTGATAGTTAGGCTGGGTTTAAAAATGACCCGAAATCTGGTGTTGAGTTTTAGTGTGGCCCAGTTATTTAAAACAAAACATCCGTTTCTAAAAAAGCAGATGAAAATATTTTATGCACACAGTATTGAAATAGCGTCGATATGTTATGCATTGGGAAAACATATTAAAAGTTTAGATGCTGATGAGTTGCTGTTAGCGGGTTTAATTCATGATATTGGCGTTATCCCTGTGATTACCTATATAGAAAAAACCGGTTTGGAATTATCAGATACAGAAGAAATTGCCCAGTTAATAAGCTCGTTGCGTGTTGCGGTGGGCATGTTGGTCGTAAAGTCCTGGGATTTACCAAATGAAATGTTAAATGTAGTGACCCATGCGGAACACTGGTATCACGATAGCGGTGAAGAATTAAAAGTAGAAGACGTGATAATCATTGCCCAGGTTTACGATAAATTGAAGTTAAAAGATGTTTCCAGTTTACCTGATATTAATAAAGTGCCGGCTATTAAAAAGTTGTTCCCGAATAAACATGACCCGGCTTTTGCAATGCAGATTTTAGATGAGGCCAGGGATGAGATAAATGAAATGAAGGGGTTGTTGGGGATATAGAAGAGGTTAAAAGATTTACCGCAAATGAACGCTAATTGACGCAAATAAAAGCAAAAGCCTTAATTAGGTGGGTTGTGCGCCGTAGGCGCACAACCTAAAAATATTAGCGTATATTTGCGTTCATTTGCGGTAAATCCTTTAACTTTAAAAACTACGAATAACCCCAGATACAATACCCAATACCTGAACCTCTTCATTCTTTAGAATAATTGGTTCCATATCCGGATTGGCCGGTTGTAGGCGAATACCATCGGCTTCTATATAAAATTTCTTAAGTGTAACCTGTTCGTTGTTTATTAAAGCAACCACGGACTGACCATTTTCAGCTGTCATCTGTTTTTCAACAACAATAATATCCCCATCTTGAATATTGTCATCAATCATGGAATGGCCTTGTACTTTCAATGCATAGGTATTTTTACGTACCATAGTTGAAGGTACTTTAACCAGGTCATGGTTTTCTATGCGTTCAATGGGTTGACCGGCAGTAATCGTACCCAGTAATGGAATTTCAACTAGCTCAGTTGCCTGTGCATCAATTTCATTTAGCTCGGGTGCCCAGGTAGGGTGTTGTTGTTTGGGGATTAATAAACTGACGTTATTCATATTTATTATTTTAAGTTAATGTTGCTTATAGATGATAGAGCTAATGCATTTGTTTTTCAAGAATATTATCTGTGCTTCTTTTACTCGTTGGTGTGTGCTCTGTTATGGTGTATCTCCATCGGGAAAAGACCACTCTGTTCAGGAGCGTCTCCATCAGGGACAGAGCGCCAAAAAGCGGCGGACTGTCCCTGATGGATATGTGCTAATACAGTGCATAGAAAAGTAATGGTTGAATAAAAAGTGAGTTACAGTTTTATGTAAAACTCTTAAACAATTCACCAATCGCCTTAGATAGCTTTTCAGAGCGTTCAGTTGATTTTACCGCCTTAAGAATGCTCTCCTGCATGCCCGGAATATTTATCAAATCAACAATAACCAGGTTAAAAAATTCCTGCCCTTCGCTGCAATTAGCCAGTGCTTCGAGAAACAAGTTAATGGTCTCTTCGTTTTTTAAGGCTAGCCAGCAGCGTCCAGATATGGATGCTAATACTTCTGGGTGTGAGCCGGTGTCAGTACATAAGATTTTATTTAATGTTAATTCCAGTTGCGTCTCATCCTGTGAATTGGATAAAGCGCGTATGCAGAGGGAGATAAAGTTTGCATCCGTTTCGGTTTTTTCCAGTTCACGATTTATAACATTGACGATTCCCTGTGACAGGTCTGCATTAATATTTTCATGCTCCAGGCATTGGGCCAGTGCCTCGAATGGCTGGGGTGGAATTTTTTCAATTGCATCGGCTATTAATGCCGCATTATTTTCCTCATCGAGTCTGCATGCGATATCGGCTATACCTTGAAAGCCAACAAAAGCCCACTGGTCATAACCCGGGAGGCCCGCAAAATAATCCTTTGCATGTTCATAATAACTAGACGCGGGTTGACCTAATTGTTTCGCTGCTTTTGCATGAAAGCTGGCCATATGTTCCTGTTTGGGTTTAAAGCCATAAGGGTTTGACTCGTCCTGTTGGGGTGTTTCGTCGCCCTCCTTGTTTAAAAGTCGTATGACAAAATCATCACGTATACCTGACGTAAGTTTACCCGCGGCATCCAGTGGAAAACGTAGAAACCAGATAACCAGTTCTGATTTTTTATCTTCAGTCCATACCAGAAAGCCTAACCAGGCCTGTTGTTGTAAGGGTAGTGGGTAAGGCGTTTCCCCTTGCTCAAAACTAAGGAAAGTAGATTTATCAATTTCTTCGATTCGACGGCCCATATCAAAAACTTTAAACTGGGTATTCGCCTGATTAAGAAAATCACTTATACCTTTTACCTGAGTCATTACTTATCCTCAATTTTAACGTGTAGTTCACCTGAATTAATTTGTAGAAAACTATTTCCATCTAAAAATTGTTCAATATTTTGACCTGCGTGGGTATAGCGCCAGCCATTCATTAAAGGAATATCCGTTTTACCCTGCAGTAATGATTCTAAATCTTTTCGTGATGCCAGGTTTAAAGGCGTAATTCTGTGTTCGTTGGCCTGTAGTTTTAACAGTGCCATTAAAGCATCGACCAATGCTTCTTCACGCATGTTTAATTTGTGACGTTTAGCATGCCTGGGCCATAAATCCTGAGCTAAGTTTAGTGCATTGTTCTTATGTTGTAGTAATTGTGCAGCATCATCAGAACTAAGGCGTGTTTTATTTAAAGAGCGTAGTTGCTTAATTTTATCAGCGCTATCTGGTTTTAAACGGGCAATATCGATTAATGCGTCATCGGGTACGATGCGTCGTCTTGGGCGATTTCGTTGTTGGGCAATTTCTTCACGCCAGGCGGCAACCGCCTGCAAAATGGCAAGTTGACTGCCGCGTAATTTCTGGTTTCCTTTAACTTTCTTCCAGATGTTATGGGTGTCAACTTTGTATTTTGCTGGCATGCAAAGTTCAGAAAAATCACCGTGTAACCACTCAAGCCGGTTTAGTGATTCGAGTTGAGCGACCATTTTCGGATAGGCTTTTGCCAGGTAATACACATCACTGGCAGCATAGAGTAACTGTTCTTTGTTTAATGGACGCTTCATCCAGTCGGTACGTGACTGGGACTTATCGATATCGATATCTAGCTCTTTTTTAATTAATGCCGCATAACCTATCTGGTCTCCATAACCGAGCAGGCCTGCCGCAATTTGGGTATCAAACATAGGGGAAGGCAGGGTGTTAAACAGCTGGTTAAATATTTCCAGGTCCTGCCCCGAGGCATGTAGTACTTTAGTGATGCCTGGGTTCGTTAAAAGAGAGAGAAAAGGTGTGAAGTCAGTAATGCTGAGTGGGTCAATGCAGCATGTGGTTTCTCCATCTGAAACCTGTATGAGAGCGAGTTCAGGGTAGTATGTTGTTTCACGGTGAAATTCAGTATCAATGAAAATAACTTTACTTTGGCGAATTGTGTCACAGGTAAGCGCCAGTGCTTCATTGGTGTCGATATAAACTATATCCATAGATGGTTTACTTGTTGGCTAAAAACAAGCTATATTGTACAGAGAAATAAAATAATAATTTAATTATTAATGATACATTTTCCCAAATTTATAAGTTCACGATCAACCTTGTTTGGTTTCGCAGTCGTAATATTGCTTTGCGCTGCTATTGTCATCACCCTGCTTATTCAGGTTGATGCATGGAGTAGAGCTGCGTTTGATCTGGTAAAAAATAATACTCAGCAGGTAAGCCTGGTGATGACGATGCGTGACGCGGTGCAAAAGAGAGAGATGACCATACAGCGCATGCTTAATATTAAAGAAGTATTTGCCCGGGATGAAAAATCGGCGACGTTTTATCATATGGCCGGTGTTTATGCCAATGCACGTGAAATGCTTATGCAAACATCTGTCGATGATGCGTTATTGGAAAATTTGAAAAAGCTGGATGTATCCGTAGCCTATGCACATAGTTATCATAATAGCCTGGTTGAAGCACTGGTGTTTGAAGATATCGAAGCAACTGAACTTGAAGCAATTATATCGGAAGGAAGATTAGCCAGTACCGTAGTATTGCATTTACTGGATCAGATAGTAGAGAATCAGGCGCTAAGACTTGAAAGTGTGGTGGCAAAATATGAGCAGTCTCGCCTGTATACTCTGGTTATTATCGCTGTCATTTTTAGTATTATAGGTGTTGTTGTTTTGTATGCATTACGCACCTCAGGTCGACAGTTTAAACATGTGTCACGGCTGGCAATTATTGATGATGTGTCCGGCACCTATAATCGCCGATATTTTGATATGGTGCTTAATGAAGAGTGGAAGCGGAGTATGCGTGAATATACGCCATTGAGTTTATTGATGGTGGATATTGATTATTTTAAAGCCTATAACGATAATTTTGGGCATCAGATGGGGGATGTATGCCTGTTTGCCGTGTGTAAAATATTATCTGGCCAGTTAAAACGAACCGCCGATTTTACCGCGCGCTATGGTGGCGAAGAATTCGCAATTGTCTTACCTAATACCAGTGTCGAACATGCTCGTCTATTAGCTGAACGCCTGAGGCGATCAGTAGAGGAAGCCAGAATAAAAGCCGGACATGAAGAAGTTAGCCCCTGGGTAACCGTGAGTATTGGACTGGCAACAACCACGGCTGAATATGAACAGTCTAGTGCGGTTTTAGTTAAAGCGGCTGATAATTGTCTTTATGAAAGTAAGCGTAGAGGAAGGAACCGTGTTACGGATGAAATGATTGAAGATTTGAATTAAAAGATTTTTCCGCAAATAAACGCAAAATAACGCTAATATTTTATTTGTGCGCCTTCGGCGCACAACACCCTGTTTATGTTTTATTTGTGTATATTCGCGTTTATTTGCGGAAAAAAGCTTATGATTTTAATTGCCAGCTTTAGCCGCCAGTAACTCAATTTGATATCCGTCCGGGTCTTCAACAAATGCAATAATTGTGGTGCCGGCATTCATCGGGCCTGCTTCACGAAGTATTTTTCCCCCCTGTTTTTTTATGGCCTCAACGGCCTGGTAAACATCATTCACCTCCAGTGCTATATGACCAAAAGCATTACCTAAGTCATAACTATCGGTATCCCAGTTATGTGTTAATTCAATTACCGTGTTATTGGCTTCATCGCCATAACCGACAAAAGCCAGGGTGAACTTACCATCGGGGTAATCTTTTTTACGAAGTAATTGCATATCAAATACCTCGGTGTAAAACTTAATTGATTTTTCTAAATTTCCTACACGAAGCATTGTGTGTAAAATGCGCATATATAAGCTCGAATTGTTTTAGGTGAGTCAGTGAGTATATCCCAATTGCATCAGGATGAGAAAGAATGTTAGAAACAGGTATGAATGAATTAAGTCAGAAATACGAAACACTTGTAGAAGTGTTGGCTCTGAGTCTTCAATCAGCTGATTCTGTGGAATCGAAGCAAACATTAAAAATGATTGAGGCGCTGCGACAAAATATACAAATAATGATGCGCCTGACTTCAGATGTGAATAGTCACAAATCACTAGATATAAATGCGGATGAAATCAGTGAAATTGGTGATTATGCTTTAAATTTGCTGGATGAAATTTCAGTAAGTTACGCATCAAAAGGTATGCAGGAGCAGATGCTTGAATTGCATCGCCTGTCATTACCGATTGTTAGCTGGTTGAAAACCCATGGCGGTAAGGTTAAAAAACTGGATATCATTGTTAATGCTATTGCCAGCTATGCAAATACACTACAGGATAAAAAACAGCTTGAAATTCTATGTGAACTTATCAAAAGTGTAATTGATGTTACTGACCCATCTATCAAGCAGGATTTAGAAGCAACAAATCCCATGCGCCCCTGGAGAATACTGAATTTAAACTGGGGCATAGTTGCTACGCGAACACATAATACTAAAATTATGCAGCAAGTATTTGATCAGTTAATTAAAAACATACCTGCAGATACCCAGCAGTTTTTTAATGAAGGTATGCAGCAAATGGATGTTATAGGTTACCCTGGTCCCGTACGAGAAATTATGAAAAAATATGCGGGTGGGTTTGGGGTTGATGGGGTTTTGCATTGATTGATAATTATTTTATTAGAATGTAGCCCGGAGGGAGCGAAGCGTAGTCCGGGAATGCATGTTTTTTATGCATTCTTAATCTCTCAAATTCTCACAATAATTATTTGAGGATGATCGAATATTTATTTTGATTGATGTTTTTGGGAATGAGTGAGTTTTAGAATTCCGCTTCGCTACATTCCCGGACTACGCTTCGCTCCCTCCGGGCTACACACTACATATCATTAATGTTTTTATTTGCGTTCATTTGCGGAAAACAGTTTTTTCTTTTAACGTTTCACCCGGTTAGTTTTTGTTCGCAATATTAGGGTGATTCAAATTTAAAAAATCAATCAGAATATTACCTGTCTCAGTCAACAAAGGGGTAGGGCCGTCTTTTTCCTTATCTTCATTCTCATGACCTGCATTCTCTTCGCCGTCTTTAATCGCATTGTCGAGATCTTCAAGACTACTGATTAATTCCATTCCGAGTGCTTTGCGTCGATTGTTTTCGAGGTTTATCTGAACGTCTTCCAGTTCTTTTTTCTCTTCACGTCGCTTACTTTCATTAAGTGAAATTTCTTTTTGTTGACGGCGCTTTTCAATTAAATTATTAGTTTCAGTTAAATGAATAAAGTCGGGGTCTTTGCTTATACGTTTGTCATGTAAAGCCTTGAGTTTAGGTATTTGCAATGAAAAATCACGATAGGTTCTAAATTGTGCTGCTTTAATTTTATCCCAGGGAAGGGCTGCCTCTAATGAACTCTCGCCCACTTCTGAAACATTATAAAGAGAAGGTAAATCGATATCAGGAATAACCCCGCGATTCTGGGTGCTGCCGCCAGTTATGCGGTAAAACTTTTGTTGGGTTAAAGTTATCTGGCCACTGGATAAAGGAAGCATTGCCTGCACGGTACCTTTACCATAGGTTTGTGTACCTACAATAATGCCCCGGTGGTAATCCTGAATGGCTCCGGCAAAAATTTCTGAAGCAGATGCGCTAATGCGGTTTACCAGAACTGCCAGTGGGCCGGAATAGGAAACTTTATTATCCTTATCGGTAGAAATATAAATACGGCCGGTAATGTCTTTTACCTGAACGGTTGGGCCAGATTTAATAAACAGTCCGATTAAGGTGTTAACTTCGTGTAAAGAGCCGCCGCCATTGTCTCGTAAATCAATAATGACGCCGTCAACTTTTTCGGCTTTTAGTTCATTTAGTAATTTTTTAACATCGCGTGTGGTGCTTTTATAATTCGGGTCGCCCTTGTTGGCAGCTTCAAAATCAATATAAAATTTTGGTATATCAATTACACCCAGGCGATATTTTTTTCCATAGTTGTCGAGTTCTATAATTTTTTTACTGGCATCCTGTTCATCCAGGTTTACTTTATCGCGGGTAATGGAAATAACTTTTGTTTTGGAAGTGTCAACTGCATTTGCTTTTAAAATAGAGAGGCGAACAACGGTGCCTTTTTTACCGCGAATTAAGTCTACAACATCGTCCAGTCGCCAGCCAATGACATCAACTATTTCGCCTTTTGGGCCCTGGCCAACACCGGTAATTCTGTCATTAGCTTTTAATTCACCGGCCTTATCAGCCGGCCCCGCAGGAATTAAGCGAGTGACTTTAGTGTAGTCATCTTCAGACTGCAGCATGGCACCAATACCCTGCAAAGAAAGACGCATGCGGATATTAAAGTTTTCTGTGCCGCGGGGAGAAAAATACTGTGTGTGTGGATCGTAACTCAGGGTTAATGCATTCATATAAACCCGGTATGCATCCTCTGAGTTATTCTGTTGTATACGTTTTAACTGGCTATTGTATCGTTTACTTAAAAGTTCTGCGATTTTGTTATCTTCTTTACCCGATAATTTTAAATTTAATGCACTGTTGGTAAGGCGCTTATGCCAGAGTTTGTCCAGTTCTTTGGTGCTTTGTGGCCATGCATGATTCTCGCGATCAATATAAACCGTGTCATTGGAGTTAAAATCAAGTTTCGTTATTCCCTGTTTAATGGTGCTAAGCAGGTATTGCAGTCTTTCAGAAACACGTTGCTGATAACGGTTAAATATGACAAATGCCGGATCAACTTTTCGTGCTCGAAAAGCATCGTCGAGACGATAGCGAAATTTTTCGAACTCATCGATATCTGACTGTAAAAAATAACTGCGGTTGCCGTCCAGTTCCTTGATATACCGATTAAAAACAATCGATGACAGGTTGTTGTCGAGACGTACCTGGGTTCGCTGGTAGTGCTGTTGGGCTAAACGATTAACAATTTCAGCCGTAGTGCGGTTGTGTTCATCAAGGGGCTTTAGGGCCTCAAGAGATGGACTGGTCTTTGCGGATACGGTTGTTACGGAGAATAACAATATCAGAGCAAGTGAATTCAGGCTTGGTTTTTTTAAAAACTTCATATAAATCAGTAAAATAGTGGTTGTAGGTATAAATTAAGTATGATTGTAGACTATATACAGAAAGTCGTTCATGTCGATTATATCAAACTCCGCAACTGTTCGTCTTGATCGTTGCGCCAGCTATGCTTAAGATGCACCAGAAATCCAATAAGTTCAATGAAAAAGGTCTAAATAATGCGTATTAAAAATAAGCTGCTTGCTATTTTAGCGGCATCGTTAATCTCTGCAAACTATATAACACCTGCATTTGCTGCAAAAGGCAAACCATTGCTTGATAAAGGCAAGCTTTCAATTGGTGTGGGTGTTTCAAATAACTCAGTGAGTGGACCGGCTGATGATGAAATTGGCTACCAGTTTTTTGCTGCTTATGATCTTGTGACGGTTAACTTGATTGAAGGCGTGGAGAGCTCAGTTGAATTTGGTGTTATGGATTACGGCTATGAAAGGGATAGTACCGGTATTTGGGGTACATATGTAATTGATGGAAAGTTTAGCGGTCAATTTGGCTGGTTGGCTCGTTTAGGCCTGGATATAGGTGATGATAGTGGTTTGATGCTGGGTGCAGGTTTGGGCTATGATTTTGGTAGCAATTTCGGCACACGGTTAGAGTATGTGGTTCGTGACGAAGTGAAGTCTTTGCAGCTTAATTTCCTTTACCGATTGTAGATTTGTTAAGTAAATTTGCCTCAGAAGCGCAGAGAACACCGAGGAATAGCTTTTTAGTTAGGGGTTTGCGGTACGTATCTGGCTTACAATAAACTCTGTGTTCCCTGCGTCTCTGTGGCAAGGCTATATGTTTTAATTAATAATCAGATCCACTGTTTCAACTTGATCCTGTCGATAAAAATACCCTCGCATATCTAATACACCCTCAGTATTAAGTGAAATAATGATGTTAAGCGCATCGGTGTAGGCCGAGTCTGCCAGGTCTTTTTTTGATGGAATCGCATCACTATGCGGGTGGCTGTGATATATCGCAAACAGATCCTGCTGTTTTCCCCTTATTTGCTTAAAGGCGCTTATCTGTTGTTGTGGGTCCATCTCAAAAATACAGCTGTTATCATCAGCAATATTATCAACGGGGTAAACACGATAATTTTCATCGGTGTCGTTTGAAATCAGGCCACAAATTTCTGCTTCTGGTGATAGTTGTGCCAGGGTGAGTAATCGGTTTGCCAGTGTACGGGGTATGCTAATTGTTTGATTCATTTTTATTGTTTACTACTTATGGGTTTACTACATACGGGACAGTTAGGCGCTTTTTTAAATTTCATAGTTCGCCAGTCCTGAACCATTGCATCGGTAATTAATAGTTTGCCTGTTAAGGTATCACCATAATCGGTTAGGAGCTTTATCGCTTCCATCGCCTGGATCGAACCAATAATACCTACCATGGGCGCCATAACGCCATTTTCACTGCAACTGGTATTTTCCTCTCCATCTTCATCGTAGAGGCATCGATAACAGGGGCTTTCTACATTTTGGAAATCAAAAACACTCACCTGACCCTCCATGCGAATTGCGGCACCGGAAACCAGAGGCGTCTGGGTATTATAACAGGCTCGGTTTATCATGAAACGACTGGCGAAATTATCGGTGGCATCAACCAGCAGGTTGACATCACCTAACAATCCCTCAAGTGCAGCCTGTTTTAATTGTTGATTCATACAGATGGTTTCAACCTGTGGGTTGAGGTTTTTAATTGCAGATGCTGCAGAATCAACTTTAGCCTGTTTAAGGTTATGGGTTGTGTGAATGATCTGTCGTTGCAAATTTGATAGATCAACATGGTCAAAATCCACCAGTGTTAATTTACCCACACCTGCCGCAGCAAGATACATGGCAACCGGTGAGCCTAGCCCTCCCAGTCCCATTATTAATATATGGGCATCCAGCAGTTTTTGTTGTTTGTCTTCATCAAAGCCGGGTAGAAGAATTTGTCGGCTATAACGCAGTAGTTGATCGTCATTCATGGGGCGATAATAACAGGTTTGATGTTGTTACTCATTTAATGTCTGTTGTTAGCCAGTAGCGGACTTGCGTATGATTCATCGTGCTTGGGGACAGAGCCTGAGATATCCCCACAAAACATGCTAAAAAATCAAAAAGATAAAACATATTTTCCGCAAATTAACGCAAAGAAACACAAATTTTTTGTTTGTGCGCCTGCGGCGCACTGCACCCGGTATAAAGCTTATGCTTTTATTTGCGTGTGTTAGCGCTCATTTGCGGACAATATGCTTTTTGCTTTTAAAAAAAAATTCGTGGGGATAGCTCAGGGCTTATGTCGAATGGCGCTAAGTTAACGTGGTTTAGCATGTATAGCGTAGGGTGGATCAAGCGAAGCGGATCCACCAGATGATGGACAGAAAATGCCGGATCCGCTTCGCTTGATCCAGCCTACAACGCTAAACTCGGTATAAAGCTTATGCTTTTATTTGCGTATTTGGCGTTCATTTGCGGACGATATGCTTTTTGCTTTTAGATAATATTCGTGGGGATAGCTCAGGGACAGAGCGCCAAAAAGCGGCGGTTTACTCTGTTCCAACAAGGTGATGTCACACTATCAGTTCTATGCAATTTACTTTTCCCCGAGGGATATGTTCCACAGCAGTGCGCATTTTCACCAGCAAATTGAACTGAAAAAAGTCTGCTACAGGGTAAATGTGATATCAGGTGAAATTGGAGTTACAGATATTTGCGCCAGTGATCCGGGCGCTTATCCCGGCAACCATGATAGTTACTGGTGTATCTTTTTACAAATACCTGAGTTGTATTGTCGGTAGATTCAGATACGCCCAAGTTTGCTCTTTGGGTTTCTTCAGAGTAACTGTAGAGTGCGCGCTTCATGCGATAGATTAGGCGGTTGTCCATGTGGTAGCCCATTCGAATCAAAACCTGTTCGATGGCACCCAGGGTCAGGTGGCGAACATCATAACTGATGTACAGGCAAAGTTCGTCAGCCAGGGTGATATCAACCACGCCGGAAGCGTCTGACAAAATCATTAAAGCACTACGTGCCTGATTTGTGTCGGGGTGAAGGTGGCAGAACCGAAGTTCACGCCGTTTAATTAACTCTTCTACTTCGCTCATATCTAGTAAGTTAGAGGAAGTGTGGTTATTTTACAAGTGATTTTTAAATAGATAGCGCTTTCTGTGAAGTGGGTAAACCCCGTGTTTTGTTTTGTAACTTTTTGAAAACTATGGTTTTAATCCGCTGCTTAGTCTTGGTTGGTTTGCCAGATCGACGTATTGACAGATATTTTCATATGCTAAAAGCTGTAAAATATCGTGTATTTTCGTTTTTTGGTCAAATCCATGCTCAATTATTAACATACCTGCGGATTTCAGGTGAGATAATGCCTGTTGGCAAATCAGGCGGATGTCATCCAGCCCATCTGCACCAGAAGCCAGGGCTGATAATGGCTCAAAGCGAACATCGCCCTGTGAAAGATGTGGGTCTAATTGTGGAATGTATGGTGGGTTGCTGGCGATAATATCAAATAGTTGATTTTCTGGAGGCAGCTTTTTAATCGGTTCAAACCAGCTGCCGGGTATGAAATTTATATTATGTAGTTCAAGTCGTTGCGCATTCAGCTTTGCAATGTTGAGCGCGGCGGTGGATTTATCCGTGGCGGTAATGCTCCAGTTAGGCCGCTCTGAAGCAACTGCAAGTGCAATCGCACCACTGCCGGTGCCTAAATCTAGTAGCTTAATATTTGAAGATTGGGGGTAATGCTTGAGAATCTGTTCAATCATTAATTCGGTTTCAGGGCGCGGAATCAGAGTGTCTTTACTGATGTTCAATTCAAGGGACCAGAATTCTCGAGAGCCGGTAATGTGTGCAACGGGTTCACCGCTCAGTCTTCTTTTTAAAAGTAAATTAAAGGCAAGTATTTCTGCCTCACAGAGTTCCTTATCAGGCCAGGTGGCTAGCCATGTGCGGTTTTTTTTCAGGCTGTGTGCAAGTAGCACTTCCGCATCAAGACGGGGGGAGTCACTCAGGTTTTCAAGCTGTTTGCTGGCGTTTTTTAGATGCTGATTAATTTGCAATTTATGGCCTGGATTATTGTAAGTAGATAGGTTGGTGGTTGTTTAAAGTCAAAAGCAGGTTGTCCGCAAATGAACGCTAATTTACGCAAATACAAGCATTAATTATGTGTAGTGTGGCGCAGGCACACAAATTAAACATTAGCGCTCATTTGCGTGTATTTGCGGACAGCCTGCTTTCTATTGCTCAGAAAGCGCCGCTAACTGTTCAGCCTGGTACTCGTTAATCAGTGGTGAAATGATATGCTCCAGTCCGCCCTGCATAAACTCGTCCAGCTTATAAAGTGTGAGATTAATGCGGTGATCGGTGACCCGGCCCTGGGGGAAATTATAGGTTCGAATGCGTTCTGAGCGGTCACCACTCCCCACCAGGGACTTGCGGGTTTCTGCCTGTTCAGCCGCCTGTTTTTCTTCTTCTGCACTGACTAAACGAGCCTGTAGTAATGACAGGGCCCGGGCTTTGTTTTTATGTTGTGAGCGTTCATCCTGGCATTCAACAACAACCCCGGTGGGAATATGCGTAAGGCGAACCGCAGAGTCGGTTTTATTAACGTGCTGCCCACCAGCCCCGGATGCCCGGTAGGTGTCAACGCGCAAATCCGACATACTGATGTTAATTTCTTCCATTGCATCGGGCTCGGGAATGATCGCAACAGTCGCTGCAGAAGTATGAACGCGACCCTGTGACTCGGTTTCAGGCACGCGTTGTACCCGGTGTGCGCCGGATTCAAATTTTAATTTTGAATAAGCGCCCTGGCCAACCACACGTGCAATTATTTCTTTATAACCGCCGTGTTCACCGTGGTTTTCGCTCATAATTTCAACTTGCCAGCGTTGGCTTTCCGCGTAGCGGCTGTACATTCTAAATAAGTCACCGGCAAAAATAGCCGCCTCATCACCACCGGTGCCCGCACGAACTTCCAGGTAAATATTGCTATTGTCATGGGGGTCTTTAGGTAATAAAAGTTTCTGTAATTCCAGCTCCAGGCTTTCTATGCGTTGTTGTGCATCTTTCTTTTCTTCTGTTGCCATTTCGTGCATTTCGACATCGTCTTCTTTGAGCATCTCTTCAGCTGCTACTATGTCACCTTCTGCTGTCTGGTAATCTGTAAATGTTTTGGTGACAGGTTCAAGCTGCGAATATTCCATAGACATTTCACGAAATTTATTCTGGTCAGAAATAATCTCGGGGTCACCCAGTAATATGCCAACTTCTTCATGGCGTTCACACAGGGCTTCAAGTTTTCGACGAATAGAGTCTTTCATAAAATAGCTTTTTGTTTAGTATTTATTTGGGTTTATTGGCCGGCTTCTTAGCAGGTTTAGGGGCGGGCTTTTTATCAGAGCTTAAAAATAGCTGGCGAGCAAAATCGAGTAAATCATGGCGGCTGTTTTCACCTGACTGGCGTAAAGTTGCGCTGGGCTGGTGAAGTAATTTGTTTGTTAGTGCGCGCGCTAAAAATGCCAGTGCATCATCAGCAGATTTTCCCTGGGCAAGTTGAGCCTGGGCTTTTTGTAAAATTTCCCTGGAAATGGTTTCCGCATTCTCACGAATATCCCTGATCACTTCCACCGAATCCAGGGCGCGTTCCCAGTTTAGAAAATCGTCTACCTGGTTTTCTATTATTTCACGAGCCTGTTCCGCGGCTTCCTCTCGAGATTCTATGTTTTCCTGAATAATTTCATGCAGATCATCAACAGTGTATAAAAACACATCATCGAGGTCATTAACTTCCGCTTCAACATCCCGGGGAACCGCAATATCACACATGAACATGGGCTTGTGTTTACGCTTTTTTAAGGCTTTTTCTACCGCGCCCTTACCTAAGATGGGCAGTGGGCTGGCGGTGGATGAAATGACAATATCTGCTTTGTGCAAATAATCGGGAATTTGTGGCAGGGCAATGGCCTCTGCAGCAAACTGGTCGGCTAAGGCCTGGCCTTTATCAACACTGCGGTTGGCAATAATCATATGTTTAATATTGCTGCCTTGAAGATGTCTGGCCGCCAGCTCTATGGTTTCACCCGCGCCAATCATCAGTGCGCTGAGATTGCTTAAATCACCAAAAATTTGTTTTGACAGGCTAACCGCTGCAAACGCCACGGAAACCGGGCTAGAGCCAATGGCCGTATCGGTGCGCACCTGTTTGGCCACTGAAAAAGAATGCTGAAATAATTTGCCCAGCAGGCTACCCATGGTGCCCTGCTCATTTGCCTGGGCATAGGCCTGCTTCATCTGGCCTAGAATTTGTGGCTCGCCCAGCACTAAAGAGTCCAGGCCACAGGCTACCTGAAGAGCATGGCGAATAGATTCGGTATGCCTATGGGTATAAATATGGTCACTAAACTCTGAGCTATGCAGGCCATGAAACTGGCTAAGCCATTCGACAATTTGCTCTATTGCCTGTTGATTAAGTTCTTCATTATTTTCAGTGGCGCAATACAGTTCTGTGCGATTACAGGTGGAAAGAATTGCAGCTTCTTTAATATTTACCAGCGCAGACAATGACTTAACAGCATTTGCAAGGCTTTCTGGGGAAAAAGCCAGTCGTTCACGGATATTTACCGGTGCGGTTTTATGATTTAAGCCAAGTGTTATTATCGACATACTGTGAAAATGGGTGACAGGGCTATGCCAACCGCCGCTATCTAGCCCAGCATTTTGCGTCCTGAGTGAATCCAGTTAATGAAACTCATAATTTTGAGGCAATGACACTGATATTACAAGGTTTGAGTGAGGTATCTTTTGTATAAAGCCGGTAGAGTGTGGCAAAAGTAGTCATACTAATTTCAGTGTGGTTGATCCTGGTCTAAAAAAGTGATCTTGTAGTCGCCTTATTGTGATGTAGAAATATTCAATGAGCTGGGATAAATGGGTTTTACAGTGTATTTTATCGGGTATTAATTGAACTTCATCAAGTGTATCCCCATCTGATATGTAAGAACCGGGCAAAATTGATTATTTAGGTTATTATTAACATTAAGGTTTTTGTAGAAGTCTGTTTAGCCGTCAAACTATGAGGTTGATTAATTGTTTATGAAGCGGCTGTCGCAAAAAATACGTCTGATATTTATCACGTTACCACTGGTTGCGGGTTTGGTCGCCTGTAACTCTGCATCTGTTAAAGACAACTCTAATGACTCGGAACCTAATAACCATAAAGAAGTTGTTAAGGGTGATGATATTGCCATTACATCAGGAGCATTGACCGGGTCTTCTAAGGATGGGGATTTACTGTTTAACCTTCTGGCCGGTGAGTTTGCCGGTGTTCGAGGGGAAATGGATCAGTCAATTGGTTATTATGCAAAAGCCGCGGAGCTGGGTGATAATCCTGAAATCATCCTTCGTGCTGCTTATATTGCCCTGTATGCGGGTAAATATGAGCAGGCCATTGAATTGACCGATCGCTGGCTAGCTCATGGGTTGGCGCAGGATAGCACTATAGATCGAATCAGGGTTGTTTCCTTTCTTCATTTAGAGCGCTTAGTGCCCACGGTTGATGCGTTTGAAGCAATGTTGATAGATGGCAATCAGCTGAATAGTAAAACCATCGCCTCAATTACCCAAATTTTGAGTAAAGAGACTTCACCCCAGTTTGCCCTGCAGGTGGTAAAGCATCTTGCTCTAAAGCACCCTAAGGAACCCTTACTTTTATTATTATTGTCAAAATTTGAAGCTAATTCAGGTGAGTTTGAAGCTGCATTGCTGCATATAAATCAGTTGATTGAGCTAGATAATGACCTGGCAGATGCGTTTTTAATTAAGGCGCAAATTCATGCTGGAATGGGGCATCAGGACTTAGCTATTGAAGCGGTTGCCACAGCAGTTAAGATGAGACCGGATAATAATCGTCTACGTCTTCAGTATGGGCGCATGCTGGTGCAGATGAAATTTTTTGACAAGGCACTGGTTCACTTTAAAAAATTAAAGCAAACGATGCCCAACGATGAAAATATTTTATTAAGTCTTGGGCTTCTATCCATTGAAATAGGCAACAATGATCAAGCAAAAGTCTATTTACAGGAGTTGCTGGATAACGGTTATCACAATCAGCAAGCACATTATTATCTAGGGCGCATCCAGCAGAATAATGGAGAAATAATGGCTGCTATCGCCAATTATGACCGGGTATTAAGTGGTGAATATTTGCTGGATGCAAGAATTCGAGCCGCGGCTTTACTGGCAAAAGCAGGTAAAATAGAAACGGCTCTTTTAAAGCTGGAAACCTTAAATCGAGGTGATCAAACCGATGCAACGCGTATAAAGGTTTCCCTGGCGAAAGGTGAGGTATTGCGCTCAGTCAGTCGTCATCAAGAAGCCTATTCGCTATATAACAATGCATTGGAATTATCACCGGAAAATACAGACCTGCTTTATGCGCGTGCCCTCACCGCTGAAAAACTGGATTTGCTTGAAGTAACCGAATCAGACCTGAAAATGGTTATTATGCATGAGCCGGAAAATGCCAGTGCCTTAAATGCACTGGGCTATACATTGGCAGATCGAACTGAGCGCTTGAATGAGGCCCGTGAATATATTTTAAAAGCAGCTCAACTGTTGCCAGCTGACCCCGCTATTTTAGATAGTCTGGGATGGGTTTATTATCGCCTGGGTCAATATGAAGATGCTATAAAATGGTTAAGTAAAGCATTTGAGCAATTAGAAGATGCGGAAATTGCTGCGCACCTGGGCGAGGCTTTATGGATGGATGGACAAACCCAGAAAGCTAAAAATATCTGGAATAAAGGTGAAAAACTGAGTGGTAATCAGAGCATGCTCAGGGCTACAATAGAGCGCCTGAAAAAATAAAATTTATACAGATTAATCCGCTTCTATCACTACGGGGCCATCATAAATTAAGTGGGAAGCGTTTCCGGGCATTTTACCTGAATAGTTATGAAATATCTTAAACCCCTGTCAGTGTTGACACTCCTTTTTTGGCTTACCGCCTGCACCACACCCAAAATAAAAGAAGAAGCACTAGCTTCAGTTAATTGGCAACAACAACAAAAGAAACTTGCCCAGCTTCGACATTGGACAATAAATGGCCGCATATCAGTGCAAACTGAACTAGAAGGTGGGCAGGCAGATTATACCTGGCAGCAACATAATCAAACCGACTATGATATCCGTTTACAGGCCCCCATGGGTGCGGGCACAACCTTAATCAGGGGTCGTGAAAAGGGCGTTAATTTAAAAACTTCAGCAGGTGAAGAATTATTTGATACGAATGTTGATAAATTAATGCTCAGACTTAATGGCTGGCCATTACCAGTGAGTGGTTTGCAATATTGGGTAAGGGGTTTGCCCGCGCCAACAAGTCAGCATGAGGTGAGTCAGTGGAATAAAAAAGGTTTACCCAGGGTGATATTACAGGATGGTTGGCGCATTGAGTTTAGAAAATATAAAGTTGTTGCGGGAAACCTGTTGCCGGGTAAATTATTTATTAGTCGATCTGGTGGCGATGAGGAAGTTGATGTGCGTTTAATTATTCGACAGTGGACCTTAGGTTCTGAATTAAGTAGTGCCAGGCAAAATAATGTCTAGTTATCAATTTTGGCCAGCACCGGCCAAGTTAAATTTGTTTTTGCAAATTACTGGTCAACGAGATGATGGCTATCATAACTTACAGACTGCTTTCCAGTTTCTAGATGTAGCTGATCGGTTGCGATTTGTGGTGCGTGATGATGGCAAAATAGTGAGAAAAACAGATAACGAAGGGGTAAAGCCTGAAGATGATCTGGTGATAAAAGCGGCTAAAGCCTTGCAACACGCAACCGGTACAGGGCAGGGTGCAGATATATATCTGCAAAAAATTCTACCTATGGGGGGTGGAGTAGGTGGTGGTAGCTCAGATGCGGCTACAAGTTTAGTTGTATTAAATCACCTGTGGGGTACGGGGCTTAGTGTGGATGCTTTAGCCGAAATTGGCCTGGGTTTGGGTGCTGATGTACCAGTTTTTATACATGGGTACGCAGCATTTGCGCAGGGTGTAGGTGAGGAATTAGACGAGATTTTTCCTGTAGAATCCTGGTTTTTGGTTGTTCAACCCGAAGTAAATGTATCAACAGCAGAAATTTTTAACAATTCCCAATTGACACGAGACTGTCCAGCCATCAGAATATGCGACCTTCAAATCGGCACTACAAATGAAGCGCGAATATTTGATGAGTTAGGGAATGTGTTTGAGCCAGTAGTGGCTAAACAATACCCTGAAATAGCTGAAGTTATCCAGTATCTCAGAAAATACGCAAATGCCAGGCTAACCGGAACCGGAGCTTGTGTGTTCGCCACATTTGAAAGCAGGGAAGAAGCAGAGCAGGTGTTAAATAAATTGCCAGATCACTGGACAGCATTTGTAGCTAAAGGTTTGAATAGGTCACCGCTTCAAGTTATGCTTGCTGCTGAAAAAAGTGACGAATGAAACTATCAATTATATTGGTAGAGTTGGTAAGGTAAAAGTTTAATGGGCCGTCGCCAAGCGGTAAGGGCGAAGCGGAAAAGAAAAAGCAAATGACCTTGCTTTTTCCCGCTGAGCGGGCAAGCAGGGATGCTTGCCCAGGTTCCCAGCACCATGGATGGTTTGGCATAGTTAAAAAAGTAGAAGGTCGATCCTCCTGTTGGTAGGGAGGATGGAAAAGAAAAGTTTAATGGGCCGTCGCCAAGCGGTAAGGCAACGGGTTTTGATCCCGTCATGCGGAGGTTCGAATCCTCCCGGCCCAGCCATATAAAAAATACTTCGTAATACACTCACGAAGTATAGATGTAGGTGCGGTTTTAACCGCACATGTGCACCTAAAGGAGCACCTACAAAAAGATAGAGCAGCCCCTATCTTGCACAATCCGGATTTGATAAGGTCTAACCAACCTCCATTGTTTCTAACCTGTAGCGAAACACATTGTGAACGATAACAACTCCGAGTTGATGATTTTTTCCGGTAATGCAAATCCGGAATTAGCCCGCCGTATAGCCACTCACCTTCATTTGACCCTGGGTAAATCCACGGTTCAAACCTTCAGTGATGGGGAAGTGAGTGTTGAAATAGAAGAAACGGTTCGTGGACGTGAAATATTCATTATTCAGCCTACCTGTCAGCCCACTAATGACCATATGATGGAATTGCTGGTGATGATTGATGCGCTTCGCAGGGCCTCTGCAAGGAGAATTACTGCGGTTGTACCTTATCTCGGTTATTCACGCCAGGATCGTCGTCCTCGCTCTGCCCGTGTGCCCATTACCGCAAAAGTCGTTGCAAATATGCTGGAAAGTGTTGGTCTTGATCGAATTCTTACGGTCGATTTACATGCGGACCAGATTCAGGGTTTCTTTAATATTCCCGTCGATAATGTTTATGCATCACCTATATTGTTGGGTGATGTATGGCGCCAGCGTCACAACGATTTATTAGTGGTATCACCCGATGTTGGTGGTGTGGTGCGTGCCCGTGCACTGGCTAAGCGATTAGGCGATGCGGATTTGGCGATTATCGATAAGCGTCGTCCAAAGGCCAATGTGGCCAAGGTAATGAATATTATTGGTGATGTGGAAGGCAAAAACTGCGTTCTGGTTGATGACCTGGTAGATACCGCCGGAACACTCTGTAGTGCTGCAGCAGCCCTGAAAGATCACGGTGCTGTTAGTGTCGCAGCCTATTGTACTCATCCGGTTTTATCCGGCCCTGCTGTCGATAATATTTCCGGCTCACCGTTAGATGAACTGGTGGTTACCGATACGATTCCACTGACTAAAGAAGCTAAAGCCTGTAGTCAGATACGTCAACTGTCTATCGCCACCATGCTGGCGGAAACCATTCGCCGAATGGATCAGAATGAATCCGTAAGCTCCATGTATATGGACTAAAAAAGATAGTCGTAAGTCGTAAGTCAGAAGTCAAAAACATAAACAAAAAAGCGAGTTCTCCAAAGGAGAACCCGCTTTTGACTTACGACGTATAGCGATTTTATATCCCAAAATATCAAAAAGTACCTTTTCTGTTCCGTATATCAGGAATTTCATGTATAATTCGCGCTCTTTTTTCGCCGGGGCAAATGGTCGCGTTACCCTGGCAAGTACTTTGGAGCTACAACAATGGCTATTGAAATTAACGCTGAAACGCGTACAGACATGGGGAAGGGTGCGAGCCGCCGCCTGCGTCACGAAGAAAAAATTCCTGGAATCGTTTACGGTTCAGGTGACCCTAAGAGCTTAACTATC
>Ga0316207_10001885_pt1 | contig 23761 bp, 23 predicted proteins | sample 6weekpyrite_MG_FD_204943 | JGI IMG/M metagenome (GOLD analysis project Ga0316207, IMG submission 204943) | Microbial mat bacterial communities from mineral coupon in-situ incubated in ocean water Damariscotta River, Maine, United States -... | ecosystem: Environmental > Aquatic > Marine >... | reverse complement strand
CCTAGTCGGCCTTGCTGCTATCAATGGAATGTAGTAGTTAACCTGTTTTCCATGGCCCGGTTTGTATTTTATTGATCTAAAGGTAATGCGAGCCGGGCCGGCTCTAGCCACAACAGTTTATCGTTTTTACTCCCCACCACCTCTTCAGACAAACGGGTATTTTTCTCGTTCAGGACAATCTTTTTGTCCGCTGCGGCCAGCAAGTCAATATTAAGTTTGTCTGCCAGACGAATCAGATAAAGCTAGCTGAATGTCGGCCAGCTCTAGCTCAACTTCGGCGAGTTTATCCGGAGTCAAAGTTTGGCTTTGATCTTCAGTCAACCACTGGAAGTGCTCTAGCAGTTCGGCGGCTTCGCCGATTAGGGCCATGGACAGGTTTTTGGGCGAGTGGAATTGCTCCCAATCGCGTTCGGCTGCAAACTGGCGCAACCGCTGTTTTAGTTGATTAAGCCCGTCGTCAGACACCGCTCTGCCCTGCTTTGTTATTCAGGTGATGCTGTTGAATCAATTGTAATTATTGCCTGCATATTAAACCAATAAAATTACCCCTGCTGGTCAGGCAATGGTTCAAACAGGGTGCCTTTGTTTTGTATCCCTTCAAGCAGGTATTCTTCGGCGGTGGTGAGATCGTAGCCGTTACAGAGGAACATCTTGCGGCCATTGCTCATCATGAACTTAGCGGCCATAAGCTTGGTAACAATGCCACCAGTAGCAAACTCGTTATTGGGGCTATGGTTCTCATCCAGTGCTTCAATAGGAATTTCACTGAGATTGCTGATGATAGTCGCATCATCATGGGTCGATGGGTTTTTGTCGTAGTAGCCATCGATATCACTGAGTATCACCAACAGATCCGAGTCGGTGTAATGTGCAACGTGGGCGGCGAGCTGATCATTATCGCCAAACACCTGGTCAGATATGGTTGTGATGTCGTTTTCGTTGACCACAGGCAGAATGTCGTTATCTACCAGCGCATCGACGATCTGTTTGACGATATCGATATGGGACAGTGATTCAAAATCCTCTTCGGTTAACAGTATCTGACTGGTATCAATATCGTAGATATCAAACATGGCTTTGTAACTACTCATCAGGATTGGCTGGCCAATGGAGGCCAATACTTTTTTACTGATATTTTTTTTGCGATCCAGTTTCAGAGCGGTGTAGCCTGCGGCGACCGCACCCGAGGTGACCAGGATGACTTCATAATGTTGTTTGAGCTTGGCGATGAATGAGACCAGGTTAAGCATGCGCTGTTTGGCGATCTCGTTATTTTCGGCCAAGACACCGCTGCCAACTTTTAATGTAATACGTTGCAATCTTTTACTCCAAAACAGATTTTTTTCGGTAATTGTGTTCATACCGCTTCAACAAGGATATTTCAGTCGTCTGGCGTAATGGCCTTGATGGTGCAGTAAATCGCCTAGGATAACAAACTGAAGGCATTGGCACACTCCCCAGCTGTAACAATATTTCCGTAACTCATTGTTATTTATGACAACATGAGCATACGCTTAGTGGTAATAGGGAATGATTGTCGTCACCCTCACTTTGCCAATTGCTGAGTCTGATTTTATCTTTAAGCTGTATACAAGACTAAGCCGGTGACATCACACCACCAAGGGGCTGATGATGGTTCGTGCCAACATCAATCCATCAGCACGACTTGCTGGCCGTTATGTTGACGATGGTGTGTACGAATTTACGCGCTGAATGACAACACTGAGCAGATCACTGCGTTGTTTAAGCAATGCATTTATCCAAAACATTTCATGCCTGCCGATACAAATCAGCGTTTTTTAAACTTATGCGAGAAATACAGCGTTAGTTGCAGAAAGGGATGAAGCATATAAAAATGGAGGAGCGTTAACACGCCCCTCCATGATTTTACTGCCAGGCACCTTTAAGCATGTTCATAACCTCCTCACCACCACTGGACTTGGCATAATCCAGGATTTCAGGCACGAACTTGCCAGCCATATCAGGACTCAACCCTAACTTCGAGAAGCTTCCAGCAACACTGGCCAGACCAGTAGCTTTTTCTGCATCACCACCCATCATGGCACCCAGTCCTCCAAGTTTCTCCGCCATCCCTGAGGCTTTCGGTGCAGCCGCCAACAAAGACTCCATACCAGGGATGGATTCACTGACTTTGGCAAATTCACTGGAACTCATAGCCTTTTTAGCCAAGCCAAACAGGGCGCCAGCACCGCCCATTGCTTGATCATTGGATACACCCAGCTTTTTAGATAAGGTGTTAACCAGCCCCATTGTCGATGCACTATCCCCACCTCCACCATCTAATCCAGGGATAGAGGAACAAGCACTGACCATCATGATCAATACTGAAATAAAAGATATCTTCAATAATTTTCTCTTCACAGTGTTTCCTTATATTTATCAATTATTAACAACTTTACATAAACACGAAAGCTTTAACGCTGTTCTTTTTGTCTGCTCTTGCTAACCTTTAAACTCTTGTCCTTGGTTAGTTTATTCTTAGCCTCCTTTCCCTTCTTAGAAACTTTGTTTTTGTGGTCTTTGACCTTAGTTTTCTTTTTATTAGCCTGGCTTTCTTTTTTCTTAATGGCTTTTAAAGACTTATTATTCGATTTTTCAGCCTTTGATTTTTTATCACTAAATTCGGTAGCAACTGTTTTACTTGAATTCTTTTGCTTCGATAAATTCTTTTTCTTATCCAAAGTCTTCAACTCGGATTCTTTATTTTTTCCTGTAGACAAGTTAGTAACACGCGTCACTCCTTTTTTTGTTGAAACATTTTTTCGGTTATTATTTATAAGTGATTTACCAATACCAGGCACATTAGCTAACTCATTAATCGATTTAAATGGACCGTTCTTCTTACGATACTCGACAATAGCCTTAGCTTTAACTGGACCTATTCCTGAAAGATTTGCCTGTAACGCCGACTCATTGGCCTTATTGATATTTACCAACTCTGCCAATGCAATTTGTGGCAAGGCAAAAAACACCAAAACTACAATGCTTAATAAAAGGTTCCTAATCTTATCATTCTCAGTATTCATTTTTAAAACCATCAAAACATCTCCTTAGCCTGTCATTATTATAAAGTCATATAAACAATTATCTGAACTAGAACGGCACCAATCACACAGTAGCTCACACGAAAGTTGTTCTCTCACGGTCGCAAAGACTATGTAAAATCTACATCTTAAACAACAATAAAAGGGTAATAATCACAATTGTTTACAGTACCGTAGTTTTCGCATTATTTTGAAGACTGACACTATTATGTAGAACAATGAAAATTGCCTGTGGATGACAGTAATCGGCTAAAAAGAAATAAGGAGGTCCATTCATCTGAGTGTAACCCACGCCGTTTTTTGACACCCTATTTCCTTGAATCCGCAGTTTATTTGTCTAGCGCTAGCCCATACAATAGGAGAATAATTGCAAAAAAGACCAACTTTCACTATAAAGTTTAGGTACTAACATAATATGACTACTGAATTATCGGGGCTGCGGGGCTTGCCCGGGCTTAGCATCTCGACCCTAAGCCAATTTCTTGATGTATTTTCCAGCGGCATACTGATTACTGACGAAGAAGGCATTATCAAGTCAGCCAATCAAGAAGTTGAGCGTATCTTTGGTTATAAATCAACAGAGCTCAAAGGCCAGAGCTTCAGCTCTCTAATCATCTCCAGCCAAAGCCAACAGCTCCTCGCCGCCTACAAAAACGTTATCCATAGCCCTGAAAACATCTATGCCGGAAAGAGCTTTGAAGCAAAAAGCAAAAAGCGAAATGGCGACCTTCAAGCCATTGAAATTGGCTTCAACATGATGCGTGAAGATGAAAACCAGCTTAACATCATTCAGATTACCGACATCAGCAAACGTGTCCTGCTACAACAACAACTCTATAAAAAGACCATTACAGACCCACTGACGGGGATGCACAACCGGCGTTACTTCGACGAACGACTGACCCAGGAGTTTAATCGCGCCACGCGTTACCGTCGCCCCTTTGCCATATTAATTATGGACATCGATGGTTTCAAACAGGCTAATGACCAACACGGACACAGTTTTGGTGATGAGCTATTGGTTAATTCTACGGCTATTTTCAACCAGGTCCTGCGTCAAGAAGACACTGCCTACCGCTACGGTGGCGACGAATTCGCCATGCTATTGCCGGAAACCAACAAAGAAGGTGCCCTTGAAGTCGCCGAACGCCTCAGAGAAAACTTTGCCATCGAAAACAATATCAAGGAGAAGCGGATCAAGCTCTCTCTCAGTATAGGGATTGCCTGCTCTCCGGATGATGGTAACAGCCAGAAAACCCTGATCGGCGCAGCCGATAGCCGCATGTACCATTCAAAAGCCAATGGCGGAAATATGATTACGGCGCATGACAATAGTCCTTATCTATCACGTGAAACTGGAACAATGCTTCGCTCGCTTTCCAATCTGGTTCATTTGATTGAGAAAAATCGCGGCATGGGTTCAACTCACGATGGCACGGTACACTCGCAAAATATCCGCAGCCTGTCCATTGAACTGGGACATGCCCTGGCACTGAGTAGAGAACGGATTTTTATGCTAGAACAGGCCTCGATGCTGCATGATATCGGCTGCCTCTATATCTCGAGCGCCACCCTCAACAAAAACGAAACGCTTACCGAGAGCGAATGGGTGGAGATTAAAAAGCATACGGTCATCGGCGAAGAGATTATCGATGTCATCGCCCCTAACAATGAAACCGAACTTCAACAACTAAAGAGAATCATTGGCCAACACCATGAAAAAATAAACGGTTCTGGATATCCGCGCGGCCTAAAAGGCGACGACATCATACTTGAAGCTAAAATACTGGCCGTCGCTGACACCTATGTCGCCATGATTAGCCAGCGCCCATACCGCGCAGCGCTCAGCAAACAAGCCGCACTGAGTGAAATACAACAATTAGCAGCCATTCATTACGAACCCGCAGTGATTGATGCGCTCATCAATCTAGAGTCAAAGAGTTTATAAAAGGCTGAAAAATAGAAATAAGGGTTAGGTGGATTAGCTCTGAGCAACTACAAATAGGTATTTAATTTAATAGCCCTAAATTGCATAATTTTTGCAGTGTTCATTTTCTGCACGAATGTGGCGGACTTTTTCTTCATCTTTGATTAGGGCAATAAATTCTCGTATTAAGGTCGGATCCCATTGTCCTGAATCTTTCTCTTCTTCCAGAATGCTGACTGACTTTTCTACTGTCATGCCTTTGCGGTAGACGCGATCTCCAGTCATGGCATCCCAGGTATCGGCAATTGCGACAATGCGGGCAAGCAGAGGGATTTCCTCTCCAGCCATTCCGCTTGGGTATCCTTTCCCATCCCAACGCTCGTGGTGCCAGGCAGCGATGTCAGTGAACTCTTTGAAACGTTTCAGCGGTTTCATGATGGTTGCTGTCATGCTCGGGTGAGCCTTCATTTGCTCATATTCATGGTCATTTAACGCCCCAGGTTTATTGAGAATGAGATCAGGAATACCAATCTTACCCAGGTCATGCATTAGCGCGCCCTGCTTCAGCAGGGTCAGTTGTTGCTGGTCAAGCCCCAGGCGGTGGCCTAGTTTTACAGAATAGCTGGCCACCCGGCCTGAATGGCCTGCTGTGTATTTGTCTTTTGTCTCAAGCGCTTTTGCCAGGGACTGCAACGCCTGCATATAGGCGAGTTCCTGTTCTTCTAATAACTCCTGAATGTTATCAGCCATTGTATTGATCGCCCTGCCCAGCCTGGCGACTTCGTAACTGGATGCTTCTTCAACACGCTTATCTAAATCACCTTTGGATATGGCCTTGGTGACACGCAATAACGATGAAATGGGTTGAATCAGGTTGGAGTGGATAACCCACCAAATAAACAAAAATAAGATGGCCGCGCCAAATGTAAACATAAACAAAATATTACGTTCGTATTTGTCATCCAAAAATTGAATATGAGCAACTGTTTTCAGTAAATCAATTTCAGCCTCTAGTGCGCCAATAATCTCGCCTTTATGGCGCACCGGAATGATAATGTCTGTCTTTGGCACCATTTGGCCATTTTGCTTTTCATATTCTATTTCATTGCCTAGATAACTAGCCTCGCTACGGAATACTTCGCCATGCACCCCTTGCATGTTTTCTACGCTACCAAATGTTCCCGAACTGTCTGCCAGTATTTTTCCCTGCTTGTCGTAAAAGTAAACGCGATCAACTGAAAAGACTAACTCGTCTTCCATCATCAACAGGCTCTTGCTGAGAATGGTTTTAAGCCTATTTTGGTCTAATATGCCATCCCGTGCCTTGATCTCCTGGTCAACACCCAACAAAAACATCTTTGCCTGGGTTCGGGCTTGATCAAGCATGACCTCCTCCACCAGCTTCTCTGAATAGAGGATGGCGCCCCAGCCCATAGCAACAAGGCCCAGCATGGCATAACCAATGACCCTTTTTGTTAATGTCAGTTTTCTTGCCATTTAATGATGCTCAATCAGCAACCTCGGTAATACATGCCCCCCCAAATGAGATCGGAGCTTCTTTGTAATAAAACGGCACAAATAAGAAATTACTTAACTATTAAAAAAGCAGCTTAGGCGCCCAATCTCTTCAATAACCATATAAATAATAGCTTTGAAAGTACCTCTAATTAGGTAAGACAAACCAGAAACTTAAGTTTTGATTTTCTTCATTAGCAAATACCTGAACTCAGTGGTTTCTTAGTTCTCAGGCTTCACGAACTTCAGCGTAAAACGGTCGCTTTCACCTATCGCCAAATATTTTTCACGATCATTGTCTTTCATAGCCAGGCTGGGCGGCAGTGTCCAGACACCTTTGGAGTGGTCTTTTGTATCCTTAGGGTTTGCGTTGACCTCTGAGCTGGCGACGAATTGAAAGCCTGCCTTTTCGGCCAGTTTGATGGCGTAGGCCTGGTTAACATAGCCTGAACGCGCTTTGGGGTCTTGCTGAGTATTTGGGTTGCCACGATGCTCGACAACGCCGAGAATCCCGCCAGGTTTAAGCGCCTTGTACATGGCGGCATAAACATCATCGGCGTAACCACCTTTCATCCAGTTGTGAATGTTGCGGAAAGTCAGCACTGCATCCGCTGTGCCTGGGGGAGCAATTTCGGTTTTAGCCGGTGGTTCCAGCACAGTGATCTTGACCTTGCTGTAAGCAGCATTGGAAGCCATCTTGGCCTTGAATTTTGCAACACTTTTACGTGTATATGCTCTGTTTGACTCTGGATTATTGTGAGCGGCATAAAAGCTGCCATTCTCCTTGAGATATGGAGCAAGAATTTCGGTATACCAACCGCCGCCTGGGAAGACTTCTACCACAGTCATGTCATCTTTTATGCCGAAAAAATTAAGAGTTTTCAGCGGATGGCGATATTGGTCGCGCGCCATATAGGCCGGTGTGCGGTGATCGCCACTGAGTATGTTTTGCAGTTTGTCTTCGGCATTGGCTGTAGGACTAAGCAATAACATTGCCATAAGTGAGGCTGAAATCATGGTTTTGATGGTTTTTTTGCTGCTAGCCTGTTTCATTATATGCTCCGATTGCCTTGAAAAATTGCGCTGAAATAGATTATTAGAATAGTACGGATTTTAGTTGAATGTCACGCTTGTGTTTCAACCATTAAAGCCTGTGATTTACTCCATCCTTTGCCACACAACAAACAAACTTATTGATGAGCCTCAAATCAAAATAGAAACCTGAAAATTTTGAACTATGATTATTGTGCCTAATTCCTGTGCATGATTCTCAAGGGGGACAACCATGCTCACAGCACCACACAGTATCAGCGTACTCAATTTCACACCGACTAAAACCCTGCACCCGTCGCCTGTCGACTGGCGTGATCAGTTTATCTATTTTCTTTTAGTTGACCGCTTTGATGACAACCAACCACATCCGGCCTATCAGGCCGGGACATCGGGCAGCGGCAGAGACCCAAATCAGGGGCGGCTGTTTCAGGGCGGCAAGATCAAAGGCATCACCAGGCGGCTGGATTACATCCAGGAGCTGGGCTGCACCACGATCTGGCTGAGCCCAATATTTAAAAATCGCATCGACAAACTGGATTCTTACCACGGTTATGGCGTGCAGGATTTTCTTAAAGTCGATCCTCGCTTCGGCACGCTGGAAGACTTGCAGGAGCTAACCAGTGAAGCCCATTCCCGTGGCATGTACGTGATCCAGGATGTAATCTTCAACCATGCCGGCGATGTCTGGGCCTACCCTGGCGAATTTCCTTATTACTACTATAAAGGCCAGCGTTTTCCCTTCGGCCACTGGCGTGAACATGATCCAAGGGCCAGCCTGCAACGGGAGGACGGTGTCTGGCCACAGGAGCTCCAAGACCCGGAGGTATTCAAACGCAAAGGGGAAATTCGTAATTGGGCAGATGACCAGCAGGCTCTTGATGGTGATTTTCTCAGTCTCAAGGAACTCGACCTGCAACAACCCAAAGTACTCAACACCCTGATTCAGTCCTATAAGTCATGGATTGTGAATGCTGATATCGACGGCTTTCGTATCGACACAGTTAAACACATGGAAAATACCGCCGTGGCCATTTTCTGCAATGCCATCCGCGAATATGCGCAACGTATCGGCAAGCACAACTTCTTTCTGTTTGGCGAAATCGTCGACGATGACCAGACTATCCAGAAATATATTGGCCGCAATACAAGACTGGAAAACAGCAATGAACGTTTTCCATCACTCGACGCTGCCCTCGACTTCCCACTCTATTTTGATCTGGAAGATGTGATCAAAGGCTTTAAAACACCGGATGTTTTGCGCCATCGTTATGAACGTTTTCAAACTCAATATAGTGACCATGGTGCAGCCAGCCGTTACTTTGTCACCTTCATCGACAACCACGACCAGATGGCGCGGCCATATCGTCGTTTCATGCACAACAACCCAAACAAACAGCAGGCCGTGCTGGCAATGGCCTATTTGCTCACCAGTCTTGGCATTCCTTGCGCTTATTACGGTACCGAGCAAGGTTTTGATGGTGGCGGTGATAATGACAGTTATGTGCGTGAGTGCATGTTCGGCGGCCAGTGGGGCGCATTTAATTCCCAGGGTAGTCACTTTTTTAATCAAGAACATGACATCTACAAAGGCATACAGGCGATTGGCCTGCTGCGTAAAAAAGAGCCCGTGATGCGCTATGGCCGCCAGTATTTTAGAGAAATCTCTGGCAACGGTAACGACTTTGGCCATCCACAGAGCGGCCAATGCACCCTGGCCTATTCACGCATACTTGATACCGAAGAGATATTGATCGCGCTTAATCTGACTGATCAAGCCCGCGAAGACTATATTACGGTAGACAAAAACCTCAGCAGTCCTGGTTATGTGATGTACAACCTGCTCAATAAGAATGCGGAACAGATTGAAGTGCTAAATTCTGACGACAATCGCGCCAATGTTCAGGTGAAACTTGGCCCTTATGAGATGGCCATATTAAAGGTGGTCTGATAGCGGCTATTAAATTGTAGGGCGGCGACTGCCGCCCTACTTGATTACTTAAAGCGTTGGGTAATCGGTGTAACCCTTTTCTCCCGGCGTGTAAAAGGTGTCATAGTCAGGCTCGTTCAATCCGGCATTGCTCTGCCAGCGTGCCGGCAAATCAGGATTGGCAAGGAACGGCCGCCCCACAGCCACCAGGTCTGTCTTGCCTGGCATGTCTTTCTCTGCACGCTCTGCATCATAACCGCCTGACAAAATCAGGGTGCCACAGAATTCATCTCGGAAGATCTCTTTAATCGAGGCAGGCACCTCAGGAGCCCCCATGGACGAGTGATCAACCAGATGCACATATACCACATCCTGAGAATCAAGTTCCTGGGCCAGATAGATATAATCCGCTTCGATTTCGTCGTATAGCGGCATATCGTTAAACACGCCATAAGGAGACAAGCGGATCCCAACCTTGTGATGGCCAATCGCCGCGGTGCAAGCATCCACCACCTGCATCACAAAACGGGCGCGATTTTCAATGCTGCCACCATATTCATCATCACGCTGGTTGGTATTTGGCCGGATAAACTGTTCCAACAGATAGCCATTAGCAGCGTGCAACTCAATACCATCAAAACCTGCTGCAACGGCATTACGTGCCGCCTGGGCAAATTCTTCAATCGTTGCGCGAATATCATCAAGCGTCATCGCCTCAGGCACAGGTAAGGGTTGCATGCCCTCAGCATCGGTATACATCTGCTCAGCGGCAGCCACCGCTGATGGTGCCAACACTCGGGCACCAGCAGGCAAGTTCAAAGGATGAGAAATACGCCCGGTATGCATCAACTGCATAAACATCTTGCCACCCTGTTGATGCACTGCCTCTGTAATCGGCTTCCACGCCTCCACCTGTGCTTCGGAAAATATGCCTGGAATACGCGGATAACCCAAGCCATTGGGCGAAGGTGAAGTGCCTTCGGTAATGATTAACCCTGCCGATGCACGCTGCATATAATAGGTTCGCATCAAATCATTGGGCAGATTATCAATCGCCCGGCTACGTGTCAGTGGTGCCATAATAATGCGGTTATTCAAAACCACATCACCCAGGCGATACTCAGAAAACAATCGTGACATCCTTAACTCCATGTTCTATTTCAAATCGTAAAAAGATATTATTTAACACCATAAAATTCAGGTATTTATATTGAATATATCCAGGCAAGTATAAGACATATAACAATCAACAAAAACGCATACAATGCTTGCGCTATTTTCTTTTTAAACCTCGCAACTGCTCATACAAACTCTTTTCTTCATCTGCGAGAACCCTGGGCACATGCAACTGAATCCGCAGGTTAAGATCGCCAGCACCCAGGCCATCGCCCCGACTCACTCCCTTACCCTTGAGACGCAACACTTCATCAGGCTGCGTACCAGCAGGTACAGTAACATCAACATCGTCACCCAGCGTTGGCACCACTAAATGGCAGCCCAGCACAGCGTCATCCACATCAATCAATTCAGCCCGCCATAAATCTGCACCACTACGCTGAAAACGGGCATCTGGCTCATGAAAGACATTGACATACAAATCTCCTGCCGCAGCTCCCTGAGGCCCTGGCAGACCATGGCCGGGAATACGCAGGGCGACACCATCATCAATCCCCTGAGGAATATTGATCTTTAATTTCTCAACCTTGCTAATTTCACCCGTACCGTGGCATTGCTCGCATGGATCCTCAATCACACGACCACTGCCATGACAATCAGAACAGGTCAGTACCTGCTGAAAGCGCACCGTATTTGAATTCTGCCTGGTATCACGACTAATGACCTTGTGTCCGGTGCCACCACAGCCAGGGCAGGCTTTGGGTGGCTTGCCAGAATGAGTACCAAAACCGTGACAATCAGGGCATGTTGAAGGTTTGGAGAAACGAACTGTCTTGCTACCCCCCGTGTTTATCAACTCCAGCGGCACCTCAAGTCTGATGCGAATATCACTGCCGCGCACGGGTCGACGTTCGTGATGAAAAAAACGGTTAAATATACTGTCGCCACCCGGCCCAAAACCAAAACCAACATCACCAAAGATGCTGCCAAGATCAACATTGCTGAAAACATCTTCATCGGAAAAGTGTGCCACACCCTCAGCACCATGAGAGTCATAAAGTTTGCGTTTCTTGACATCAGAGAGAATCGCATAGGCCTTAGCAATCTCTTTAAACTTATCTTCAGCATCAGGGGCTGAATTACGGTCAGGATGATACTTCATCGCCAGCCGATGATAGGCGTTTTTAATCGTCTTGGTATCTGCATCTCTAGGTACGCCCAGCACTTCATAATAATCACGGTTGGCACTAGCCATATCCAGATCGCCCTATTTTGTTACAAAGGTAAATCATATTCGAAAAATTGGCGTTATGACCAGCTATCGTTGATCTGATCATACTGGACATATACCATTGACCAAACTGTCATTTTCTCTGAAGGGAGGGGAAACATGGGCAGCACAAGTAAAATTGTTCTGGTTTGCCTATTACTCACACTCAGCGGTTGCGCCACCTATCAACCCACCAAGGTAGACAATATCTGTCACATCTTTGCTGGAGAAACAGATTGGTATGAAGCCGCGCGTGAAGCACAAAATAAATGGGGCACCCCCATCTGGCTGATGATGGCCATCATGCATCAGGAGTCACGTTTTGTCAGTGACGCCAAACCCGAACGCGACTGGTTTCTATTTGTCCCCCTTCCCAGACGCTCCTCAGCCTATGGTTATGCCCAGGCACAAGACCCGGCCTGGGATGAGTTTGTAAAAAAGACCGGCGCCCGTGGCCATGACCGTGATGATTTTGAAGACGCCATCGACTTTATTGGCTGGTATACCGACGTAACTCAAAAAACCCTCGGCATTTCGAAATGGGATGCCTATGCCCAGTACCTTGCCTATCACGAAGGCCGCGGCGGCTATAAAAGAGGCAGCTGGAAGAAAAAACCATGGCTGAAAAAAGTGGCTCTGAAAGTAAAAACCAGATCCACCAGCTACAATGCCCAGCTCAAGCAATGCAAATCAAAACTGGATGACGAAGTTGACAGTTGGTTTTTTTAGGCTAAAAACGCGAAACAAAACGGTCTGCCAACACAAGTGCGGCACACTTCGAAAACTAATAGAAACCACCTCAAATTAATGCAGCACAGTGTCTGTTAATAAAGATTCATTCTCAGCAAACATCAATCCAGTCGTTTCAGGGCCAACATGAACCACCATGGCGCGCATGCAATAACTAATTCCTCGAGGGTGGCCAGATTTATAAAAATCCAAATCAACAAGCTGGCCACTATTCAAACGTTTTCCTGATGATTTAATACCTAAACCACCCTTACTCATGTCCACCACGTCAGTAGTGAAAATAACCCGGCCGTCACAAACCAGCCGGACTGCCTGAGCAAAAGGCATGCGCTCATATTTTCGTGAATTCATTCTGCCCCCCACGGCAACAACCATTTAGTTGCTGATAAATTTACCTACAACATCTCCCACAGGTTATATAAACAGCCCACTTCAAACATGTGCAGATTAATCCTACACAAAAAACTCAACTAATATCTATTTAATTTTTTATATTCATAACAACTCACTCGAAACCTTAATGCCTATTTAAGATAAACCTTTTCTAGTGACTTTTATTTTTCTCAATTACAGGCCCGCCCTCAGGCCAATCCCCCAGAGGATACGGATGTGATTCGCTGTTAAATGTTAGAAACAACATCCCCTGATAAATATAGCTGCTCAGGCTTTGACCAAATGTGAGCAACTTTGGATTAGGTGCACCTGTGAACAACACGGAAAAGAACTGAAACACTATCACCACAAAGGCAACGAACTTTGCCAGCCCAAGGCAAAAAACAAAGAGCAACATATAAAGTGCACGATTCCAGATCGTGCGTTCATTAACTGTATTATCAGTTTCATTAGTCATGTGTAGTCCTTTTATTCGTGATGATTCGACCAGTAAGACAAGCCTGTGAATGCGTAAATAATAGCTAATAAATTACTATTTATCAGAAAAGAGAAGCCTGATTGAATAATTACTTATCTAAAATCACAAGTGATTTTAATACCTAAAATGGCGCAGGCACTTTTACCTCAATACGCTCACCTGTGTTTGGCTGGGTAAAACGTAGTCGTTCTGCGTGTAGTAATAGGCGCCCGGCAGCTTCGCCGTAAAGCTCATCACCGACGATAGCCGCATTGAGGCCATCTTTGTGCGAGGCATGCATGCGCAATTGATGGGTGCGGCCGGTAACAGGATAAAAATATACCCTTGTTGTGACCTGCTGACGCGATATCACTTGCCAATGGGTTTTGGCTGGTTTGCCATGATGAAAACACACCAGCTGACGTGGTCTGTCATCCAGATCAACACGTAATGGCAGTTCAATCGTGCCCTTGTACTGATGCCCGGCAAGCCTTTTTGACAATACCGCAACGTAGCGTTTTTCAATACTGCGTTGTTCAAACTGATGTTGTAAGGCCTTATGCGTCTCTGAATTTTTTGCCGCCAACAACAAACCCGAGGTAGACATATCCAAACGATGCACCAACAGTGGCCCGGTGGCATTTGCATAACGTTGTTGCAACCGTGTCAGCACCGAGTCTTGCACGTCTTTTCCCGGCACAGACAACAGCCCGCTAGGCTTGTTCACCACGACCAGGTCGTCATCTTCGTAAACTGTGACTGGCGCACAATCATCATAAACCTTATTGCCGAGCACGGTGTGAGGCTGCACATCCAGGCCCTTTAACATGAAAGGCAATATGGGCTGGCACTTGCCGCGACAGGCCGGATAATAGTGACCATGATGACGCACAGCCTGTTTCGGCGCAGCACCCCACCAGAACTCAGCCAGGGCTAGTGGTATTAAATCATGTTGATGGGCATACTGAATCAGCTTTGGTGCGGCACAGTCGCCTGCCCCGCTCGGTGGTAAGCCATCGACAAAAAAGTCAGTAACAGGTTTATGTTCACCTTGTTTGTTGCAGAGTGTGTAACCGGAAAAAACCTGTTGGTGCAGGCTGTTTGAGAGCCTGGCACGAGCCTTTTTTAATAGCCCTATCTGAGCTTCAATATCATCCAATCTTTGCTGTAAAACAGCTAACTTGGAACGCCACTGTGCGTTGGCATGTTTGAACTCACGCTTATCCTGCTGACTCTCAAAAGATAACCTGGCAAACAGTTTTTCTTGTTCATCCACAGAAACAGATGTTGTCAGATCTCTTTGCTCACGGCGCAGCACCTTACGGGCCATATGAATCTGTTTCAGTGCTTGTATGTCAGCATCTTGCTGCTGGCTTAACTGCTTTAGCTGCGCAAGCAAATCACAACGTTCAGCGCTGTTATGCAGCGTTTCTATCTGTGTGGCGTAAATTGCAAGCTCAGCCTCACCGGCAGGTAAAAAGCCTTGCCGCAAAGATTGATCAAACACAGGTGGTACAAAACCCGGCAACTGCCATTGACCGGCCAGCATGCCGGAAAAAGCTGAGAGAAAAGCAAGTCGGTTATTTTCATCCTTAACCACCAACACACCAAACATCTTGCCGCCATCGACTGAATCAAAATCATGCTGCCAGATTGATTGATTTTTCAACCAAACCTGCAATTGAGCTGCTGCCTGCCTAGCAATGGTGTGAGGTGTATTGCTAAACGGGCTTGGAAACGCCTTTGGTAGATCGTCTTCCTGTGGTGCGCTTGAAAAATAGGTAATCAGGGACATTTCAATTTATGCAGTTAAACAGAACTATGCGGGGCTGATTGTTTACAGTAATTGCGCTTGGCCATGAGCAAGAACAAGGCAGTGGTAATACCCGCCGAGCCAAACACCATACACATCACCATGATCTGATAACGGGCGGCAATCAATGGCGATACCCCTGAAAGAATCTGGCCTGTCATCATACCCGGCAAAGAAACCAGGCCGACAGCAAACAATGAATTGATCACCGGGATCATCGCCGCACGCAAGGCAATTACCCTGGCCTCGGCGTAATCAACACTGCGCTCAATCTCCGACTCCATCCGCTCCACCGCCAATGCCACGCTGTTCATGGCGTTGGCGAAAACCATGCCCGCCAGCGGTATCACCTGAGAAGGCTGATACCAGGGATCTACCCCAATCACTGCCACCGTCATCAACACCAATACCGGGCCGCCGCCCAATGCCACTGAGTAAAGCGCATATTTATAGAGCTCACGGCGCCTGTTATGACTGACGGTTTGCAGCGCAATCCAGCTGGAGACAAACACCATCATCAGCAACACCGCCACAACCACCCACTGGCTTTGTGCCTCAAAAATATAGCTGAGCAAATAACCAATCAGCAGCAATTGCACCAACATGCGGATCACTGCATAGACAGCATTACCATAAGACAAAGACCAACGATATAGGATCGCCAGAACAACCACGACGGGAATAAAGGCCAGCACGAGGCTACTAAGCGGAATGGTCTGAATAGAATCGTTTATCATGAATGGAGTTTAACTGAAGAATGCTGTGTTGGCAGTCGCAGCACAACTCAATTTTGAAGCGGTTAAGCCATTGCTACATCAAGTTATTGGAAAGACTATAGATGACGTGTAAAGCACTCATCGTGTTGTTTAATTGTTTCAATCAAGAATACCGGCGCGGTACAAAAGTATGCATAAGAAAAAATCGGGGTTACAACTGTGCAACCCCGACTGATGTTTAAAGCTAGGACTCGAGGGCACTCAAATCCAGTTTGCCGTCTTTCATTGGCGGGCACCAGAAATAACCGCCAGAAATTGGTCGGGTGAAGTTGAATAAGGCATCAGCGATACCATCCTCTGCACCTGCCATGCGTTGCATCATCACCTCAAAGGCATCAAGTGTTTTTACGAATGCAACGAAGTTTAGACCGGCCTCGTTACCTTCCGCCCAGGGCATGGAACGTCTGACCATGAAGGCTTCGGGATCAAAACTTTCTTGTGCAGTGCGTTTAACATGGGCCGACTTGGGTGCATCAAATTCTTCGTTATCACTTTTGCGGCGACCAATGGCGTCGTCCTGTTCTTCCATTGTCATGGCATCGAATAGTTCGAAGTCATGGGTCCACTGCTGAACGGCAACAAAACTCGAGCCATCCAGACCACGGCCCTGCCCAGAAACAATGGCTGCGTCGATGGCATCTTCATCCTCTGGATTTTCAGTGCCATCGACATATCCGGTTAGGTCACGGCTATCAACGTGCATAAAGCCATCCAGGACTTCTTTCAGCTGAAAGTCCATGGCCAGGGCCTGTTCAATTTCACGCGAACGATGATGCAGCTCACCGCGGTCATCACCACGCAGCCAGAACCACAGCGCATACTGTGTAGAAGGAATATCAAAACCGGGACCAACCATGCTGGGAAAGGGACGCAGCCCAGGGATCTGGCTGTTGAATGCGGAAACCAGTGATGGGCCAATGCCAACTATGGTGTTTTCTCCATCAACCACATCCAGCAGTGCGGCCAGCGCCTCAGCGGCATCTGTGACGTCAGATTCAAAACTGAACATTAGATAACGTGCGTGTTTGGGTACGGGGCCAAGAATTCCGCTTTGATTGTTCACTGCAATCTCCTTATTGAACACAACATCGTAAAACTATATTGATCACGTCAAAGGGGCATGTCAACCGTTTGCTGACAACAAAAAATAACACTTCATCACTGCTGAATCAGAGTATTGTCATCAATTTTTCAAACATCCCTCTGATGTTGCCCATGCCCTCACCCAGGCAGCGAACAATATCTTCCATGGTGATTTCTGCTTCGGTTTTACCTGCGGCCCAGTTAACACTAACAGCACAACAGGCATAGGCCATGCCCAGTTCCCGTGCCAGGGCGGTCTCTGGCATGCCGGTCATGCCAACCATAGTGCAACCGTCCCGTTCCATCCGTTTAATCTCGGCGGCAGTTTCCAACCTTGGCCCCTGGGTGGCGGCATAGGTGCCATAATCAGAAAATTGAAGATTGGCTTGCTGACAAGATTTAATCAGCGCCTGACGCAGACCTTCATCGTATGGATTGGTAAAGTCGATGTGGGTCACCTCATCCAGGCCATCTTCAAAAAAGGTGTGTTTCCGGCCCCAGGTGTAATCGATGATTTGATCGGGAATGGCTAGTGAGGTGGGCACGAAGGCCTCGTCCATGGCACCACAGGCGGCAATGGCAATGATCTTTTCTACACCGGCATCTTTCAGAGCGCGAATATTGGCACGGTAGTTAATCATGTGTGGTGGGATGGTGTGGCCACCGCCGTGACGCGGCAGAAAGATAACCTCTCGGCCAAACAATTTACCGTAGGTCAGCGGCTCTGATGGCTTACCGAAGGGGGTATCGACCGCTTCACGTTTGATGATTTCAAGTTCGGCCAGTTTGGTCAGGCCGGTGCCGCCGATGATTGCGATGTTGCTCATGTAGATTGTTCCTGAGTTATCTGTAGGGAGACCCCAGCCTACGATTACATGCCTTTTACAGCGTAAATACCGGCGGCATTGCGCAGATAGCCCTTGTAGTCCATGCCGTAACCAAACAGGTAACGGTCTTCTACATCCAGGCCGACAAAATCCACTTTCATTGTGGATGGGCGTTGGCGAATCTTTTCAACCAGTACAGCAGAATAAACCTCTGCTGCTCCAGCCTCTTTGCAGTCATGAGCAATGGCTTCAAGGGTCAGGCCTTCGTCAAAGATGTCATCAACCAGTAACACCACTCTGTCTTTAAGTGGTTTATGTGGTTTAACTATCCAGTCCAGCTCACCTCCCTCGGTGTTGTGACCATAGCGGGTGGCGTGAATATAGTCAGTGGTCAGCGGAAAATCCAGCCGTGGCAACAGCATGCCGGCAGGGATAACACCGCCCGTCATGATGCATAAAACAATTGGATTTTTGTCTGCCAGTTTTGCAGTGATCTCAGCCGCCATTTTGTCGAAGCCTGCCTCGACCTGTTGTTTGTCACATAACAGATCGGCCTGTTGCATAACCTGTATTGATTCATCCAGATATTCAGTTGTCATCGCTATAACTCAATCATTATTGATCAGGCACTGTCATCACAGTGCGTTTAGGTGTTGCCGGTAGACGCGGCAAAGTTATCTCAGGAAACTCACCGGTAAGTGTTTTGAGAAATTCCACTAAGTAAGTAACCTCATTGCCCGATAAGTCACGGTTTAGCTGGGTTTTGGCCATGACACGCACAGCCTCATCAAGACTTTTAACGGCGCCATTGTGAAAATATGGTGCCGTAACCGCAACATTTCGCAATGACGGTACCCGCCACATGCGTTTATCTGTTTTCACCCGGCTAAAATCATAGCGACCGATATCATCTGCCAGTCCGTAGCGCTTTTCGTAGTCAGTGCCAGGGTAGTTGGGAAACAGTTCATAAAAGCCCTCACCCTGCTGCAAGGCAAGCCCCGGATTTGGACCCGCCATATTGACCCAGAAGTGACACGAGGCACAGCGGACCTCTATAAATTGTTCGAAACCACGTTGAGCATAGTCAGAAATGGCCTGCTTATCGCCGTTTAGAAAACGATCAAACGGACTGTTGCCAGTGACAAGCGTGCGTTCAAAACTAGCGATGGCCTTGGTTATATTATCAACAGTGATAACCTCGCCTTCAAATACAGACGCAAATTGTAAACGATAACCATCGATGTCATTGAGACGGTCAAGCAAGGCTTTGTCATCCGGCATGCCCATCACGTTTTTATCAAAGATATGTTGTAAGGCCTGTTTTTCCAGTGTCTTGCTGCTGCCATCCCAGTTGTGAATTGTGTGATAGGCAGCGTTCCACAGTGTGAGAGTGCTGCGACGTCCCTTGTTGCCATAAACGCCAACAGGCTGAGCCCGTCCATCTTCACCACCTGCGGCAAGGTTGTGGCAGCTATTGCAGGAATGAGTGCCTGTAACTGACAGGCGTGGATCAAAAAACAGCTGCTTGCCCAGTTCAATTTTGGCATCGGTTTGCGGGTTATCCGCCGGGATCGGTGGTTGCGCCGGCAGTGGCTGAAAGACCCATGGAATTTCTGCCTGTGCCAAGCCTGCTGACATAGAAAAAAACAGCACTGATAAAATTAGGCTTAACCTCATCCCTCCTCCCCTTGATTTTCAATAATTTTTTTTATTTATGATTGTGTTGACGCAATCTGTTCTTCAATCGTTACTCCATCAGGAATATGCAGCGTTGAGGTTGGAAAGGCCATTTCGGCTTCATGTGCTGCAATGATGTCGTTAATCTTTAACAACACATCATGTTTTACTTCATGGAATTTGATCCAGTTAGTTGTTTTAGTAAACGTGTAAACGAAAAAGTCTACCGATGAGGCGGCAAAGGAATTGAAGTTGACGATCATAGTTTGAGTTGTATCAATTTCCGGATGTTCAAGCAGCATCTTTTTAACATCATCAGTAATTGCCGACATCTTGGCCACATCGTCATAGCGAATACCAATGGTTTCATAGATACGGCGATGACTCATACGCGAAGGGTTTTCCAGCGCGATGGTGGCAAATACGGAGTTGGGAATATAAAGCGGTCGTTTATCGAAGGTGCGAATGCGAGTTTGCCGCCAGCCTATATTTTCTACCGTACCTTCAATCTCACGATCTGGTGATCGCACCCAGTCGCCAATGGCAAAAGGACGATCAAGATAAATCATCAGCCCACCAAAAAAATTGGCCAGCAAATCCTTGGCGGCAAAACCAATGGCGATACCACCGATGCCACCAAATGCCAACACCCCGGAGATGCTGTAACCCATGGTTTGCAAGGCCACCAGTGTTGCCGTAATCATGACTGACAATCGCAAAAGTTTGCTTATGGCATCAACAGTGGTGTGATCAACCTCTTTGCCCTGCTCTGCTGATTGTTGTGCTATCAAATTTGCCTGGGCATTTTTAATAAAGCGCAGTAAAAACCAGACAATCACGGCGATGACACCTAACTCACGAATAGGCGTGATGGCTTCAAAGATTGCAGCATCGGTGATCTGCTGGACGATGGAGGCAGCAAAGGCCAGACCAACGATCCAGATCAGCAGCGACAGCGGTGCACGAATGGATTCAACCAGGGCATCATCCCAAAGGGTTTTGGTCTTTTCCAAACGTTTGTGAATGTGACGCAGAATGCCCTTCTGGATAAAGTCGAGCATCAGGGTGGCAAACACCACAATAAACACCTGCACGATCCAGCCGCTTTGGTCAGTGTATTGTTGAATCTCTGTCAGCAGTTGTTCCATGACTAGTTACTCTTGCAAATCTCAGTCTGTAAATCTAAGCCACGATTCTACAACAAATCCATGGGCTTAGCCTGATTCAGGGAGTCCAGCGCCTGCACCGCTTGACGCCACTGAGGGTTGTTGTGCATCTGATCACGGGTTAAAGGTTTACGGCCATGCATGCGTGCCAGACGCAGGTGCGAGGCCGGATTATCAAAGCGCTGCAAACGTTCAAGGGTATTGCAGATTTCATCAAAGTTATCGCACACCAGAGCCATATCGCAGCCAGCTTCCAGCGCCGCTTCGGCCCTGTCACTGACGCTGCCCATTACCGCTGCACCTTGCATCAGCAGATCATCACTGAAAATTGCGCCCTGAAACTCGAGCCGTTTGCGTAAAATGTCCTGTAACCAGAAACGTGAAAATGCGGCGGGTTGGTCATCGACCTGGGGATAGATGACATGGCCCGGCATAATGCCCGCCAGGCCTGAGCGAATCATGCGTTCAAACGGCACCAGATCATCAGCTTCGATATCGACAAAGGCACGTTCATCACGGGCAATACCGACATGGGTGTCGACCTCAACCGCGCCGTGACCAGGAAAGTGTTTGCCTGTGGCAGCCATGCCGGCCTTTTGCATGCCAGCGACATAACTCTGGGCCAGATCAGCAACAGCATGGGCCTGGCGATGAAAGGATCGATCACCAATAATTTCAGAGACACCATAGTCCAGATCCAACACCGGTGAAAAACTGAAATCAACACCGACGGCGCGCAGCTCAATCGCCATCAACCAGCCGGCAGTTTCCGCCAGACGCTTGGCCCGTTTGCTATCAAGGTCATAGAGTTCACCAATTCGACGCAATGGTGGCAGGTGAGAAAAGCCTTCGCGAAAGCGCTGCACCCTGCCGCCTTCATGGTCAACACAGACCAACAGGTGGGGTGTTCGAAGCATGTGAATATCAGCGATCAGGTCTTGCAGTTGCAATATTGATTCATAATTGCGACTGAACAGGATGACCGCCCCAACCATGGGATGGTTGAGCATCTCTTTTTCTGCTTCTGTCAGCTGTGTGCCAGACAGACCGACCATTACCGGGCCTAATGACATACCTGTTCCTTTCTACTTTTCTCTTTGGCGACTGTGGACATCCAGTCTGTCACGCAGCTGGTCACCCAACAGGTTTACCGCCAACACCACCAGCATCAACATCGCACCGGGCACCAACACCATGTGTGGCGCAACCAACAAATATCGAGCGCCGTCACGAATCATACTGCCCCATGATGCCTCAGGGGGTTGAACACCCAGCCCCAGAAATGACAGACCGGCCTCTGAGATCACCGCCCCGGCCACGGCAAAGGTGGCTTCAACAATCAACGGCGCCATGATCAAGGGAATGATATGACGAATGATGATTGATGCCGGACGTGTGCCAAGTGAATTGGCCGCCTGAATATGATCGCGATGTTTAATGGTCAACACCTGGGCACGGGCCAGACGGGCAAAGCCCACCCAACCCACTACACTCAAGGCAATGATGACGTTGTTGATACCCGGCCCCAACAAACCGGCCAGGGCGATCGCCAGCAGGATGCCGGGAAAGGCGAGAAAAATATCGATGATGCGGACGATCAGGTGATCAAGCCAACCACCCTTGTAGGCGCTGACGGCACCAATCACAGTGCCAATGATGGATGAAAGAAACACTACCACCACAGCCACCACAAATGAGGTCTGCGCCCCAGCAACCAGTCGATCCCACAACGGCCGACCCAGATCGTCATAACCTAGCCAGGCATCAGCCCCTGGTTCAAGCAGAATTTTGGGCAGCTCGATATGGTTTGGAGCCAAGCCCATTAAACCACCAAATAGGGCGAAGCAGGCCCATAGAAAGAGTATTGCCGCAGGCCACCACAAACGGATCATCAACCCTCCTCCAGGCGTACTCGCGGATCAAGCCAGCCATAGACCAAATCGGTCAAGGTATTGACCACCACATAGGCCAGACTGATGACCAGAACACAGGCCTGTACCACCGGGTAGTCGCGTCGCTGGATTGATTCGATGGTTAGCTGCCCCAGCCCAGGCCAGGAAAACACCACCTCGGTAATCACCGCGCCACCCAGCAACACACCCAGCTGCAACCCGAGCAAGGTAATCACCGGCAGCAAGGCATTGCGCATGGCATGACGCCAGATAACCAGACGTTCACTCAGTCCTTTGGCGCGTGCTGTGCGGATGTAATCTTCGTTCAGCGTTTCCAATAGTGTTGCCCTGACCATGCGCGACAATATCGCCGCCATGGCCGTGCCCAGTGTCAGGGCAGGCAAAATCAAGGAGGCAAAACCATCACGACCACTGACTGGAAACCAGCCCAACCAGAGTGAAAACACCAGGATCAAAATCGGCCCCATCAGGAAGTTGGGAATAGACACCCCCACCAGAGACAAGCCCATGGCACTCTGATCCCAGTGGCTGTCTTTTTTAACAGCAGCAAGCACGCCCAAAGGAAAGGCAATCAGCACAGCTACGATTAACGAGCTAATGGCCAGCTGGGCGGTAGCCGGGATGCGTTCCAGCAACATATCGACAATGGGCCGTTGTGAATAAAGCGATTTACCCAGATCAAGCTGCAGAAGATTGCCCATATATTGGCCGAACTGAGTCAGCAAGGGTTGATCAAGCCCCAGAGCATGACGTAGGGCCTCGCGGTCAGCCGGTTGAGCCGATTCACCCAGCATCACCTCGACCGGATCACCGGGCACCATGTGCAAAAATAAAAACACCAGGCAGCTAACACCAAAGATGACAAACAGGGCACTGACAAGGCGTGAAAACAGAAACTGGATCATTTTTTAGCCATTGATATAAACCCGTGTTCCAACCGAAACTTCATCAAACAACTTGATGATATCGCAGTTGTGCATACGCACACAGCCATGTGAATTAGGCACACCTAGTTCAACATCATCCGGAGTGC
>Ga0316207_10001884_pt1 | contig 23761 bp, 29 predicted proteins | sample 6weekpyrite_MG_FD_204943 | JGI IMG/M metagenome (GOLD analysis project Ga0316207, IMG submission 204943) | Microbial mat bacterial communities from mineral coupon in-situ incubated in ocean water Damariscotta River, Maine, United States -... | ecosystem: Environmental > Aquatic > Marine >... | reverse complement strand
GTAGGGCTTCTAGCTTAAACTCTTTTGTATAAGTATTATAGGGCTTACGTTTTTTGGCCATTGGGACACTCCTTCGAGAGACTTTTGTCTCTGATTAAAAGTGTCCGTTAAACTGGGGGAGGTTCAGGTCTTTTATTTGTAAAAAGAAAAGAGTAGGGGTCAGGTCTTTTATTTGTGATTCTGTGCATGTTACTCTCTAAACTCCATAATCAAGCAGAAGCTAACAATGGCAAAGCGGCTACGACTCGAATATGCAGGCGCCCTTTATCATGTTGCCCCAGGAGAAATCACCAGGAGGATATATTTGAAGATGACAGGTATGAATCAAAGTTTTTAGATAGAGATACCGCTATTGTAAATATCTATCAAAGTGGAGGCTATACATTAAAAGTAATAGGTGATTATTTTGATTTGCATTACATAATAGAGAGTGATGTTTTGAAGACTCATAAATCAAAGACCTGACCCCGATTTTTTTATAAATCAAAGACCTGACCCCGATTTTTTTAGAAACAATTTTTCACTTGCCCGGGCTTTATGTTATGTAACTTACTGGCATTGACTGTACCCCTTAAATTCCTCTAACTAAAATGATTTAGTATTGGCCCAATTATCACCAAACCTAAAGCGCCTACTGAAAATCCGACTAAAACAATCTTCTTACACAACGAGTCATATTTTTCTTTGTTTATAAGAAACAAAATAATTGATATGCCGAATGACAGTGGTAAAGCCGCAACAAAATACGTTGTGGGTGACGACAACGGCATTGGAGGTGCCCCATAACGACTAGGCAAAGACATATGATCGACCAACAGTAGAAATATACCCACCAATATTAGAACGACTGCGAGTAGACCATAAAATACCTTATTTAAAGACAACATGATTAATTATTTAGGGTACAGAACATTATAATTACTTTTCCACATACCTTTTGAAATGTGAGAAAATTCTTTTTCGAAGCCTTGTAATAGTAAAAGTGAGAGGCTTTCAGGTTTACCTTTACCGAGAGCCTTAAAAATTGCTTTCAAGTGCTTTTCATTAATTTTATTTTGTAAACAAGTATGCTTTATCTTATTTGTCACGCTGAAAGCAGTTTCTTGCCAAACTTGACTATACCTACTTTCCCCTTGAACCTCAGTATAAGGTCCATTTCTAATATTAAGCATAATCTGTGGTGATGACAATGGACTGGGCTTATCGAAAGCCCAGGCGGTAATAGCATAGGAAATAGCTCTATAGGAATAAAACCTTAAACCGGTTTATTAGCATTGATTAGATTAATTAGCTGCTGTAATGGGAACAGCAGTACACCAGCAAAAGAAGCAGTTGATGTAATTGTGGCTACTCGAGCACCTGACAACCAACTGCTTAGTGCAGGTAATAGTTCAGCAAATGATGCGGCATCATTGACGTATCCTAAGCCAGTGATCATTTCACTGTATAATTGAAAATGCTGTCCAGTAGCACTGTGGTTTGCGCCCAAAATGCTTTTTATAATTGCTTTTTTTCTACATCATTTAAATTTTTCTTATTCATCCTTAGCCTCTTAATACCCTTTTAGTTAAACTTCCTGGAAAAACAAGCCCATATCTGGTTTCACGCCATTTGATTACTTCACATATTGATCGAAATACGCCTTCAAGCCACTACATTCCCATGCCGCTCCAATATCCTCTTCAATCGATTTTTTAAATACATTATATCGTTTATCTGGTGCCACTTGAAATACTACATCATAGGCGTCTTTTATTTCTTTACTTCCTACTTTCTCATCAAAGTATTTTACAATGTACTCATGCCGGCTTTTAGTATCCGACCTTAGAGTCATTGCTTCAGTAACAAGCTCACAGAAGATTGAATATACTTTATTATCTCCGATATTGTTCGCCAAAGATTCTTGGCTCATTAAGATAAAAAAGATAAGAATAGGTAGTATATTTTTCTTCATATTTAATAACCGAATGCTTGAAAGTGCGTATAAGTCTACCAGACTAACTTACTCGGTACCCGTCATCTCATTAAAAATATAATCGCCATTTAAAAAATCGGAATTCGAGATTTGCAGGCCAGAAGCGATTAACGCGCCCACACCAACACGAGAGCCCGTACAACAAGGGTCATACAACAAGGGTCAGGTCTTTGATTTATGATTCTTCAAAACATCGTTCTCTGTTATGTCATGCAAATCAAAATAATCACCTATTACTTTTAATGTATAGCCTCCACTTTGATAGGTATTTACAATAGCGGTATCTCTATCTAAAAACTTTGATTCATACCTGTCATCTTAAAATATATCCTCCTGGTGATTTCTCCTGGGGCAAAATGATAAAGGGCGCCTGCATATTTGAGTCGTAGCCGCTTTGCCATTGTTAGCTTCTGCTTGATTACGGAGTTAGGGAGTAACATGCACAAAATCACAAATAAAAGACCTGAGCTTCCCCCAATTAGACCCCCATTACCTCAGTCTCGTTATCCGAGCGCCTGTTTCTAGGTGGGGTTGAGCAGGAAGCGGAGGTTTATGGCGAAAACCTCCGCTACCCTGGCAGACACCCTTTTCGAAATTGTTCTTCTGAGGGCAATTATGCTGCATTTATTCAAATGTTTTTTTTAATATCCGTTGATTTTTAATCAAGGCTTGCCGGACTTGTTGGAAAGGGGGATATGGACCATGTTTAGTTTCAAAGCGATGTCTTGCTGTATCAAAAGCATCAATGATGCCGCCAGATAAATCTTTGATCGCAGTATCAAATAATTTAAATGATGTGTTGCACTCATCGGCAAGTCTTTCCCAGTGTGCTCTTCTTATATTATTGATACTTGTTTCACCACCAATCGACAATGCCAGATCATGATTAAAGACATGGCTCGGCCATGCATGAATTGCAATAAGATCATAGAAGGGACTTAAGCGAGTGGTGTTGTCCTGGTCATATAAAAACGAAAGATTTTTTGCGTGTGCATCCGAATTACCCACAAGATAATTAAACACCTGCCATTGGATGAGTCTTGGGATGTCTTTTAAGGGCTGAGTTGAATGTTCCTTTACCAGCTGCAAGCATTCAGCAAACGTGGGTCCTCCTTCATGCTCGTATTTACTGCTACTGGATCGACCACTGGCCTGACAGAAATCTTCCTGGTGTAGTCGGATAAGACCATCTGCCGTTACGAGGCGGTCATAGCGTTTACCCAGCGTAAAGGATTCTTTTTCGTGGGTGCAATAGTCAATTTCACTGACCTCAAGTTTCAGTTCTGCAGCTGTCCACATGGTAATTGTTTCATAGGCTGGGACATGGTTGATGTCGCGTAGGCGGTATTTCAGGATGTGTGTTGATAGGGCGTTATCCAGAGGAATATACAATGTTCCGTTCTCATATTTTACGGGTGCCTTATCTTGTGTGCCGGCTAGAGATAAGCGAGGTGGATTGTCACCCTCTTCTACGACTACTGCGGGATTACGTATGCGTAATAGCTCTGCCAGATTATCGTTACTTAGTTCGCGGTATTGTGGAGCAGCATCTTGTGACTCATCACCTAAGATGGATAATGCGCCAGCGCACTCGCCGCCAATGGCGCGAAGTAACTCAAAATCATTGTCAACACTGATTTTCTTCTCGCGGCAGATTCGTTTGCGGCTATCGGCCTCGGGTAATAGGTTAGCAAAGTAGTTGTGTGCAACGTCATTTTCGACGCCTGGTTCAAAGGCCTCCGCCCTCAAGGGCAGTGTTTTGGAAACAGGAAAACGCACAGGATTATCGAGCCACTCGTCTGAGTACTGAAAACCTATTTTATTACGCTCATCGCGCCACAAATAACCGACGTGGTGAGCATTGGTCCATACATTGAGTTCGTCATTATACATTTAACAAATCTCCCTTACTGAGTCGGTAGTTTCTGGGGGCAATTGCCACTTTCAGGCCATAGTGCCTAAGTGCTGAAAGGGCTTTGCCAATCTGGCAATTCTTGCCCCGTTCAAAATCAGATAAAAAGCGAAGGCTTAAGTCCGAGAGTGCCTTGACTGTGTCTAATGTAGCCTTCTGGGATTTGCGGTGATGACGTGCCAGTGCACCTATCGCTTTTAGGTCGGTAAAAGCCCCATAGGGAGATTGGATGCTGAGCACATTTCTTGGATAGATATGTAAATTCAGGCCAAGTAGATTGATGTATTGCAGGGCCTTATCAAAAGAAGCGGTTTCTTTTCCGCGCTCAATCTCAGAGATAAAGCGCTGACCCAGGGGGGCAAAACTGCTGGCATCGCTTATTGTAGAGGCTTGTTCGCGTCGGTGGTCTCGCAGACAGCGACCTAGCTCGGTCGTACTGTGTATGTGTTTCGCCCTGGTTTTGTTGATAGTTTGTGTCATCACTATTCCCGATATGGAAAATGTACCTAGATATAGCTATTGAGATTCATTTATATTCCTGATATGGAAATTATAGAGTGATATGCAGGGGAATTGCAAATAATATTCCTGATATGGAAAATAATAGGGTTCCAGGCTTAGAAGAGGGGTAAATGTTCCCGGTATGGAAATAATTGTATTAGTTGGCCTAGTCAGTTTCATATCTGAAACTGACTAGATGACACAATAAGCGAATAATGGGGCAAAATATTAGCCTCTCAGTCTTTAACTGTTGTGGGCGAGTGGTAAGGGCTGTAGCTGATTAGCAGATTCATCTGTAATCAGTCTGACGAATTCGATATCTGGAATAGGGCTGGGTACCCCACGAAGATCTTTAGTTAAATGATAGAGCTCTACAATGACGGGGTCTTCATACCTGACTTTAATGCGAATTTGAGTTAATTGTTCATCGTCTACAGTTTCAACTCGGGTAAGTACTTTAGGAGCAGATGTTCCTATTGTGATTAGAAAATTGCAATTATTACTTGCCTGATTTCCATTTAAAAATATGGAGTGGATGCTTGCTTGGGGTTGATATATAGGATTTTACGAAGGCTGTGTGTCGATGCGTGAAAATTTTAAATAAAATAGAGAGTAGAAAAATTAATCTGTGTAACCATTGTTTTGTAGCTCATTTGCGATAGCGAATAACATAAGTTTGTTTGGATGTTATTCACTATCGCAAAAAGTTAAGATACTTTAGTGGGTTGCTTTAGGTATTTTGGCTGTGAACTTGCCTTTTTTTAGTTTAACTTCCATTTTATCCGTATCAACTGAGTCAGGCAGATTAAAGCTTTTGTAAAAGCATACTTTTTTTAACGTTGTCTTTGTGGTACCTTTCTTTTTACTCGAACTTTGCTCTGTATGAATGCCCCCAATTTTAAATTGACCGCCTTTAGCTTCAACCTCGATCTCTTCTGGCTGGAAGTCTTTAATTTTTCCTTCAATTACAACTTGGTCGCCTTTGTCTTCAAATAAAATATCGGTATCGACTAATAATTCTGATTCTGCATTCAACCAATCAGATAGTTCATTGCCTTCACCTGGGTTCCGGTCATGGAAAATATTTAAGGCCCGTTCTCGGATTATGTCTTGAATTTGATCAAAAGCTGTAAAAATATCACCACCTTTTCTGATCGCTGGCGATTCTGAACTCTTCTGAGTAACCATTTTTTTACTCTCCTGTAGCAATCTAAAAACATACATTATGAACGAATATAGTTTTATACCTAAAATATTCCTACCGTATTGACTCATCGCAATAGAATATGATTTAACTAAATATATTGTTGCATAAATATTTAGCCGGCGAGCAGTTTAGTCGTGCAGATTTGGCTGCCGCCGCATTATTGGCGTCTCTGGTGCAACCAGCTGTTTACGGTGCGAATTGACCGTCATCATTATCAAATGCTGTGCAAACGATAGTTTATGAATGGAGTGATGAACTAGCCTGGGTTCGGGATATGCATCAACAGCATAGATGATATCTATATCATGTATTCACTCATTATAAAATCAGTAAATAAAGGTGTTTTTAAGCATTAATTTTGCTTTATCTATAAGTTCAAACACCCCGAGTTTAAGTTAATAGATAGAAAGTGCTATGCAATACACATTATATAATGCATAAATTCGGTATGCTATCCTGTCATTAAAATGTATAAAACTGTATCGAGATTAAGGAGCCGTGATGGGTGTAGCGAGAGCTTTTGAGGGTCGGGTTGACAGGGCTGTTGAACGAGTTAACCGATGGGTTGAAAACTTTCCCCGCACGTATATTGCTTTGCTATGTCTGTTAGCGCTTTCAGGTTACGCTTTTGTTTTGCTTTTTCCTATATTAGTTATTGTCAGTTTTTTCAGTATCTTCGAAATTCTTTTCGGTAATGCTGCAATCGATGGCCTGGCAATTATAGTTTGGTTTATCACTCTTTTATTATCGGCACAAATTAGTTATCGCATGTTTGTAACACGACCGGTGCCCGCGGTTGGGTTTACTATGCCTGAATCTAAAATCCCCAAGGTGTATGAGGTGGTGCAAAGAATGCAAACGCATTTTAAGCGGCCTGCAATTCATAAAATAATTATCAGCGCAAACTACGAGCTCGATATTATTAAAACACCGCGCTGGATGTTGCCGGTGTGGTCCAGTAATACACTGGTTATTGGTTTGCCTATGTTAATTTGTTTAACGCCTGATCAATTTGAGCACATGATAGCAAGGCGCATGGGGCAGTTTTCAAAGAAAAATAATATGATAACTAATTGGCTGTATCAGTTAAATGGTATCTGGCCTCAATACAGTTATATTTATGGCAAACAAAAATCTATAGAAAGTCGTTTGCTCAAATTATTTTATATGACGTTCGCTGCAATATACAAAAAATGTTCAGTGAGTGCTGCAAGAACAGATGAGTTTAATGCGGATGCTTATGCCATGGAGCTATTTTTTCATGAAGATATCAGTGAAATGATAACTACAGATGTGTTATGTCGTTGGTATTTAGATAATCGTTTTTGGCCAGCTATTGATAAAGCGTATAATGAAATCGATAAAGAAACCCATAAGCCATATCGAAAACTCACTACCATTATCCGCGACAATTTAAACAAAGTTAATCGGACGATGCTGAATAATTTAATGAAAGATGAAGTTGTTGAGCATAAAAATCGTTATCCATCGTTGTACCAAAGACTGGATAAAATAGGCCACACTGAGCCATTAATGAAACGTTACTCAGGGCAGTCGGCGGCTGACTTTTATCTGGAGGCGTCACTTAATGGGGCGCTAAATTTAATGGATAAGCTGTGGTATAAGAATCATTATAAAAAGTAAAGCCAGATAAGTCTTATAAGAAAAAATGGCCTCCGATATTTAATAATGAATGATTCTTTAAATCATTGATAGAACTATTATGTCAGTTTAAGAAGTTTTCTCTTTAATATCTCAATTCTACAAAATTATGGCTTATAATATTCGTTTGTTTAGCGAATAGTAGCGAACCGATAACGTGTCAGTATTAATTTTTACGAAAAGTGTTAACATGGTCGAATGCTGAAATATGCGTTCATTAACACTGACTTTGAGATGGCTATGAAGAAAACATTTAAATTTACACACGATAAAATAAAACCAGAAAGAATGGTTGAAGCTATTAAGTATGAGGTGAAAAAATATATAAAAAGAGAGCGTAATAAAAAGCTAACTAATGAATCAGATTTTGTAGATTTTGATTGTAAGTTTGGTTCTGATATAGAAAGTTGTAGCGAAATTAAGCTTTCCGAAATTAACAAATATATAGACGAAATAGTCGCGGAAGGTGTTGAATCTTTTTATATTGAGGTTATTGCGAAACCGGGTTATCGAAATAAATCGTAAAATTTAAAAATGAAAAAAAGTCAACTCGAATTTAATTCCAATATTCACAATTATGTGCTCGATCATTCATTAAGAGAAACACAATTGCTAGCCGAGCTACGTGAAGAAACGGCAAAAGATGCAGCGGCGATTATGCAAATACCACCTGAGCAGGGTCAGTTTTTATCGATGCTGATCAAGCTCATGGGGGCAAAACGTAGTATAGAAATTGGTGTATTTACTGGCTATAGTGCATTGTGTGTTGCGCAGGCGTTGCCGGACGATGGTTATGTATTGGCCTGTGATATTGATGAAAAGTGGACAAATATTGCAAAAAAATATTGGGCGAAAGCCGGGGTCGACAAAAAAATAGATTTACATCTAGCACCGGCTATTGAAACATTAAATACATTAATCACAGAGGGGCAGAGCGGCTCATATGATTTTGTATTTATTGATGCAGATAAAAATAATTATGATGCATATTATGAGTTGTCATTAAAATTATTAAAAGCAGGCGGTTTGATTGCTATTGATAATGTCTTGCTGTTTGGTTCGGTGGTTAGTATCAATGCTGTTGATGATTCGTTGCGAGGTGTGTTTACAGAAGAAAATATTCAGTTGATGAAAAAACTTAACCTAAAAATTAAAAATGATTCGCGTGTTGATATCAGCATGTTAAAGATGGCAGATGGTCTAAGTCTGGTTAGAAAAAAATAATAAGAGATCTTTGCTCGTGAGCTTATCGTACAAAGGTCTCAATAAAAAAGGTAATATCGCAATGGAAAAAATATTATTTTTGAGTTTGCTTTTTTTAACAGCTTGTGAGCAGCCAACCTCTCAAAATAATGAAAACCAAAATGCGCACCGTTGGTACACTCAGCAGCAACGTGAGCTGGGTAGTAAAGTTTATCAACAGCATTGTGTGCAATGCCACAAAAAAGATGCTATGGGTACGGATGCCTGGAAAGTAACTCGGCTGAATGGGGTTTATCCGCCGCCACCGCTTAATGGTACGGCACATGCCTGGCATCATGATATGGAAACATTGACCCGTACGATTAAAGAGGGTGGTATTCCGTTAGGTGGTGTTATGCCCGGCTTTGAAAAAAAACTATCTACAGCAGAAATTGGTGCTGTTATTGCCTATTTTCAAAGTTTTTGGAGTGATGAAACTTATACTTCTTGGATTGAAATAGGTGGTTTGGAAGTAGGTGACTAAAATTAGCGTTAACGCGATTAATAAAAATTGAACGAATTAATAATGTCGCGCTCTAATGCGGCATGTTTAAATTAGATTTTAGCAATGTGCCGCGATTCTTTGTCGCAGGGGCATTAGCAACTAGTGTTCATTACACAATTTTATTTGGCTTGTATAATTTTTTAGATGTTGCGCTGGTGTTAGCGACCAGCGTCGGGGCCTTATGTGGCGCCATTGTAAATTATCTCATCAATTACTTTTATACTTTTGATAGTCAACGCAGGCATGTAAGTGCGCTGAGTGTTTTTTTTATGGTTGCGGGAACAGGTATGTTAATTAATGCTCTTATTGTCGCCATTGTCTTTCATTCTCTGGCGCTTCCAGCTTTGGTGGCGCAAATTACAGCAACGACAATGACATTCGCGTGGAATTATCAAGCCCATCAACATTGGACTTTTTGAAAAATAAATTGTTAGGTGGGGGAACTTCTTGATGTTTGCCATATCTTAATCCTCAGTATTTAAATTTTGGATTAATCCATTCCCCCGCATGATGATAAAATTAATATTATCTCGATTTATAATTGCTTTAATGATGTTATCGGCTGTTTCGATAGTTGTGCCTGTTTATATGGGCATAGGTAATGCATCTGCAGGCAATGCGGTATCAATCAATTCTCAGAATAATATCAGCAGTTCCTGTCATTTTAATCAGTCTTCTATTTCGCCATGGTGCTGTTATAGCGATTGCCATTTTAAATATGCGCCATTTTTTTTCACTATAAACACATGGCAAGAAATTCATTCTCGCCCCTTTCTCAATATTCCAGCCATTCGTTTGCAACGAGTTTATCTAAAGCTCGTTACGCCTCCCCCCATTATTTCTTGATACTACGGTTCGCCGTAATTTAGCCTAATGATCTAATTTGATGCGCTTTTTAAAGTGATCAATTTAGGCTCATTTTTCAATAAAATTTGATTCAACATTCAGTGCATAGGGCCTGATGTTGTGCAGTATCAGGTGTATTTTATGAACTACAGATTTAACGAACAGTCATTGCATAAAGTTAAGCGTTCGACTTACTCTATTTATAATTCACAGATTAAGCAATCGACGAATAAAAAAACTCACAGACCTTTGCTATCGATTATTGTGCCAGTATATAACGAAACAGAGGTGCTAGAGTATTGCCATCAAAGGCTTAGCGTCGTTGCTGACATGTTGCCTGTTAATACCGAAATTATTTATATTAATGATGGCAGTAGTGATGAGTCTTTAGCTTTGTTATACCACTTGAAACAACAAGATGCTCGTATTGCGGTGATTGACTTAAGTCGCAATTTTGGTAAAGAAATTGCCATGACCGCCGGTCTTGATCATTCACAAGGTGATGCGGTAATTGTAATTGATGCAGACTTGCAAGACCCACCTGAGTTAATACCCAAAATGATTGCACAGTGGCAATGCGGTTACGATATTGTTTACATGAAGCGTGCATCGAGGAAAGGTGAGTCGTGGTTTAAAAAATTCAGTGCGAATGTTTTTTATCGCTTAATTAATCGCATTAGTAAAGTGGATATTCCAGAAGGCGTGGGGGATTTTCGATTACTAAGTCGTCGTGCCGTGGATAGTCTGTGTCAGTTTCGTGAATCAAACCGCTACATGAAAGGGTTGTTTGCCTGGTTAGGATATAAACAAAAAGCGATTATTTATGATCGAGACGAACGTGCCAGTGGCAGTAGTAAATGGAAATATCTCGCACTATTTGACCTTGCCGTCGACGGCATTACCGCCTTTTCAACCGCACCATTAAAGTTGGCAAGTTATATTGGCATAATGTGCGTTAGTTTATCAATGCTAGCATCGATTTGGTTGGTAGTTGATTCATTTATATTTAATGCAAGCATTTCATCAATGAAGTTATTGGTAACAGGCTTATTTTTTTTTGGTGGCATGCAAATGATTATGCTCGGAATATTGGGTGAGTATTTAGGCAGAATGTATATGGAAACAAAAAATCGTCCCTTGTATTTAATCAATGCATGGACGCCAGCATTTATCAGTGATGATGTTAATGACTTAAATCAGACTGGTTGCGAAAGGCATTTATCATGAGTAGTTTCCCCGGTGTGTTAACACCTGAAAAAAAACAGCATAACGTAGAACGATTAAGTTTTAATTATCGACGTATTTTGTGGATTATATTGTTAAGTGTGCTCGCAATTAGGTTGCTAACACTTGGCGCTTATCCGCTTCAAGATACAACTGAAGCACGCTATGGTGAAATAGCGCGCATTATGGTAGAAACTCAAAATTGGGTGACGCCGCAGTTTAATTATAATGTACCATTTTGGGGTAAGCCGCCGCTTGCAACCTGGTTAAGTGCAGGCAGTTTTGAGCTGCTGGGTGTAACTGAGTTTGCTGCTCGTTTGCCATCATTTATTTTAGCGGTGCTAGTTTTAGCCTGGGTGTATTTGTTGGTAAAGCGTCAACGAAATTCGGATTGCGCGTTGTTATCTGTTTTTATACTCGCATCCGGTGTGTTGTTTTTTATTATTGCTGGCGCAGTGATCATGGACGCGGCATTACTTGCAGGTGTCACCCTATCAATGGTGGCTTTTTGGTTGGCAATGCAGAGGGGTAAATGGTACTGGGGGTATATTTTTTTTATTGGGTTAAGTATTGGGCTTTTATCGAAAGGGCCTCTAGTGTTAGTGCTGGTGGGCATACCGATTGGTTTATGGGCTGTTTTGCAGGGAAATTTAAAACAAGTGTGGCAAAAGATTCCGTGGATTAGTGGTGGTTTGTTAATGCTATTGTTAAGCCTGCCCTGGTATATTTTGGCAGAACAACGCACCCCGGGTTTTATTGATTATTTTATAATTGGGGAGCACTGGAATCGTTTTATTATTTCAGGCTGGCAGGGTGATCTTTACGGTACCGCACATGCAAGGGCGCGGGGTACAATTTGGTTATATGCCATTATCGCATTTTTGCCCTGGTCATTTTTATTGCCGATTTTTATTTGGCGATTTAAATCTGCTATTAAACGCTTTAAAATTAAAGATCATTCATGGAGTATTTATTTGTGTTTATGGGCGCTTACACCAATGTTGTTTTTCACTTTTTCAGGCAATATTCTGGCAACTTATACATTGTCAGCAATGGTGCCACTGGCGATAATTGGTGCTGAGTTATGGTTGCGTCTGCATGCTAAGTCATTGTCAACATATTTGGTGGGTAAAAGATATTTAACACTTTTGCCCTGGTTAGGTGTGGTTGCTCCTTTGCTGTTATTGCTAGCAATAGCACTACATAGTCAGGGTAAAATTATAGCTAAATCACAGAAAGATTTAGTCGCAGTATATCAGCAGTTAAATACTAACTCACAAAGCCGTTTAATCTATTTAACTAAACGACCTTTTTCGGCGCAATATTACTCACAAGGTCGGGCATTTGAAGTGCAGTCATGGGAATTAGCATTGCCATATCTGCAAGATGAAATCCAAGATTACTTTGCGATAGAAAAGAATCAGCTACAGACACTGCCGAATGATGTATTATTTAAATTACGAGTGATTGGCGACTATTATGGGTATAGTCTGTTGCAGGAAGTAGCTAAAAAAGCATCACGCTAAAATAAACGTTTAAAATTAAAATGTCAGGGAGGATGTTTTAATTTGTGGCAGGTTAAATCTATATATGTATCAGTGTACGTTTATCAAATTTTTGTGGAAAGAGAAACAGAAAAAAAGACGCTTCAAAACACTGCAAAAAAATATTACTTTACCTTTTCAGCCCGCTATAGGCCTGGAAGTGACTGAAGGAGAGTGGTTTTCTGGGAAAATAGAGCGTATTGTTTGGGATAATACGGATAAAATATTCACGGTAAAAGTACAGGATATAACCCCAAAAGAAGGCATAACAGCAGAGTTGTTATTGGATATTGCCATCAAACAAGGCTGGGAAATGCAGGATTAAATTTTTAAATGAGGCAAAAATGAAGAAACTTAAAAATGAAAAAGAGTTACTTAAAAAAGCCATTATAGAAGGGGTAAAATATGGAGAAGCTCGTGGAGTGGTTGAGTTTGAAGCAACCGATTCTGCAAGTGAAAAAATAGAATATATTTACCGGCTGTTGGTTCACGATAAAGTGATACAGGCGATACCCGAAGATCAGGTATCGATTAAATCTATGAAGCATAAAATTGCTATTTGGGCGTCCAGATTGAAATAAATATTTCCGGGCAGTTCATTATTGACTACCAACCAAGAATAACACCTTCAAGAAATTCATTTTGACCTTCGTAGTCTTGCTTGCCTACGGTGATAAATGTTTTAACTTTTTCCCCCGCAAACCGACGTATAATTTTCTCTACGGATTGACTGCCATCTTCACTGGTTAGTGATTGAATTATTTTTTCCTGATCGATGGCGTTAACTCGGCTGCTGGCGGTAATAACCTGATTAGGTATTTTTTCACTAGTATATATTACTTTGTATTTTTCACGTTGCTCGGCAGGCAGTTTTTTATTAAAAAAGTCTTGTCTCACTACCGCCGCTACGCATTTTTTTGCTTTAAGTTGTTTGAAAACAGCCTTCATTCCGCCCTTTACGCTTTTGATAATTGGCTCGCGTATTGGGCTATTGAGTACATTAAGTAGTACCAGTGAAGTTAAATTTGGAGGGGGAATGGCGCAGACTTTTTTAAGAATTAAATCTTTTGGTCCTTTAATATGCTCATTGCTCCTGGGAGTAATAAAATAAAAGTCCAATTTTCCGGGGAGTTTAACTAAGGGCTTATGGGATAAGTGAAGAATTCGCCAGGATGCAAAATGTGGGCCATCAAAAATAATATCAAAGACATCTCGTCTTATGTCTCGTTGGTAACGTAGCCAGTCACGTGGGTGCTGGTAAACGACCTGTTCTCCCAGTAATTTGCTTAAATGTTTAGCTAAAGGGGCATATAGTTTCTGGCCTTGTTCTGCTGATTCCCTAGGAGGCGCTGTTAAAATTAATTTTGCATTAATTTGTTGTGAAAAAAAAAGACAGGTAGCAAATAGAATAATAGTTTGCCTTATGGGGTGTAACTTCATCTAATGAAAACCTTTGTAAGTCAACGAATAACAAACAGTTATAAAATTATTTTTGACAGGAGTCAAATAAGATGTATTAATTATATTAGCAGATAAATTCTATGGAATAAAAAAACAAGTTGTGCATCTTAAAATTTAAACAATATGCTAATTGATACGAGTATAAAATAAGCCTATCCATCATTAGTTGTTCAGTTGGCTATTTTAAAAGTTCTGTTATCTATTAGTAATGAGTTATGAAATGGTTTTAAAAAACATAGGCATGAAAATCAGTTTAATTATTTCGTCATACTTGGGGCGACAGTTTCGTATCCACTGTCTTACGGCCCGTCAGGCTACTGGATTACTGCCTTTGCAGAAATGCGATCTTTTTTGGTGAACGAGCCGGCAGTGCAATAGTATGGAAGGCGCAAAAGATGATGATTTTTGAATAAATATAAAATAATGCGTATTAAGCTCGGATTTAGCTTAATACATAACAACAAATAAAAGGCAGAAGTAATGTTTTTTCAGTAGCTAACTGTAGCGTTAGAATCAATATTATTAGATTAATGGTAACTGAAATTTAATCTATCAGTTTGTCTATCGGAATATCAAAGAAGGATTCAGCTCCACCTTCCATAAAATAATACTTTTTAATTTTTTTGGCTTCAAGATAATATTGAAACCAGCGTACCTGTTTTCCAACTAGATCATACACGTATAATGTTTTATTATCGCGTTTAACTTGATCTAAAAAATTGTTTAATTTTCTTTTATTTTTTTCATTTAAGCCAATAGATTCTTCATCACCAGAAAAAATATAAAACCCGTCTCTTTCTATTCTGTTTCTAATGTCGAGAATGGCTACGGAGCTATCAGCCGATTTAATGAACTTTTCTGCTGAAAGAAGATGTGATTTAAAATCAGCTTTTGAAATAAGGAGTTTGGGATCAGTTAGTGTCTGCTCTAAAAGTTCTGATTCATCGGGGTGCTTTTTAGCCCAGTCAAAAATTCCTGCATCATAGGCATAAACGTTTTTGAAACCTAAATAATTTATACTGCGACGGGTAGCTTTGTATGACTTCATGCAGGTATGACCATTGCAGTAAAAAACTATTTTTTTAGTCGGGTTGTCCGCACGAATGTTTAGCATTTTACTTTCAAAGTTTTTGGAAGGAAGGCTTAGGGGGACAGATATGGCGTTCTTAATGCGCAGTGTTTTAAACTCATAAACTGATCTTGCATCTATAATAACCGAATCATTGAGTGATGCGTATAAATCATCTAACTCTATGTAGGGTACATGTGGGTATTTGGTTCGGCCAGGAAAGTCAGGGCTGGCTGCTACGTTTAGTGTAAGCAAGCTAAGCACTAAAGTTGATATTAAATATTTCATTGTATTCCTTCTAAAAAACTACAGACAAATATCAAAGATGTAAAATTAAGGGCTGCTACTATTTGAGTTATCAATTATTAGAAATGCAGAATTTAATTATTATTAGCAGATGTTTTTAATAGGCTATTATCGAACTCTATTTATGTTTCGTCAAGACTAATTAATGTGTTAACGGATTATAATTGGGAATACGATTGAAGTGCATTGGGTGCATTCTTCATGTGATATTAAGCCGATTATGAGTGAAATAAATGCTGATAAAATCATACCGCACGTAATGAAACTAGGGGTTTATTTTTAAGCATGTTTAGTGTGTCCTGTTTAGTCATGGGGCGAGAAAATAAAAAGCCCTGCATGTTTTTACAACGCCAGCTACGCAGCTTCTCTGATTGTTCAATAGTTTCAACGCCCTCAGAAATAATATTTAAATTAAGCCCTTTGGCCATTGCGATAATAGCTTTAATAATCGAGGCATCTTCTTCACTTTTTGACATGTCTTTAATAAATGAGCGATCAATTTTTAATGTATCAATAGGCAATCGTTTTAAATAATTTAGTGATGAATATCCCGTACCAAAATCATCAATCGCAATTTTAATACCGTAATTGCTAAGTTCTTTTAGTTTTAAAAAGCCATCATCCTTATCGTGCATTAACGTGTTTTCAGTGATTTCTATTTCAAGATATTCACCTGGGATTTTGTAGAGCTTTAGTGTATTTAAAACATGCTCTACAAAATCATGTTGTTCAAGTTGTATTGCTGAAACATTAACCGCAACACGTAGTGAGTCTAAACCTAGCTCTCTCCAGTACTGTAAATCAGCGCAAGCCTGCGTTAATACCCAATTTCCAATTGGAATGATTAAGCGTGTTTCTTCTGCGAGTTCAATAAACTCCCCCGGACTAATCAACCCGCGTTGTGGGTGATGCCAGCGAATTAGGGCTTCAAGTGCAAAGGTTTCGTGGGTTTCAATATTTATTTGAGGTTGATAATAAATCTCAAATTGCTGTTCTTTTAATGACCTGTGTAAGTCATTTTCAAGAGACAGGTGATTTGAATAGGCCTTAATCATTGAATCATTGTAAAACTGATAACCATTTTTACCACTGCCCTTAACTGAATACATAGCAATATCTGCATGCTTAATTAAAGATTCAATTGAATCACCATCTTCAGGGAAGTGGGATATACCAATGCTGGCGCTAACAAACAATTCATGCTCATCAATTTTAAATGCCTGTGATAAAGCTTGAATTATTTTATTGGCAATTAATTCAGCATCTTTTTTGCTTTCGACATTAGGTAATAATAAAGTGAATTCATCGCCGCCTAAACGGGCAAGTGTATCGGACTCACGAATACATTTTCGTAGCCTAAGTGCAACGGCTTGTAAAAGGTGGTCGCCAACCAGATGCCCTAAAGTATCGTTAATCATTTTAAAACGATCTAAATCCAGAAACATAACAGATAAATGATTATTGTTAAAACGCGCATGGCTAATCGCTTGATTTAACCGGTCATGAAGTAAAACGCGATTAGGTAAGCGGGTTAGCATATCGTGGTATGCCTGAAAGTGAATGATTTCTTCAGCTTCAATGCGGTCGGTGATATCACGAGCGACACCGTATGTGCCGATAAATTTATTATTTTTCTTAATGGAGTGAGCGCTATAAACCCCCATTGAATTTATTTCGATGGGTAAAATTCGGTTATCAAAGTTACGCGTTTGAGTCCTGTTTTTGCATTTTAGTTTTAATTCAATATTGCTGCTGGCACGATTGCCTGTACGGCGTTCGTTAAATTTAAAGCGAGCCCTTTCAACATCATCTTCGTGGACTAATTCTGTGTAATGTTTGCCAATTATTTCATTTGCACAATAGCCAAGTAAGGTTTCGATGCGCTTATTAATAAAGGTAAATACGCCATTGTTATCGAGTATATATACAATGTCGGGAGATTTATTAACAATATAGCGGTGCAGTTTTTCAGACTCTTCAAGCTGCTGATGCATTTTGAAGTTGTCTGATTCTAGCTGACGTTTTTTAATGGCATTTTTTACAGAGTTAAGTAAGTTTTCACTGCAGCAAGGTTTTCGAATATAATCATATGCGCCATGTTGAAGGGCATCTTTGGCCGCCTCAAATGAGCTTTCGCCGCTTATTACAATAATAGTAGTGTCGATATTATGATCAGAAATAAACTGCATAACGGCCTCGCCGTTTATTCCATCCATATTTAAATCAAGAAGAATAATGTCGATGTTTTTTTGTTTTAATTTTTCAATGGCAGATTCACCATTGCTGACACAGTCCACATTGTATTTATTTTGACTGAGTAATCGCATTAAGCTATGTTGATGAATTTTTTCATCGTCTACGATTAATATTTTTTCAGCTGCATCATCTGTATTGCTTGTAATTGTATTAGTTTTAATTTCTTGCTTAATGTTTTTCTGCATTTACAGACCCGCTTTTCATTTTATTATTATACTATTCACCGGCAGTTGCCTTTGTTTGTTTTAAAGCGAGGCGAGCACGCCTGAAAGCCGATGATTCTGCCGCTTAGTAGCCCTGTGGGGTGGTGCTGCATCCTGGCAAATAATCTTAGAGAGGGAGTCAAAACAAGCTTTTCTTCTCGACAAGCCTTTAACTGAGACGCGTATAAAGGCCTTAGAGGGGGGGACCGTTTTGGCTTTTATATCTTCAAGTAACTTAACTACTATGTTACGCATGTGCTTAATATTATTGAATTTATTGCTGTTGTCAAATGTTTCTGGGTATTAAACTCTAAAAAATACGTTTTTAATTGAAACACGCAATGCTAATACGCTAAGGTAGGGTCGGTTTAACGAGGTTTTTCAGGCTGAAAATTAAGGACTGATATTTTATCGTTTTTTTGTGAAAAGCTTATGATGTCACGCTTGGCTTGTGTATTATTCATATAACAGATGCCATTTAAAATTAGATTATGTCAATTGATTTGGAATACAGTAACGCTCAAAAGATACTCACTATCAGGGTGCAAGGCCACCTTGATGCTGATAGTTTTGAGGCGGCGGCACAAAATTTAGTTAATTCGAACGAGTATTGCCATAACGTGAATACGATTTGGGATTTGCGTGATATGCAGTTTGATAATGTCGATATGAAGTTGATGAAGCAACTGATTGATGTGCAAAAAAAATATGCTGAACGCCGAGGTCAGGCTAAAATTGCCATACTTTCAAATTATTCACTGGCCGCGCCCATTGTGAAATTGTTTATTATTTTATCGAAAAATTTGCGGCAACATTATCGTGCGTTTACCTCTATTAACGAAGCTGAGCAGTGGCTATGCGATGAGGCGTTAAAAAATTTAGATTAAATTAGATAATTCAATTAAATTGCCATCCGGGTCTCGTATATAAATGGATGTGAGTTGTCCGGTGCTGCCGGTGCTGCCGGTGCGGAGAACAGGGCCTTCTTCAATATTTATTTTCTGAGAGCCGAATGTTAAGGCTTGTCTGTTATTAGCAAAATTACTAAGTTGCATGCCTAAAATACGGGTATAAAAATCGATGCTGGTTTGAATGTTATTAACGGTTAAAACCAGATGGTCAAGCTGGCGTTTTTTCATAATTTTGCATATTCATCGGTTTTAAATCCAACCAGAATATTTTTATTATCAATTAATACAGGGCGTTTAATAATACTGGGGTTTGCTAACATAATCTGAATCGCAGATTTTTCGTCTACTGAGTTTTTAGTGTTGTCATCCAGCTTGCGCCAGGTGGTACCACGCTTATTTAGTAGTGTTTCCCAGCCCACCTGTTTTACCCAGTTTTTGAGTGCTTTTTCAGGCACACCCAGCTTTTTGTAATCGTGAAATTCGTAATCGACGTCATTGTCTTTGAGCCACTTACGGGCTTTTTTAATGGTGTCGCAATTGGGTATTCCGTATAAGGTAATCATATTTGTTCTATTCAGTTTCAAGAGAAATAGTGCGATATTATACTTTATGGATATGCCAAATAACTAACGTAAAATAGAACAGTATAAGAATGTATTTGAATAAAACATGCAGGACGCTGAAGTGATCAGCGCCCTGCATGTATCAGGTCTGATTACCAGGCCATATGATAATAGGCCCAGATACGCTCGATATTCATTGGTAGCCATTCATTATATGAGCGCCAGTGCTCGTATTTAGGTAGCTTTACAATTTTACGTAACTTATCTGGGCTATGGGTGCCCTTATCCCATTCAACTTTTACTGCGGCTATTAAATCTTCCAAATACATACGTTGCTCTGACACAACTGAAGCAGGATCAATAGCGGGTTGATTAGCTGGGCCATGGGCTGAGATAACATAGTCAAAATCCATTTGTTCTATTTCTTTCAGTGATCTGATCCATTCATCTGGCCAGAAATCAGGCATGGTTCTAAAGGCAACTCTTCGTGGTGTAACTATATCCACAATAAATAGTATTTTCTCTTTAGGTAGTCGCATAACCACTAAACTCTCACCGTGGTTTGGGCCGAAGTATTTCAATTCTAATTCACGCCCACCTAGCTTCACAGTATATTCATTATCAAAAGTAATATCAGGTAGTGGATTAACAGGACTTGGGTGGTCGCCCATTTCTTTCAGCATATTTTTGTGTGCAATAAATGTAGCACCTTGGTCTTTAAAAATTTTACCACCTGAAATATGGTCATGATGATTGTGACTATAAACAACATACTTAACCGGCTTATCTGTAATCTTACGGATTTCCTGTTGTAAAAGTTTCGCCGCTTTAGGATTCATTGGATCAGTAACAATGACGCCTTCATCTGTAACCAGAAAAATGTTGCGATATACCCACCAGCGAAAAACATACAGGCCATTGCCAATATTTTTTACACTGTGACCAAACGCCTTACCACCCATTGGTTCCTGTGTTGGAAAACCTGCAGACATGGTAGCGCAAGAAAACAGCATACTAACCACAACTGTAAACTTTAATAAAATGCGTTTCATTTTCTTATCCTCATTTAATTTCAGATTTATTTACGATGGGGTGCTTATGCGCCAGCCGTCATTTGCTTCAGTACATTATCTTTCTTGATAAAGTGATGGTGTAGAGCAGCACCTGCATGACCCACTACAGATAGCACTAATAGAACCCATACAGTTCCATGCATGCCACGGAAAAACTTTGCAGTCTCAATAGATTTATCAAGAAAAACAGGGAATTCAAAAATGTCAAAGAAACTCACTGGGATTCCGGCGGCCTGAGACATCATAACTCCAGACAATGGCTGTGCAAACATCAGGGCATAAAGTACCCAGTGCATTCCTTTGGCCATTATCGCCTGCATTGGCGTTGTACCTGCTGGGAGGCCTGGTGCTTCATTGATTAGTTTCCATAAAAAACGCATCAGAATCAGCATTAGCAAGATAGCACCAAACGATTTGTGCATACCGGCTGCCTGCATCTTCTCAACGCCTTTAGGCATAGATGCCAGGAAGTTACCCGCTACAATTGAAAAGCTAAGCATCAGGAATAGCACCCAGTGAAAGCCTTTGGCGACAATGCCATATCTGTTAGCTGTGTTTTTCAGCATGATATTTCCCCCAATAATTTTTAGTGTCTGCTCATTGAGTGACTCGAGCATTGCTCTGGTTCGATTCACCTTGAAAACCAGTTTATATGTTTATATTTACGACATAAATATGCTATAAAGAAACTTATTGTTTCTAAATCTTTACTAATATGAGTATTCTTCCTTATCTTGAGACGTTTTCTGCTGTGGTTGAGAAGGGCAGCTTTACGGCTGCTGCCGATGCCTTGGGGGTGTCCAAGCCGGTTGTCAGCAAGCAGGTTTCCCTGCTGGAAAAACACCTTGGGGTGCAACTGCTTAACCGCACGACCCGGCGACTACACCTCACTCAGGCAGGCGAGGTATTTGCCAGCTATTCCCATCGCATCATGTCGGATGTTCGAGAGGCTGAGCAATCTGTTTTACCCATGCAAAGTGAACCGCAGGGCAGGTTGCGTATAACCGCACCTGAGAGCCTTGCAATGTCATTGCTGCCAGAAATGTTGCTGGGTTTTCAGCAACGCTTTCCCAGAATAGAACTCGATGTGCGTATCAGTGGTCGGTTTGTTGATCTGATTGAGGAAGGTATTGATGTCGCCCTCCGAGTAGGTGAACTGGAAGATTCCAGTTTGATGGCACGACTACTTATGCCCTGTAGTTTTCATGCTTGCGCATCAGCCGATTACTTAAAGCAGCACGGTATACCTGATCATCCTGATGATCTTCGAACACATAATTGTCTTATTTACTCACAAGTGCCCAATGCAGATCACTGGTTGTTTAAAAATGAACAGGGAAAGAGCTTTAATGTAAAAGTTGAGGGTAATCTTCGTTCAGATACGGGTAACTTATTAATGGAAGCCGCGCTCAATAGTAATGGCATTTTTATCGGGCCGACATATATGGTTAGCAATGCATTAAAAGAAGGACGCTTAAAAACAGTACTTGATGAATACACACCAACTACGCCCGGTTTATATGCGGTATACCCGTACAGCAAACTGGTTTCTACAAAGGTTCGTGCATTTGTAGATTACCTTGTTGAAAAATGGAATGCTTAGCTTTTGATATGTTGGTTAGCATTCAAGTATTAGCTCAAAAACGAGCGGTTACAGAAAAATTACCGGTTTAGCACAATTGTAAACAACATCTCGCAGTTGGGTATGCCGTATAGCTTAATCTTAGTCTGTGTGATTCATAGGCATGGTAGTTACACAGAATTATTTACAGGCTCTATGACGGAGTCAATTTTTTTGATTTCATGTCTATTGCAACATGAAATCAATATATAGATTGCTATATAAGTGTATCAGCAGGCATTTTATTTTGTTAACGGGGCAGCAGTAATAGTGTTTTTATTTTTTGATTTATATGGCCAGCCTAAATTCAATCTCAGTGCTCAATAAACGTTCTGTTACCATCAAAACGAAAAAATCATCGTGACATATTGCTTGTTATCTGGCTGCCTAATAAAAAATGGCCTGGATTTGATCCAGGCCATTTTACCACTGATTACTCAAAATGAGGTTTTATAAAGCTTGTAGTTAGTCGTCATATCCCTCTCGACCTGAACGATACTCTTTCATCTTAGCAAACTCTTTCTGTTGCTCAGGTGTTAACTCACTACGAATACGTTGCATTATTTCCACTCGTTTTACTGTCATATCTGCCATAAGCTTGGCTTTTTTATCTGCAAGCTCACGTACTTTGGCTGCATCATAGTTGTCTGCACTGGATGCTTCTCTCAGCTCCTTGCGAATTTCCATCATCTGTTCACGATTATTTTTCATCTGTTCGCGATTCTGCTTTTTAATTTCACGCACTGATTGACGTTGCTCATCGCTTAAATCAAGCTCCTTCATTATGTACATCATCCTGTCGCCTCGATGCTCATATTTATAATTACAGTGATCACCACCATCGTGACTACCAAATGCTTGTACTGCACCCGCTACACCTATAGTACCTGCCAGAATACTAGCAATAATCAAGTTACGTTTTTTCATAAGATTTTTCCTGTTTTGTTTGTTAACAACCTCAGTGGTTGCCTTGATTGATATTATGCAAAAACACTCTGCAAATATGGGTCAGTGTCTGGTAAAGCTATGTAAAGATCTGTAAAGACCCTGAACAGGCGGCTTATATATGTAAGAATTAGTGTATAGAAATAACACTATATAACATTTAATAAAAACCACACGGAAAACTATGACCCGCCTGCTACTTATTGATGATGATAAAGAACTGTCAGCTATGTTAGGGGAGTACCTGACGACGGAAGGCATTGATATTGAGCACGCCTATAACGGAAAGCAGGGCATCGAAAAAGCACTCGCTGAGGACTTCGATGCGATTGTTCTGGATGTGATGATGCCAGGGTTAGATGGCTTTGAAGTATTGCGAAGGTTACGTGTCGAATCGAGTGTGCCCGTATTAATGCTAACTGCGAAGGGTGATGATGTGGATCGTATTGTTGGGCTGGAAATTGGTGCGGATGATTACCTGCCCAAACCCTTTAACCCACGTGAATTGTTAGCGCGCTTACGTGCTGTATTGCGGCGCACACAGGCTAGTCCTCATCAGGTAGACAATGAGCAGGTACTGCAAATAGGTTTGCTGGAATTGATTCCCGCCTCACGCTCTGCTCTCGTCGCGGGTAAACCACTGGACTTAACCAGCACGGAATTTAACTTGCTACTCACCCTGATTAAACAGGCAGGGAAAGTGGTAAGCAAAGAAACACTCTCTGAACTAAGTAT
>Ga0316207_10001883_pt1 | contig 23762 bp, 23 predicted proteins | sample 6weekpyrite_MG_FD_204943 | JGI IMG/M metagenome (GOLD analysis project Ga0316207, IMG submission 204943) | Microbial mat bacterial communities from mineral coupon in-situ incubated in ocean water Damariscotta River, Maine, United States -... | ecosystem: Environmental > Aquatic > Marine >... | reverse complement strand
CATAGTGTTGTTCCCTTATATTAACTTTGACACTTAACATAAGATCAAAAAGCTCTATGCATGTCTACTCAATTATTTTTATCCCTAAATCATTGTTTTTGATCACTTTTTTGTGGGGATACCTCAGTCTCTGACCCTATTTATTCTTTATCCAGTAATCCCTGCAGTCAGTACAAAACGCATTGCCTCATCGCGAGTCATATCCAATTGCCGAAGGTCACTGCGCGGAATCAGAAGTGTATAACCACCCACCATATAGCTCATAGGTAGATACACGAGTACGCTATCACGATCACGAAACGAGGGAGGCAACCGTTGCGGATCTTCCTGAGTAACAAAACCAACCAGCTCCATACCATTTATGGTAACAGCCACCACCTGACCCAGCCCCTCTTTATTGGGTTTGAAAAAATCAAAGAAGTCACGAAACGCACGATAGACAGATTTAATGAGTGGCAGACGATAGAGTAACTCTTCGCCAAGCGAAAATAATTTGCGCACTAGATAAGCATTCATCATCAAGCCGACAATAAAAGCCACCGTTACACCAGCAAGCATACCGAGGCCGGGAAAGTAGCTATTTTCGGGTAAAACATAACGAAGTGCGTTACCCATCACCTCTTCAGAAGAAACACCTAACCAATAGAGTAAATAAACAGTAAGCACCACAGGTAACAAGGTGATAAAACCACTCAACAGCGTTTTACTTAAAAACTTAAACACGATATCTCCTCAGGATAAATTCTCTTATTGTTTAGGACAGTTAATTTGAACCAAGAATAACAGTATCAGAGTTCAATTGTTCTTTGTCTCCATTTGTTACTAAAATAGTTTTTACTCTGATACTAATTATTCCGATTAACCTCGTCAATTTGTGTATTCAGCGTCCATAAGTCATAAAGCAACCCTATGAGACAGAGCCCTCCAGTTAACAACCAAATCAATCCTGTAATCCACTTACCAAGATAAAAGCGATGAATACCCAAAATCCCCAGAAACGTTAACAAGATCCAACTAACCGTATAATCCTTGTTACCACTTGTGTACCTGGCATCAGCCTCTCTATCCATATCTGGAATTAAAAAAAGATCAATGATCCAGCCAATAAAAAAAAGACCCAGAGTAAAAAAGTAAATTGTTCCTGAAATAGGACGACCAAAATAAAATCGATGAGAGCCGATAAAACCAAAGATCCACAAGATATAACCAACAACCATACTGTGTGTGTTATTTGAAACTTGCATATCTCACTCTATCATTCATTGTGATGCTCCTAAGCAAGGCTGTAGCTTTTACTCTGACCCCAAATATTTTTATTAAGCCTAAGTCGACTTTTCTTTGCGCGCAAGCATGCCTATAAACTTTGCAAATCGCCGCTGCCTGGTTTCGGATTTCTTTGCACTTGTCAATCCGTACGCTATGACATAACGACTCGATTTAGTCAGCGTTTCAAAAAAATGTTTCGCATTCGGCTTGCTTTCTAGTGCTGCTAGAAAGTCCGACGGAACCTTTATCTCACTAGTGGTATAAGCGTTTTGCCAACGACCGTCCTCTTTTGCCGCACGAACATGCACAAGTCCCGGCTCCTTCATCCGTCCCTCAATTATCAGGCGATCGACATGTTCTGTATTCCTCTTCGACCAAGTACTTCGAGCCTTTCTCGGAGTAATTCGTTGAAGGTAGGATTGCTCATCGAGCGACTTCTTGACACCGTCAATCCAGCCCCAGCACAGCGACTCAATCACGACTTCGTTCCAGTTCACGCTCGGAATCCCAGATCCCTTCTTAAACATTTTGATCAAAAGTTCGCTTTCGGTGGTATGGTTCGCTTTCAGCCACTTACTCAGCTCTTTTGGTGACTTAAAGGTCATCGTTTTAGGTGCATCCGGTTTAGGCATGAAATCAGATTCTCTAAGCTGTGCGGCGCGACGTAAGGCTCGTCCGAACGAGCGCATTGTTAGAAACACTCACTTCGGGTCTCTCCGGCCAGAAATGATTGCAACTATATTTACAACAGCATTTGTTGCCTCTGCGCACATTGCTGTTAACCGATACTCAGCTGTGCGCCTATGAGTTAAGTCATTTGCTAGATCTAGTGACGCTCTTGCGTGTCGTCGAATATTCTCGTTTGATTTTCCCGGCAATGAATGTGCTATATAGGCTTCTAGCATTCTTTTCGCATCTGTTTTACTAGCCTTTACTCCATCTACTGTTTTGTGTTCGTCTTCAATAAATACAACTTGCGCTAAGGATATTAGGGTTTCTCTGCATAGTAGACCGATTGCTTGATACTGCTCCTCAGTAGAGGATTGAACTAGTCTTAATTTTATTTCACCTACACTTCTATCAACTCGCGCCCAACCAGTTGGCTCTTCAAAGACAGGGGTTATACTCTTATTTTTAAAGTTTTTAACTGAATCAAGCACTGGATCGAATAACTCTGAAATGAATATTCGTCTTGATTGATAACTTGACAATGTGCCATCGCTCCATCGTCCATACCAAGCCCACAAATCTTTAAATTGATTTGTGTTTTTAATGCCTCTTTCAGAGAGGCCTTCTGATATTAATGCGGACCTTTGTTGGTATTCAGAGTTGACAGTTTGTATTTTAGGACCGCCTGTTGAAACGGAAATCATCAAGGCTTTCTGTAGCTCTAATTGCTTTAATAATTCATCACCATCAATCTTATATGATTTTCCATGAATTTCATTTGATAATTCAGGAGAAATAACCACCTCACCAATCCAGCATTCAGGATAAGTACGAAATATCTTTTCAGCTTTGCTTTTTATACTAGACTCGATAGATTGAATTTCATGTTCGTATTTTGAATATGTATCTAGTGGAATACGGCAAAATATTCCATAAATATCTACTCCACCATTCCAATTGTCATAACCAGTTGCTTCAATAACGCACTCACCTTGAGAAAGTACTTCGAATTCAGGAATTAAACCATCACGCTTGAAAAGATTTCCAAGCGTTGCAATTATTTTCGAGCTTTCTTCAATTACACTATCCATTCTATTGTTTCTAACGTTAAAAGTAAGTGGCAACCAAATGACGTGCGGAGCACGGCTTTTGGTTGTCCAAGAGAACAAAGTGAACGAGCTTTACTGCCTTGTTATATGGTGAAGCCATATTTAACCTTTTTAGTTTACTTTGACTCTTAACTCATTTTTGTTTCTTTTGATTTTAGAACTTAAAATTACCACCATTTACGCTTGATATAAACTTTGTAAGTGTCGTTTTTAAACTACTTAACTTCACGCTACCGCCACGCCAAAAATAATTAACGAAGGGAGTAATATTTAAACTTGTTCTAACTTTCCAAGTGCAGGTGATTTTTATTTATTTAGTGCTCATTACTACACTTATGTTTTGTTTTTTACATATAACGGCTAAGCTCACTAGCCGCTGAAAGCATAGCGACGACAGGAGCGACGCTTTTAGCGGTCAAGTGAAGCGCATTGTTAGGGCTATATTTTTGCAAGTCTCTTAAGTGTTTTTTTGTACTTGAATATAAATTTACAAACACTCGTTTCTTCTCCATAAAACATTTCGGAATCATATCCATCTTCTTCAGTTAGCCCGCATTTTTCTCTTACTGTTTTCAATACTTTTCTACCGACTTCCATACCCTCTCTAGGATAGGGTATATGCGCAACTCTTCTACCTACCCTTTCTTTTTTTGCAAACAAATGCTTCCTTTTCATTTCGTATTTAATAACATCTATATAGTTATTTCTTGGGTTTTCTAAGAAAATATCGAATGATCTTAAAATTTTCCCTAATTCACGAAATGTAACGACTCTTTCGCCTTTTTTTAATTTTCTAGTTTTTCTTTTTATCCATGCAGCAATTTCTGCAACTTCTTTTTCAGATGAATCATGAGCTCCTCGTCTTGGGGCAAACTTATGAGAGGCTATTTTAAGCATTAAACTATACAGCTCTTTTTGATCAACATCCTCTTTGAGTGTTAAATTGTTTTTATCCAAATGACACAATAGACTAACTAACGCTGCTCTTTTGTTCCCATTATGGAACCCATGATTACAACAAACCCCATAACAAAGTGTTGCGGCGTTTTCGATTGCAGTTGCATATTTAAGCTCATTCCCAAAGCCAACATTTTGTCTATTTACAGCGGACTCTAATAGAGCACCATTTTCACGAATTCCTGGCGGTTCGATCGGGTCTTTGCTATTTGCAAAGTCGTCAACAAGTGTTTCGTGAATCCCAAGGACTTCATCAAAGTCTAAAGTGTGTAATCCATTCTGATACATTTATTATCTTTTCTTGCCCTAACAGTGATTTAGGCCGCAAGCGGCATAGTATGTAATATGCTGCTTGCGACATATTACTTTATGTTGTTGTTTATTTATCATAACCATCTTGTTGATTTCATTTCTAAAAAACGATAATTCATAAATAAAAAAGGCGGCCAAAGGCCGCCTTTAAATTACTACTCTTGACTCCAGCCTTTTATAAGGCTTGTTATTTTTATTTCTTCTTCCCCAAACTTTTTGTTCACTTTCTTATGTCCTTTTAAGAATTTTATGCTCCGTTTTATTTAAAGCGCCTTCATGTAACGCTATACTATTGATGCATAGCTAGAGTTGTGAGTACAAGACGCAGTACTATTTGAAAAACGGAGCGTACAATCAGTACGTGAGTATTTTCAAATCGTGCTGCAACGCCGTAATCGCAGCTCTAGCGAAGCATCAACCGCATTTTGAATCACCGCAATTGAGACACGTCATACACCCATCCATCTTGATCAACGCCTTTGTCGAACACTTACCACACAGTTGCGCACTTGCCGGGAAATCACTTGCTTCACCTGCCGCTTCTTCTGCTTGTTTTACCTGTCCTTCTGCTTGTGCGCGTTTCTCTGCAATAAGTTTTTGTTGGTGTTCGTCGAGGCCTTCGTCTTTGATCATGCCGATCATACGAAGGTGGCATTCGATTGCATCACCAATTTCTGCGACTAATGAAGGCATGTATTTACCGCCTTTCTTAAAGTAACCGCCACGTGGGTCGAATACTGAACGTAATTCATCGACTAAGAATGTAACGTCACCACCTTTACGGAAAACAGCCGAGATGATTCTTGTTAGTGCAACAATCCACTGGAAGTGATCCATATTTTTTGAGTTAATGAAAACTTCAAACGGGCGACGAACCTGATGCTCTGTGCCTTCGTTTAACATGACATCATTTATGGTGATGTATAGTGCATGTTCTGAAAGCGGTGTTTTTACTTTATAAGTTGAACCCAATAACATTTCTGGACGTTCAAGCTTTTCATGCATTTGGATAACATTTGTATCCTCGAGCTCAACACTTTGTAATGCCGCTTCTGCTGCTGCATCATCTTCGTCTTCCTTAGACACTGCATAACTGACAATTTTATGCGATATTTTTACAGTCATTATCCTATTCCTCTTGTTCTCTATTCTTTTTATATTTGTTTGGTTCTGAGCGAGCTGGATAAACTAAAACAACAACAGTGCTCACCACTTATGTTAACTTATCCAACTCGTTCAGATTCTTTGCACTTCAGAAGCCCTTTGGGCTTCATCTAGTATGACCCAACGCATTCTATGCGTTCTGACCTCGTTGAAACCTTACGAGTCGCTTCAACTAAATTCTTTTTTGTATTTCTATTGTTTTAAGCAAGCTCTAAATATCAACATCTGAGCAAGCTAAAATACTTCTCTACTCTTATTGTTTTAGGCAAGTTAGCGGTGTGTAGACAAGGCAAAATTTAATTTTAACGCCGTATACGCGACGCTAACGCCACCTAAAACTTGCCGTAATAGCCTTCTTTTAATGCATCGAATAAGTTGGCTGCCGTATGCATTTCACCATCATACTCAATCTCTTCATTACCTTTCACTTCAACCACTTCACCATTGTCTAAAGTAAACTTGTACATGGTGTTTTCAAGATCTTCTTCTTTAACCAGTACACCCTGGAAAGCTTCTGGATTAAAGCGGAATGTCGTACAACCTTTTAAACCTTGCTCATAAGCATAGGTATAAATATCTTTGAAATCTTCAAACTGATAGTCAGTCGGTACATTGGCTGTTTTAGAAATACTGGAGTCTACCCACTTTTGTGCGGCGGCTTGAATATCAACATGTTGTTTTGGTGATACATCATCGGCAGCAATAAAGTATTCCGGTAATTGTGCATCGGCTTCTTGCGAGAATGGCATCGCTTTTTTATTGACTAACTCACGATAAGCCAGCAGTTCAAAGGAGAAAACATCAACTTTTTCTTTGGTCTTCTTGCCTTCACGAATCACGTTACGTGAGTAGTGATGTGCAAACGAAGGCTCGATACCATTACTTGAATTATTTGCAAGCGACAAACTGATCGTACCTGTTGGTGCAATTGAACTGTGATGTGTAAAACGCGCCCCCACTTTAGCAAGCTCTTCAACTAAGGCTGGATTTTCTTCGGCCACTTTTTGCATGTAACGGCTGTACTTGGCGTGCAACAACTTACCTTTTACTTTGTCGCCAACTTTGTAACCGTCACGCTTCATTTCTGGGCGACGACGTAACATTGCACCGGTCACCTTAAAGGTTTCTTCCATTATTGGCGCAGGGCCTTTTTCTTTGGCTAGTTCAAGTGCCGCTTCCCAGCCAGTAATTGCGAGTGTTTTACTGACTTTCTCGGTGAACTCAACCGCCGCTGCACTACCGTATTTTTCACGCAGCATCGTTAATGTTGAGCCTAAACCTAAGAAACCCATACCATGACGACGTTTGTTTAAAATAGCTTCGCGTTGTCCTTCTAATGGCAAGCCATTAATTTCAACAACGTTATCAAGTAAACGCGTGAAGATACCAACCACTTTTTCAAACCCTTCCCAGTCAAACTCGGCTTTATCGGTAAACGGATCCTTAACAAACTTGGTTAAGTTCACCGAACCTAAAAGGCAAGAGCCATACGGTGGTAATGGCTGTTCACCACAAGGGTTGGTTGCGCGAATGTCTTCACAGAACCAGTTGTTGTTCATTTCGTTGACCTTATCGATCAAAATGAAACCAGGTTCTGCAAAATCGTAGGTTGAAGACATGATCATGTCCCACAAACGTGAGGCTTTAATTGTTTTATAAACCTTACATGCCACTAAACCTTCTTTGTTGGTGATGTAACCTTCTGTTACTGGCCATTCACGCCAAACCACCTCGTCAGGATTTTTTAAATCAAGATTATCTTCTTTAACCGCTTTTTCTGTTGTCGGGAAAGTGAGTTTCCAGTCATCGTTAGTTTCAACGGCTTTCATAAACTCATCGGTAACGAGTAAAGAAAGGTTAAATTGACGTAGGCGACCATCTTCACGTTTAGCGCGAATGAAATCCATAACATCTGGATGACCAACATCGAAGGTGGCCATTTGCGCACCACGACGACCACCGGCAGATGATACGGTGAAACACATCTTATCGAAGATATCCATGAACGAAAGTGGACCGGAAGTGTAAGCACCCGCACCCGAAACGTATGCGCCTTTTGGACGTAAAGTTGAGAACTCATAACCGATGCCACAACCGGCTTTTAGGGTTAAACCTGCTTCGTGCACTTTAGCCAACACACCGTCCATTGAATCTTCAACGGTGCCAGAAACGGTACAATTGATGGTTGAGGTAGCAGGTTTATGTTCTAACGCACCGGCGTTTGAAATAATACGGCCAGCTGGAATTGCGCCATGGCGTAAAGCCCAAAGAAATTTTTCATACCATTCCAGGCGTTTGTCTTCGTCTTCAACCTCAGCAATCGCCTGTGCAACACGTTGATAGGTCTCATCCATACTGTTATCAACATCATCACCATCTTTCGTTTTCAGACGGTATTTTTTGTCCCAAATATCAACAGATGCATCTTGAAAAGGAATGCTTTGTATTTTATTCGTTTTAATTGCTTTTAGCTGTGCGCTCATGATCGGCTCGATCCCTCTGTGCTCAATAAATTATATTTGTTATAAAAATAGCAGCACTCTTCTCTCATTTTGGGGGCTGGAGAACAGCGACTAATTTTTTGAATTAAAAGGAAAATAAAGAAAAATTCTTGTCGATTTTTACTTTATATTCCGACTTACATTTTGCTTTTGACGCAAATCTAATCAGTTTAAAACACCGCATTTGGATGCTAATTTCGCTTAACCACTACATGTTGTGTTAAGCGCCTAGCTTATTGCCAATTGCATCCTACTGTCAACAATATTTATATCACCACAACTCGCCATATTTACCAACAAATACAATAAGTTAGGCTGTTTTAACAGCGTAAAACAAGATAAAAAATATTTAAATTAATTTCAGGTAAATAACTATATCTTGTGTTATTAATATACTTGTAATATTGCGATTTGACGCGTTAGGAGTTACTCACATAAAGACTTTTTTTAACCATTCTCTTAACCTAGCGCAATACAGCAACGTTTTACAGGCAGTAGAATTGAGCGGATACTAAGAATGTGGAATATCTATGAAGGAACAGGTCGATGGATGGAAACATGAAACTAAAAAAACACAATAAAAACAAACTGTTACCTAAATATTTTGTAGCGAAAAAATTTTTTCAACTTTTTTTCCTGCTGCCCCTATTCTTTTCTTCATTTTCAGTTTCGGCCATCGAAATAAAAGAGCTCATCCACCATATTGATCAATTATGGCGTGGGGAGACTTCACGTGCCGCAATGTCAATGACGGTCAAAACTCAGCGCTATGAACGCAGCATGACCATGGAAGCCTGGTCGAAAGGGAAAGAGTATTCACTGGTGGTAATTCGCGCCCCCATTAAAGATAAAGGTATTGCCACACTCAAAGTTAAGGAAAATATTTGGAATTACTTACCTAAGATTGACCGTGTCACCAAGGTTCCTTCCAGCATGATGTCAGGTTCATGGATGGGGAGCCATTTCACCAATGATGATCTGATCAAAGAAAGCACATTTGAAGACGACTATGTATCCAGCATTACGTTTGAAGGCGCGCGAGACGGTATCAACATCTATGAAATTACCTCGTTACCCAAAGAAGATGCCGCGGTAGTTTGGGGCAAAGTCATTATGCAAATTGAGCAAAAGACCTTAGCGCCTCATCGTGCCTTCTACTACGATGAAGAAGGCTTGCTGATTAGAACCATGACGTTTGATCAACCGCAGCAAATCAATAAGCTCACCGTCCCCATGCGGTTAACACTGCAACCTGAAGATAAGCCGGACGAGTCAACGGTGATTGTTTATAAGGAGATTAAATTAGATATACCATTAGAAGAGAATTTCTTTTCATTACAAAATCTACAACGTAGTCACTAATAACTGACGGAAATGGAAAACATTAACCAAGCACCTGCCTTCAGTCGTTTGCCGATATTGATTTTTGTGGCGTGGCGAAATATTTGGCGTAACCCCGTTCGCAGTCTTCTCACCATTTCTGCGCTGGCGAGTGGTTTGGTTATGGTTATTCTCTACGCATCATTATTAGAAGGGATGATGCGACAAATGGTGCGCTTTGCCACCGAAATTTCTACTTCGCACATTCAGGTTCATCGACAAGCCTTTATTGATGATCAAGATCTTTACGCAACCTTGCCCTGGTCTTATATGGAGAAAATAGAAAAAGACTTTCCTGACATTAAAATTACCCCAAGACTCTATGCTGCCGGGCTTGCCAGCTCAACAGAAACATCGACGGGTGTTTTAATAAAAGCGGTTGATCCAAAACGTGAAACCAGTGTGACCCAAATGCTGGAACATGTGCGCCACGGCAAACTTGATTTAGGGGTTGCTGATACGACTGAAAATGGTTTTGTTCGTTATAACCTGGTGATTGGTGCACAACTGGCAAAAAACATGAGTGTTAATCCTGGTGATGAATTGGTACTGGTAACACAAGCAGCGGACGGCAGTATTGGTAATGCACTTTACCGTATTGCTGCAGTGCTTAAACCATTAGAACCCAACTTCGATCGCATCGGTGTACTCATGTCGATTGAAGCGTATCAACAACTCATGTATCTAGAAAATGGTTTTCATGAATTAGCAATAAAAGTTGATGACATGACGTTGTTAGATGATGTTCAAACTTCTCTTAATAACAGCGTTAAAAATCTCACGATAAACCAACCACTGGATAAACTTGGTGGTGCGCCTATCTTACGTAACTGGAAACAACTCACTCCTGCTATTGCTGACATGTTGGAGATGAGTAAAGCCATGGTATTGGTGGTTGGTTTTATAATTATTAGCATGGCTTCTTTGGGTATGTTGAATACTATGCTTATGGCAGTGCATGAGCGTACTCACGAGTTTGGTATTTTACTGGCCATAGGTATGAAACGCCGTTGGTTATTATTGATGGTTTTAGTTGAATCTTTTTTTCTTTCTCTGGTCTCTGCGGTTATGGGCTCTTTGCTCGGAGTTATGATTAACGAGTACTTTGAAGATCCTGGCATCGACTTTAGCAAATCCTTGCCAGATGGTTATGATTGGGGCGGAATGGTTTTTGAACCTGTTATGAAAGGTTACCTTGTCCCAATTGATATTTTATATGCCTCGTTAATGATGATGGTTATTACAATGATTGCTTCTTTAATCCCTTCATGGCGAACCGTTCGTCTTAAACCTGCAGAGGTGATGCGATGAACAAGCACAGTCACTTGCCTTTTTTCATGTTAATCGTATTAGCATGGCGAAATTTATGGCGTCATCGTAAACGCACGTTAATTACTTTAAGTTCCATTGCGATTGGTTTTGGTCTTGCAGTTCTTTCTATTGGTCTTGGTGATGGCAGTCATAACTCGCTTATTCGTAACGCAATAAAACTCGGTGAAGGTCATGTAACGATTCAACCACGGGGTTACATTGAAGCACCTGCAAATCATAAATACCTTGCTGATGGTTTAGCTATATCGAAAAAACTTTCTGCACTAAATTTACCTGCCAGCATTGAACCACGCATCTCTTTACAAGTTTTATCCAGTACCGCAAACAACTCTGTTGGTGCAGCACTTGAAGGGTTAAGAAATCAAAATGATCCGCGCGTTAAGATGCTCGAGCCTCTTTTAGTTAAAGGCACATGGATTAAACCCGGTGATGTTCGTGGCATTATGATTGGTGAAGGCATGGCGCGTAAACTCAAAGCCAAGGTAGGTAGCAAAATTGTACTTATGGCTGGTAAAAAAGGCGGCGACTCACAAGCACAACTTGGACGGGTTCGTGGTATTTTTAATTCTAAAGTTGCTGAAATGGATGATTACCTTATCCTCAGTGATATCCAGTTTGCCCAACGTTTTCTTGAAGGTGAAGGTGCGGATAAAACTCAATTACCTGTTACACGGTTTGCTATTTTTCTTGATGATCCTGATAGCTTGCCGCATTGGAAAGATAAAATTAAATCTACCATTGATAACGATAAGATTATTGCCATGGACTGGCAGGAAATGATGCCGCAACTGGTCCAGTTTATTGCGATAGATGATGCTGGCAACTACGTCTTTTTGGTGCTCATTTTAATTATGGTAGTGTTTGGTGTTCTTAATACTGTGTTAATGAGTGTGTTAGAACGAACACGTGAATTTGGTTTATTACGTGCATTAGGGTTGAGTCGTCATTCATTACTCATGTTGGTGTTTTGTGAATCTCTTTTGTTGGGTTTTTTAGCTATTATTGCAGGCTGGGCAGTAGGTGGCAGCATTCATCTTTGGTTTGCCCATAACGGTTTCGATTTTACATCCTTAATGGGAGAAGGCAGCAATGTTTTAATGGGCGCAGTTATGGATCCTATTATTTATACTGAGCTTTCATGGGATCGCGTTACCCAGCTTACTACGATTATATTTACTGTCACTTTAGCAAGTGGAATTTATCCTGCTATCAAAGCTGCGCGTGTGACACCAGTTGAAGCGCTGCGTACTTAATAAAAACAATGTACTTAATTGAAGAGCGTTTGGAGCAAGAGTTATGGCATTACTAACATTACAAGGAATTAGTAAAAGCTACCGACAAGGTGAATTAGAAGTTCATGCTTTGTCGGATATTAATTTAGAAGTAAAAGCAGGTGAGTTTGCTGCTTTAGTTGGACCTTCTGGCTCAGGCAAAACAACATTATTAAATATTATCGGTGGTTTAGACTTACCGACCAAAGGTACAACTCTACTCAATGACATTGACATAACAGGTTTAAATGAAGCACAACTATCTGACTTTCGTTTATTTCAATTAGGTTTTGTTTTTCAATCTTACAATCTCGTTCCAGTATTAAGCGCATTAGAAAATGTTGAGTTGGTGATGGTATTACAAGGTCAACATAAAAAAGATTGCCGTCAGCGTGCTGAACACTACCTGGAGTTAGTTGGTTTAAAAGAAGTTATTCATCGTCGCCCTTCTGCATTAAGTGGTGGACAACAACAGCGTGTTGCCGTTGCACGTGCACTCGCAGCAGGACCACGTTTGGTTTTAGCCGATGAACCTACTGCAAACCTCGATTCAGAAAATGCCACCGCACTACTTGATATCATGCACACCCTGTCGCATGAAGAAAAAACCACCTTTATTTTTTCAACGCATGATCCTCGCGTGATGGATCGCGCTGAAAGAATTATTACCTTACAGGATGGAAAAGTTGTCAGTGATGAACGGCATCATCAACCACATGATTTCTAGAGCTCAACTCATCGTTACGCTGCTACTCGCGCCGGTAACGCTGGTAAATTTGCAGTCAGCCGAGTTTACCGGACGTTTTTCAATGTTGGGCTCAACGGCGAAGGCAACACGGGGTGATATTGGTTATCCCAACCAGGATAGAACATTAACCGCCGACCAACAAAGCCTGCGTGTCATGCTGGATGAAAGAAAAAATAACAGCGCGTGGTCAGTGCATGTAAAGATGGCGAGACAACACCTGAGTAACATTCCCTTTACTGATGAACATTCAAGTGACTTGTTTCGCTACAACACGCTTTCAACTCACTGGCTGGATGAAAGTAATAGCAATAACGCCACACGTATTGGTTATGAAGTGGATCAAGCACACTATAAACATAATTTAAAAAATATGACTTTTACCCTTGGTCGCCAACCCATTGATTGGGGCAGTGCCCGACTCTGGCAACCGCTTAATGTCTTTGGTGCTTTCTCCCCTACCGATCTGGATACCGACTATAAACCGGGCATTGATGCGGCACGGCTCGACTGGTTCCCTTCTGATTTTTCAGCGCTCAGTGCTGTGTACGCCTTTTCATCCAGCGACAATGACGCGATTGAAAAGAATACAAACAGTGCTCTGCACTATCGCAGTAAAATTGGTATGCAATCTGAATATGCTTTGCTTGCCGCTAACATTATTGACTACCAAATTTTCGGCGCCTCATTTGAAAGCGCATGGGCTGGTTTAGGCTGGCGAGTGGAAGCTGCACGTTATAAAGAGACAAACACAAATAAAAATTCTTTTTTCTGGGTTGCCGGTGTCGACTATCAATTTAAAAACGGTGCCATCATGACAGCCGAATGGTATGAAAACGATCGTGGTGCCAGTAATGTCACCAGCCTCATCAATACCAATACACAAAGCGACACTTTGATTAAATACGGTCTGCAACAACAACTGGTTCAACGCGTCTTTGGTGTTTCGATTAACAAAGATATCACGCCACTTGTTAATGCTGGTTATACCTTGCTTGCCAGTCCACTTAAAGATAGTGAAGGCAAACAAAACAGCTCTTTTTTACACCAGATCAATTTAACTTATTCGGTGAGTAATGAATCTGATTTGCTGTTCTCATTTCAATCTGCCAGTGGCAAAGGGTTAAATACTGTTGGCAAAGCACAGTCTGAATTTGGACATATTTCTGCAAGTGTCGCGATACGGTTACGTTTTTATTTTTAGTCCCTTATCCCTATAATAATCTAATATTTTTTATATATTTTTTTATCCCGGACTTGAATAACTATTTCCTCGCTCCCATATTTTTCTCAAGAGTAATTAACCAGAGTAATGAATAAAGGAGAGATCTCATGTCACTAGTACGCTATCAACCATGGAACTCAATGGAACAATTACGTCGTGAAATGGGGCGAATGTTTGAACAACATCCTTCGGCTGAAGAAGGAAGTAGCATCGCCACCAGCGATTGGACTCCAGCGGTTGACATTAAAGAAACAAAAAATGAATTTTTAATTCATGCTGATATTCCTGGTGTTGATCCAGATGATATTGATGTGCATATGGAAGACGGTATGTTAACCATTAAAGGGGATCGCGAATCTGAAACAAAGGAAGAACGTGAAGGCTATAAACGCATTGAGCGCCAACGTGGATCTTTTTATCGCCGCTTCAGTCTGCCTGACACGGCAAATGCCGACAAGATAAGCGCCAAGAGTAAAAATGGTGTTTTGGAGATCACTATTCCTAAACAGGAAAAGGCTCAAGCTCGAAAAATTGAGGTTAAATAAACAGGTTTAAACAAATCCCGTTTAAGTAAAACCAGTAAACAAGATAGTTTACTTTTGAATCCCGGGGAGTCTCCCCCTTCCTCTCTCCGGGGTTATTTTTTTCATCTTTAAAGATTATAGTTACACATTAAATGTGAACTTTTTCAATCATTACGCAACTAACATGTCGGCAACTTTTAATAACGAATATTAAAATCTATTTCGTAAATTAAGCATTTTGAAATAAAAAGAGAAAAACATATGAAGATAATATCCTGGCAAAACACATTATCAAGATTGGTCAGCTTTGCCTTAATCAGCGTCATGCTTTCTCCTGCATTTGCAGCATTACCCATGGTAGATAGTCAGGGCACGGCCTTACCCAGCCTTGCGCCTATGCTCAAACAAACAACACCTGCCGTCGTTAACATTGCCACAAGCGGCACGGTACGCGTACAAGAAAGCCCTCTCTTTAACGACCCCTTCTTTCGACATTTTTTTGAGCAACCTTCACGCCCACGCGAACGTAAAACTCAAAGCCTTGGTTCAGGCGTTATCGTCAATGCAAAAGAAGGCTACATCCTGACCAACAATCACGTTATTGATAAAGCGGATGAAATTAAAGTTACGCTACATAGCGGCGAAACATATGACGCCAAGCTCATTGGTACCGATCCGGATAGTGATGTTGCGGTTATTCAAATAAAGGGGAAAAACCTCACCGCCATTCCCCTGGCCAACTCCGAAAATCTTCAAGTCGGTGATTTTGCTATTGCTATTGGTAACCCTTTTGGCCTTGGTCAGACAGTGACTTCCGGCATTATCAGTGCCATGGAACGCAGCGGCTTAGGTATTGAAGGCTATGAGAATTTTATTCAAACAGATGCTTCGATTAACCCCGGCAACTCGGGCGGCGCGTTGGTGAACCTACGCGGTGAGCTTATTGGTATTAACACCGCCATTTTTTCAAAGAGTGGCGGCTCACAAGGCATCGGCTTTGCTATACCCATTAATATGGCTAACGACATCATGCAGCAATTGCTCCAATATGGTGAGGTAAGACGTGGCCGTCTTGGCGCCCAGGCGCAGGATCTCACACCGCAACTTGCCGAAGCGTTCGACATTCCCTTTCGTCGTGGTGCCGTCATTTCTCATGTCGATAAAGACTCACCGGCTGCCCGTTCTGGCCTGAAACCAGGCGATATTGTTACCGAAATTAATGGTAAGGCAGTGAAAAATGCCAACACATTACGCAACTACATGGGCTTAGTACGCATTGGTCAAAGCGTGAAAATGAAAGTGTTACGTGACAATAAAGTGCTCATACTGACGGCAAAAGTTGCCGAGCAAGACAACCAAAAAGACAGTATTCGTGGAGAAAAACTACACAAGCATTTGACGGGTACTGAACTGCAAAATATTCAACCCGGCTCTAAACTCTATGGCCGTATCGAAGGCGTCATTATATCAAATGTTGAAAATGGCAGCCCCGCGGCAAGAACAGGCTTACGCCGTGGCGACATCATAACCTCAGCAAACCGTAAAAATATTAAAAGCATTGCTGAGTTACAAAGTGCAATTGAAAAAAACAGCAGCCTGCTAATCAATATCCGTCGCGGTAATGGCTCATTATTTTTGTTTTTACAATAGGGTTATTTACTCGATAAATAATTTAATTTTATACAATTAAATATTTAAGGTTTTAATTTATTAACCGATATATATTATACCTGTTGCTCATTGAGAGAGTGATGACAGCGTTAGTAACCATTATATTATTACGGATATTTTAAATTATGACTGAGTTAAAAAAGATTCTTTATGTTGAAGATGAACCGGACATCCAGATGATCGCACGTGTCGCGCTGGAAAATGTTGGCGGCTTCGAATTATGCGTGTGTAGCTCAGGCGCGGAAGCAGTCGAAAAAGCAGCTGGATTTGGTCCCGATTTATTTCTACTCGATGTTATGATGCCGGGAATGGATGGCCCAACAACACTGACTGAATTACGCAAAATTCCGCAACTTGCGAATACACCGGTGATGTTTATGACAGCGAAGGTACAACCACAAGAAGTTGAGTACCTAAAAACACTTAATGTTGCCGATGTAATCGCCAAGCCCTTCGATCCCATGGGATTAGCCACGAATATTCGTGATTCCTGGGCAAAATTGAACTAATACTCGGTTCGTTCACTCCCCCTTTTTTTACCGCGGTTATACGGTGAATCATAGAAATAACCATATATTTCATACACCTACAATCCCGAGTAATTCAGTTGGGCTATAAATTAATCGCCGATAACCATTGAATTAACTTATGTGCACCACTATATTAGTAATCAGTTAAATACTGTTGTTAATTGAATAAATCGCGAGGTGTTACTTATGTCTAATGGATTAATTAATAATTTCCCACATGACGGCGTTGTTACCATTAACCGTGTAGTGTTGAAACCTGAATTTACTCTTGACGATCTTCAAGAGCGTGTTGCATTTTTATGTGAGAACGTTAAAACATACCATTCAACAACAGGGTTTGTTGGTGGTTTTGTATGCCTTAACTCGGGCAATGTATCGAATGAAGGCTCAACTATCGGTCAAGCGGTAGAGAGTGATATGAAAGGTAAAGAAGCCTTAATTATTACTTTTTGGGATACCTTCGCTGATCATGAAGCATCACATCGTTCTGACACATTCCAACCATTATTTGAAAAAGTTTTGGAAGTCTGTGAAAACGGTAATGAAGAAATTGCATATGACATGTTGTGGTCTGGCGCAGCGTACTCAGAAGAACAAGCTGAAGCAGCGCGTTTAGCAAAAGAAAATGCAGCATAAAACTTAGTATGACAACATAAGCTCTTCGCTTTACGGGGAAGAAAATTATGTAAAAACGCCTGCCCTTCGGCAGGCGTTTTTTTAATTCAACCAACCTTCACTTTATGCATCAATCTATGCCCTCATAAATTCCCCTGTTTTTCGGACGAGCATATAGTGTTGTATAGTTGCTCACCGTTGCTAATTAGTGCACAAGGAATATTGTGCCCAAATCCTGGAGAAAAGCATTCAGCGCTCTCAGGCCAGCTCGAATAATAAAAACGAATTTAGTTACAAATCATTAAATTAAAAAATCGATCGCAACCTGCCAAGGTTGTTAAATGTGAGGAAGAGAAGCATGATTAAACCAGTAGGTTCCGATGAATTACAACCACGTTTCGTCTATGACGATGCCGAACATGACAAACTCAGCAAAGAAGCAGAAGGGTTGCCTTCTGTTGTGATTAGTTCACAAGCTGCCGGCAATGCTGTCATGATGGGCGGCGGTTACTTCAACCCATTAAAAGGTTTCATGAATGTAGCTGATGCCATGGGTGCAGCGGAAAAAATGACCTTAACAGACGGCTCATTCTTCCCTGTTCCAGTAATGTGTTTACTTGAAAATGCCGACGCCATTGGTGATGCAAAGCGCATCGCGCTCCGCGATCCAAATGTTGATGGTAACCCAGTGCTTGCCATTATGGACGTTGAAGCAATCGAGCAAGTTTCAGATGCACAAATGAAAACCATGACTGACAAAGTTTACCGCACTGATGACTCTGAGCATCCTGGTGTTGCAGCCTTTAATAGCCAGGGTCAAACTGCTGTTTCTGGTCCTATTCAGGTATTAAACTTCAGTTATTTCCAAACTGAATTCCCGGATACTTTCCGTACTGCTGTTGAGATTCGTAACGAAATTGCAGAACGTGGCTGGAAAAAAATTGTTGCTTTCCAAACGCGTAACCCTATGCATTTAGCTCACGAAGAACTCTGCCACATGGCAATGGATCGTTTAGGTTGTGATGGCCTGGTTATTCACATGCTACTCGGTAAATTGAAGCCAGGTGATATACCAGCTCCAGTTCGTGATGCAGCTATTCGTAAAATGGTTGAAGTTTACTTCCCACCAAATAGCGCAATGGTGACAGGTTACGGGTTTGATATGTTGTATGCCGGTCCTCGTGAAGCGGTATTACACGCTTACTTCCGCCAAAATATGGGCGCAACGCATTTCATCATTGGTCGTGACCATGCCGGTGTCGGTGATTACTACGGTGCTTTCGATGCGCAAACTATTTTTGAAGATGAAGTACCTGCTGGTGCAATGGACATCGAAATCTTCAAAGCGGATCATACAGCCTGGTCTAAAAAGCTCAATAAAGTTGTTATGATGTGTGAAGCACCTGATCATGAAAAAGATGATTTTGTTCTTCTCTCAGGAACAAAGGTTCGTGAAATGTTAGGTAACGGCGAAGCGCCACCTAAAGAATTCTCACGTCCTGAAGTGGCTAAAATATTAATTGATTATTATCAAAGCCTTTAAGCTTTATTGCTTAATTTATAAAAAAGGTGGCATTAGCCGCCTTTTTTATTGCACCAGCATTATTCTTTAATTCATTAAGACTATCAGCTTTCACTAATCAAAATATAATCTTTATGTCTTACAAATAAAAACGCACGCTTTAAAGCGTGCGTTTAAAAAACTAAGCTGAAAAATTTAGCTTATGGTTTTTTAGGCGTTTGGTATGGTACTTCTTTTTGGAAAGATTTCCATTCAGTTGTGTAACCAACGTGGAATTGTCCAGGTACAACTTCTTTTTGAGTTGTAGTTACATATTCAGTTACGCCTGTTGGTACTTTAGGTCTGCAAAATTCAGCCATAATTTTAACTCCTTAATTGTTATTTTATAAATTTGGGAGGAAAAAACCATTCCGTCAGTCCCTCCCAGTAAACTGACTTTATTGTACTATTTTAACGCTTATAATGCGCTTTTTTAGGTATTACGTGTCGTACTCCACCTTGTGGATTTTCTACATCTCCCTTATATCTCGGGATAATATGAATATGCACATGAAAAATGCTCTGTCCTGCTTCAGGCCCTATATTGACACCAATATTATAAGCGTCAGGTTTAAACTCAGCGTCGATGAGCTCTTTTTCCTTGTTAATCAATTCCATACAAGCGGCGACTTCTTCAGTTGTCAGCTCAAAAAAACTGGCAACATGGCGTCTAGGAATCACCAATGTGTGTCCTGGACTCACTCCATAGGTATCTCGAGCACTATACGCAAGCTCATGATTAAGTGACACACCTTTCGCATCTGTACAGAACAAACAAGGGTTATTCGGGTCACGCTTTTTTTCTTGCTTTTCTACAGCTGACAAATTTCTTACCCATGCACTAAATCTATTTCTACTGCCCTGATTTTCACATTTTTTACAGCAAAAACATAATAAATAGTTAGTTACCCCCCCCTAAAAAAAGTTAATACAGTATTAATTAGTCTTACACGCTATAATCCGCAAAATTAAATAATTGATATTTTTAGAGGAAAATACCCGTGGCATCTAATAAAGGACGCGCTTTTTTCGGACTCTCTGGTTACCATTTCGACCCGGATGTCGTTACAAAATTCATTGGTCTGGAACCCACATCAGTCAACAATGCAGGAATGCGCGGTAGCCTGGATAAACCGGTGATTAGCTCCTGGGAATTTTCCACGGAAACGGTTAATTCTGATATGCAAGAGCTGGATATTTACAAACTTATCGACGATGAAATCCTTAAAAAAATTGAACCCGCTAAAGACAAAATTATCGAAATATGTAAAAGTCATAACTTATCGCCAAGAATCGGCGTCGTATTAACCTTGTCTATTGATAAAGATGAAACGTCCCCCGATGTCGGCTTTGGCGCACGCGTAATCAAATTTTGTTCTGAGATTGGTGCCTTTATCAATGTCGACTACGAACTATCTGAGCGGGTTTAACCCAGTTTAATTATAATTTAGACTTTTTGCTGCTGCCTTTCACAATAAATTTTAGGCAGCAGAGCTTTCAGCCATTTTTCGCATCTTACTCATCTGCTCTTCACAAAACTTTGCGCAGAGTGGTTGCAGGGCATGCGGAAAACACTCAAGAATAATTTCAAACTCATCGGCCACTTCATCAGCAAGCGCCGTATCATTGGTTAACTCGGCCATTACGCTTTGTGCAGAAAATTTATTTACCCTGCATAGTACCGCATGATGAATAGGCAATTGCTGCTCCATGCATACTGTCAATGCAGTTTCATAAGCTCTGATTGCCTCGATCAGACGCTCCGGGTTTTCTTCTGATTCAGCCAGATTATGTAATACCGCACCACGGTTATTGTGTGTGGCAGCTAACTCTAAAGCGTGATTATCTGCATCGAACTCTGCAAGTGCATTTTTATAAGAAACAACGGACTTTTGAAAAGAACGGTTACCTTTAAGAAGTTTGCCATAAGCATGAAAAGTCGCACCCAGTTGATGCATGGTTAGAGCCCACTCTTCAGGTGTTTCTTTGCGGGACCATTCCAGTAACGCACAGGTATAAGCATCAATAGACTTATTTAACTTTTTTGAATCAGACTCCTGTCGACCCAGAGCTTGTAATGCTGCACCTAAATTAGCCTGAGCTGCAGCCCAGTCAAGAGGAGCACTTTCCTGACTTAACTCTTCGAGCGCATGGTTAAAACATGTAATCGCTTTTTCATACAGTGCAGCATCTTGCTTCTGTTGCCCCAGGGCAGCAAGGATATTGCCAAGTCGATTCTGCACCTCTGCCCATGCTGTTGGTTCTTGCTCGCGATATTCAGCTGTCAGTAAAGCTTCAAGTGCCTCACGCATAGGCTCAAGAATATTTGTGCTGAAGCGTTGTTGTTCGAAATTACCCCGTGTGTGCACAAAATTATCGGCAACCGTTGCCGCGGTATCCGGTGCGGCTAAGGCGTTCGCCTCTTCACCGAGTATCCTGAGTGAAGATGCTATGGCACGTTCAAGAGCCCGATTGTCGGGGAAAAATATGTATGGCTTGCTGTAATTCATTCTGCGCGTTCTAGTATTGCATTTAAATCAGGATTGGCATCAACTGCACCACCAAGATCAACTTCTTCATCAGTGGCTTCACGGATCGTCAAAACTTCCAGTACAAAAGTAACATCACGACCACATAGTGGGTTATTACCATCAACGGTTAAGGTCTTATCATCAAAACGTGTCACGATAAAACTTCTGGGCTCACCCTTTTCATTTTCCATGGTGATGGTCATACCGATTTCACGGTACTCTTCCGGGACATTTTCAATATGGTCGGTAAAGACCAGTGACTCATCTCTCTCACCGTATAATAGTTTTGTATCTACCGGTACATCGATAATATCACCGACTTTTTTGCCATAAAGGTGTTTGGTCACTTCTTCTGACATTACATCATTGACACCATGAACATAACCAATGGGATAATCTACGGTAACAAGAACATCGCCAGTCTTGTCATCGACGACTTTATAATTTAATTCGACGAATTTTTCGTCTTCAATTGTATCTGACATATCTAATAAAACCTGTTTTAACTATTACTTTCCTATTTGGGTATCGCCGAGCTTAGAATAAAGTGGCACCAAAAATTTTAACTTTATCTTTTTCATAACCGAGCACCAATCGACCCAGCCACTCGCCTTTGCTTTCTTTATGAATCACTTTGTAGAGAACAGTGACATGTTCTCCACGACGTATCATGCCAAGGTATGAATAATCATCCGACAGATTTTTCGCAAGGTCACTTCTCGCAAATTGCTTACCCATTTCAACTTCATTTGCGCCCTTCATAAATGAAGCCGAGAAGTTGCGCGTGAAGGCACCGTAGTTTCCTTCGTTAGAATACTTAACAAGATCTGCCCACATTGGGTGTGCGTGCTCTAAAATTTCTTCATCTGTGTTTTCAATAATGTTCATTTAACTTTCTCAATAAAATACATAATATTTCTTTAAATTTGTCCCGGGTGAAATCTTAGAATGGAAATAAATTCACCCTCAAGAGACAAAAAAAGGACCAACATTATACATGCCAGTCCTTTTTAATGTCGCAAATATATCTTAACTGGCTTGAGTTAAATCAAGCCTTTATTTGCCATCTTCTACTTAGTGATGACCTTCTGCTTTTAATTTAGCCAGATCTTTATCCTCGATGTCACCTACAAGGTGGTACAGAGGCGCTTTTTCCATCGTGTACTCACCTGTTTTAGGATCACGACGAGATACTGTTAATACATGCCAGTTCTCATCATCAACCTTCATTGCGTCACCACGGTAGTAGTAACCAGGCCAGCGAGTTTCCTTACGGAACATTGTATGCTGGAATACACTTTCAGAAGTTAAGAAGCGGTGCTTCAATTCCCATGCACGTAATAATTCATGGATATCTTCAGCAGCAACTTTATCTAAGTCTTCACCCAGAACCGCCATCTTCTTAAGACCGATGCTTAGGAGCTTGTCATTCGTCATGTAGTTCACACCGAAACCACCACAGTACTCATCCATCAATTTCTGTAAACGATCCAGACCTTGACGTGGGTTAATGTAGTTAGGGTTAACAGAGCCAGCAACGATTTCATTACGGTTTACAGTGTAATGTTCCATTGGCTTGTAGATCTCTTCCTTACGGCGAGCGATCTGAGCATCAGTAACACGAATACCTTCAGCCTTGCCATCGTCGATGTATTTACAAGCTGCTTTAGCTGATAAACGACCTTCAGTGAAAGAACCTGATGAGAATGCGTGTGGAGTACCACCTACCGCATCACCCGCACCGAATAGACCTTCAACAGTCGTCATACGGTTATAACCCCAGAAGTATTCATCTGGAGAAACATCTTCAGGACCTGAACACCATGCACCACAACCTGTTGCATGTGAACCCATTACGTATGGTTCAGAAGTTGTTAATTCTGGGTTTTCATATTTAGGATCAACGTCAGTTGCAGCCCAAAGTACCGCTTGACCAACTGTCATACCTAAGAAGTTATGCCAGCCAATTTCCTCTAAATGCGGATCCTGGAATGCTTCCATAGTTACCATGTGGATTGGACCACGACCAGCATTCACCTCAGAGATGATTGCGTGGTTACGTAAACATGTTGGAATTGGACGATGCGTTGCATGCGACGCTTCTGGATCCAGGTATTCTTTACCAACGCGTTCCTGCAACTCAGGGAACCATTTTGATTCGTATTCTTCACCGTAAGCATTTTGCGTATATGTTTTAAGGTGTAAGAAATAAGCACCAACTGGACCGTAACCATCTTTGAAACGTGCTAATACGATACGGTTTTCCATTTGCGTCATTTTCGCGCCCGCTTCGATCATAAGACCGTATGCAGAACCTGATGACCATGGTGCGTACCATACACGACCCGCGCCTTCACCAACTGAACGTGGTTTAAAGATGTTAGAAGCACCACCCGCAC
>Ga0316207_10001882_pt1 | contig 23763 bp, 20 predicted proteins | sample 6weekpyrite_MG_FD_204943 | JGI IMG/M metagenome (GOLD analysis project Ga0316207, IMG submission 204943) | Microbial mat bacterial communities from mineral coupon in-situ incubated in ocean water Damariscotta River, Maine, United States -... | ecosystem: Environmental > Aquatic > Marine >... | reverse complement strand
GCATTGGTGGTCTGGTCGAGATTGTGCCTTTGTTCTTTATTAATGAAACTGTCGAGCAGGTCAAGAAGGCGGATGGCACGGATGCCATTCGTCCGTACACGCCGCTGGAAAGTCGAGGTCGGGATATATACGTACGTGAAGGCTGTTTTTTGTGCCACTCGCAGATGATCCGTCCGTTCAGGGATGAGCATTTACGCTATGGTCATTATTCTCTGGCGGCTGAATCACAATATGATCATCCGTTTCAGTGGGGTTCAAAACGAACCGGTCCTGACCTGGCAAGGGTTGGTAAGAAGTACTCAAATGAATGGCATACACAGCATTTGATCGAGCCACGATCAGTCATGCCGGATTCGATCATGCCAAACTATCCGTGGTTGATGGAAACAGCACTCGATTATTCTGATATTGCTGCAAGACTGAAGGCGCTAAAGGCCGTTGGCGTGCCGTATTCAGAAACCGATGAAGAGTATGAAGCCAATGTGAAGCGATTCGGTAAGGATATCGCAGATACGTTGGATATTAACTATGCGGAGCAGAACCTGATGCGACAGGCCGAGTTGGGTAATTATGATGGCGATAAAAGCCAGTTGACTGAAATGGATGCAATGGTGGCTTACTTGCAGGTATTGGGTACCATGGTTGATTTTAAAGGCTATAAAGAGGGTCACTTCTCTGAGTTTCGCTAGTCAGGCTCAGGCAAGGTCATGAAATCAGTATGAGCAGTTTTTTTGAATGGTTTACACATTTGGATAACAGCAAGGCTTTTGCCTTGGTTTTGTTTTTCTCTGTATTTTGCATTGTGATTATATATTTGTATTCCAGCAAGAAGCGTGGCGATCGTCTGGAGTCATACAAGAACATTCCGTTTCAGGACGAAGAACATGAAGAGTATAAAGACTCTGTTGAAAGGTAAGTAAAATGAGTGAAGTGAAACAAGAGAAAACTCAGTCGACATCTGTGCAAACAACCGGTCATGCATGGGATGGTGATATACAGGAATTTAATAATCCGTTGCCACGCTGGTGGCTATGGGGTTTTTACGCAACCGTTGTTTTTGCCGTTGTCTACTGGTTTTTTTATCCAGCCTGGCCTGTCGGCGACAGTTATACCAAGGGTGGCCTGAACAGTATCACCTACAAGGTGGGTGACAAGGAAGTAACCACGCACTGGAATACGCGCGCACTGCTTATGAAAGACATGCAGGAAGGCGAAGAAGCGGTCAAGCAGCGTAAGTATATGTCGCAGGTGATGAATACCGGCTATGACAAGATCGTTGCTGATCCGAATATGATGCAGTTTACACGTGCGGTTGGCAAAATTCTGTTTGAGGACAATTGCGCAGCCTGTCATGGTATGGGTGCGGCCGGTGTTGCCGGTTTATTTCCAAACCTGGTTGACGATGACTGGTTGTGGGGCGGTAGCGTGAAAGAAATACAGGTAACCATCGAGGCCGGTCGTCGCGGCTACATGCCGGGTTTCAAAAAGGCCTTGAGCGAATCGCAAATGAATGATGTGGTTGAGTACACCATGAGCCTGTCCGGTCAAAAGGTAGATGCCGAGATGGCCAAGCGAGGTGGCGAACTGTTTAACGGTCAGGGTGCAGGTTGCTATTACTGTCATACCACTGAGGCGACTGGCATGAAATCAGTCGGTTCAGCCAACCTGACAGACAGTATCTGGACAGTCGCCAATGTGCCGGCACAGAAAACACCTGAGGCAAAACGCCAGGCGATCCGTAATGTGATAGCAAATGGAATCACACGGCAAATGCCTGCGTGGAAGGACCGTTTAAGTGAGGCCGAGATCAAGGTATTGACCGTCTATGTGCACGAACTGGGTGGCGGTAAGTAAATAGCCGTGCTGAGTTAATGCAGCATACTTTTTAAAGCAAGTATGGCAACGGGTTCAGGCATGGTACTGAACCCGTTTTGTTTATACAGGGATTTCCTAAATAAAAAATGTCTGACCAGCAGGAACAAATAGTTCTATTTGAAGAGCGAATACCGATATATCCTCGCTCTGTGCAAGGTCGTTTCCGCCGTTTGAAGTGGGCCATCCTGGCGCTTGCCTATGGTGTGTATTTTATTCTGCCATGGATTCGCTGGCAGCGAGAATCAGGCGCTGGCCAGGCAGTCATGTTTGATATCCATGATCGTATTTTTTATTTGTTTGGCATTATAGTTAACCCGCAGGATATTTTCTGGCTGGCCGGATTTTTGATGATTGCGGCATTTTTGCTGTTTTTTATTACCAGTATCGCGGGTCGAGTTTTTTGTGGCTATTTCTGTTTTCAGACATTGTGGACGGATGTCTATGTGCTGGTTGAAAGAATCGTGCAAGGTGAACGTCCGGCGCGAATCCGTTTGGCAAAGTCGGCCTGGAATGCTGAGAAAACAGGTAAGATCCTGCTGACACACCTGTTATGGTTGTTGGTCGCATTTGCAACGGGTCTGACATTCACGCTCTACTGGGCCGATGCCTATGAATTGATTGATCAGTTTTTCCGTGGTCAGGCACCTTTCCCTGCTTATGCAACAACACTCTTCCTGACGCTGACCACCTATGTGATGGCAGGTCTTGCGCGCGAGCAGGTCTGCACTTACATGTGCCCGTATTCTCGTTTCCAGAGTATCATGTTTGATAATGACAGTCTTATTGTTGCCTATGACGAAAAACGGGGAGAGGGCAAGGCGGGACGTACAAAGCTGTCCAGGGGTATGATGAGCAGTGAAGAAAGACATCAACAGAGTATTGGTGATTGTATAGACTGTGGTTTTTGTGTGCAGGTGTGCCCGACGGGTATTGATATTCGAGATGGCTTGCAGATGTCATGTGTGTCCTGTGCCTTGTGTATTGACGCCTGTGATACCGTAATGGACAAGTTGGGCTGGGCGCGTGGTTTGATACGTTATGCATCCGACAATGAATTGCAGGGTAAAAAGACCCGTCTGTTCAAGTTGAAAAATATAGCCTATGCGCTGGTATTGCTGACGTCTATTGCTGCTCTGGTGTGGAGTGTGCTGATGCATAGCCCGTTATCCATGGCGGTGACGCAGGTCAGGAACCCGTTATATGTTGTTTTGTCGGATGGGCGTCTGCAAAACAGTTATGACATCAAGCTGAATAACAAGTCTGAGTTGCCGATGGTGATTGAACTGCAGATTGCCGGATTGCAAGGTGCGAAACTGGACATGGGTAAAATTAAAAAGCTGGAAGTCGCTGCATTATCATCAATCAATCTGTATGTCAGGGTGAAAGCGGTATCACGTCCTGGCGTATCAGGTCAGTTGCCATTCAGGTTTGTTGCAAACACACGGGTTGATGACAAGCTTGTGACTGAAAGCAAGAATGCATTATTTACAATGCGATCCGGAGAGTTGAGATGACAGCCATGGCGTTAACCATTCCTTCAGGGATCCTGATCCTGACCATTTTATACTGGTTGTTTTATCGGTTTACGCCACTTAATGCCATGCAGTCGGGCCTGGTGATCAGCCTGTTGTCACTGGCGATCTATGCACCCATTGCATTGTTATTCTGGCCTGGTGTCGATGTACTGGCATTGAATGTCACAGTGTTTTTTATGACGGCCTATATGCTGGGTGTATTTTTCAGTCATCGTGAAAAGATAAAAAAGAACGATGACGGTGCGCCCATGAAATGGTTCCACTGGGCACCGGCTATCATTGTCAGCTTCTTTGTAGTTGTGTTGATCGTCGATGCGGTTTTTGTGACCCTGTCGAAAGAAGGGCTGCCCAAAGGCTTGCAGGAAATAATAGTACCAGATCGCATGGATTCAAAAAAAGTCAGCACCGGTTTTCCTGGTGTGATGCATAATAACTACCACAAGAAAGAGGGCCTGTATAACCGGTATCTTCGGCAAATGGAATTACTTGCAAGCCGTGGCTGGAAGATCCGTAAAGGCTGGTTAGGGCAGGCACCTGCAGCGGGTGAGCAGGCAATATTCCAGATAGTCGTTGAGGACGCAGCCGGCCAGACCATCAAGGGTTTTAAAATTAATGGCCGGCTTATGCGTGCCGCAGACAGTCGTGACGATATCGAATTCAGTATGCGGGAAGTCAGGCCGGGAATCTATCAGGCGAACCTGACTATGCCGTCACCAGGAGTATGGAACCTGAATGCCGATTTGGCACATACTGAAGACAGGTTTGAGTTACAGGCGTCAACGCAAATATCAAAGGCAGGGGAAAGATAAAAGGGCAGGAAGCCCGGTTTAAATTAATTCACAACCGCAGATTACTCTTGTTCTTTATTCTTGTACCTTTCAACTTGTATCTTTAACTTATATTATCTTGTATCTTTAAATTATGACCAATTGTTATCACTGTGATTTACCCGTGCCGGCTGGCACTGACTATAAAGTTCATATAGAGGGTGAGGACAGGCCGATGTGCTGTCCCGGTTGCAAGGCTGTAGCGCAGGCCATTGTTGATAACGGCCTGAGTAATTTCTACCAATTTCGTACTGAAAAGTCTCCCAATCCGCAGCAATCAATGGATGATGTGCTGGAGACATTGTCACTCTACGATAAACCTGAACTGCAAAAAGATTTTGTAAAGATGCAGAGTGGTCAGCTCCGGCAGGCTTCATTGATACTCGAAGGTATCGTTTGTGCCGCCTGTGTCTGGCTAAATGAACGACACGTAATGTCACTGCCGGGTGTGGTTGAATTCAGGATTAACTATTCGACACGCAGGGCAACCGTAAAATGGGATGAAGGGAAGATTCACCTGAGTGATATCCTCAAGGCGATCACCTCGATTGGATACGTCGCGCATCCGTTTGATCCGGGTCGACAGGAAACAATCCAGAAGCAGGAAAGATCACAGGCATTACGCAGGCTGGCAGTAGCCGGTTTGGGTGCCATGCAGGTCATGATGCTGGCGGTCGCCATGTATGCAGGTGAGTCACAAGGCATGGAGGCTGATCTGCGGCACTTTATGCGTTGGGTCAGCCTGGTGATTACCTTGCCGGTCGTTTTATATTCAGCAGGTGTCTTTTTCAAATCGGCATGGCGTGACCTGAAGCATCGTCAGCTAGGGATGGATGTGCCAGTATCATTGGCCATCGGTGCTGCGTTTCTTGCGAGTATCTGGGCGACCTGGTTTGACACGGGTGCGGTCTATTTTGACTCGGTGACCATGTTTACATTTTTCCTGTTATCTGGAAGATACCTGGAGATGATGGCGCGTCATCGTGCAGGCCAGGCTGCTGAGGAGCTTGTGCGCCTGCTTCCGGTAACGGCTACGCGCGTAACAGATGGGGTGGATGAGGTAGTCAGCGCTGCTGAATTGCTGGTCGAAGACATTGTCAGGATAAAGCCCGGAGAAACGGTGCCGGCGGACGGGGTCATTATTGAAGGCAGGAGTTCAGTCGACGAGTCATTACTGACAGGAGAAAGTATGCCAGTTAGTCGTCTGCCAGGCAGTGAGCTGGTTGGTGGCAGTGTGAATGTGGAAAGCCCGGTATTGATGCGGATTGACAAGGTTGGCGAAGACACCGTGTTGTCGTCGATTGTGCGTTTGCTGGACAGGGCGCAAACCGAGAAACCGAAGCTGGCGCAAGTGGCTGATCGTGTTGCAGGCTGGTTTGTTGGCATCATACTGATTATCGCGTTCGGGGTTGCTGCCTACTGGTGGCAGCATGTACCTGAAGACGCGTTCTGGATCACGTTGTCTGTATTAGTGGTAACCTGCCCCTGTGCGTTGTCCCTGGCGACACCAGCCGCATTGGTTGCTGCTACCGGCCAGCTGACAAGAAAGGGTTTATTGATCACACGCGGGCATGCGCTGGAAACCCTGGCAAAGGCCACGCATGTGATTTTTGACAAGACAGGCACCTTGACCCATGGGCGCCTGCAATTGCAGCAGATTATCAACCTGGATGGCAGTACGGATGATGAGCTGCTGAATATTGCGGCAGCCGTCGAGACAGGTTCCGAACACCCGATAGCCAGGGCAATCATCGAGGCCGCCAATGAACAGAAAATGGCGGCTGATGCGCACGCGAAAACGGGTAAGGGTATCGAGGCTACGGTTGATGGCAAGCGCTACCGGGTTGGTAAGGCTGAATTTGTCAGTGAGTTATGTGGCAAACCAATTGGACACGATTGGCTCGAGCAGGAACAAACCGTGATTGCGCTGGGTGATGAAAACAGGGTGCGTGGCCTGTTTGTGTTGAGTGATGTCGTCCGTGAAAACGCACGTGATGCGGTCGCAGCGATTAAGCAGTCAGGTCTGTCAGTTACCTTATTGAGTGGTGATCACAAGGCGGTAGTGGATGCCGTGGCCAGCAGGCTGGGTATAGAGCGGGCGCGTGCATCGATGCTGCCTGAGCAAAAATTACAGTATATTCAGGGCTTGCAGGAAAAAGGTGAGATCGTTGTCATGGTGGGCGATGGTGTCAATGATGCACCAGTGCTGGCTGCAGCCCAGGTGTCGATAGCCATGGGCGAGGGTTCGCAAATCGCACATGCAAGTGCGGATATGGTGCTGCTGTCAGAGCAATTGCCGCACATTGTCGATGGAATAAAGATGTCACATCGAACGCTTGTTATAATCAAGCAAAATCTGGCGTGGGCTTTGCTATATAATATGGTAGCCCTGCCGCTGGCGGCCTCAGGCATGATCGCGCCCTGGATGGCAGCCATTGGTATGTCACTGAGTTCATTGATCGTGGTAGTGAATGCCTTGAGACTGACTCGCGGCTGAGATTCCTGATAATTGTGATGGAAATTTATTTGAGACGATGACAATTCTTTATCTATTGATACCGATTGGTATCCTGTTTCTGGGTGCGGCTATCTGGTTATTTATCTGGACGGTTCGCTCGGGCCAGTATGAAGATCTGGAGGGCCCGGCGCATCGTATACTCATGGATGATGATGATCCTAAAATACCGGGGAACGAGAAACAGGACGGACAGCAGGAAGACTAGGGTTGCGGGGTTGGCTGGGTGCGGTGAAGCGTTTCAGGGTTGCCCAGGGGCTCTCTCCGGTGCCGCAATCAGCAGAATAGTGATGTTGTCGCTTCCGCCTTCGGCTAGGGCGAGCTGTAATAATTGTGCTGTTTTTTCCTGGGTGTCATAAGTGCTGCCGAGTACAGATGCAATCGCGTCATCTCGGACCTCGTCTGTGAGCCCGTCACTGCACAACAGCAGTAATTGATCTTTATACATCGGAACTCGGGCAATACCCACTTCGACCTGCTCCAGGTCATTGGCGCCAATGGCCTGGGTAATCACGTTACGGTGAGGATGGACAATGGCCTCACTCTGACTGATTGCACCGGCATCGAGCATTTGTTGTACGTAGGAATGATCGCGCGTTAACTGGCGCAGTTTGCCCTGATCCCACAGATAGGCCCGACTGTCGCCCACCCAGGCGATTTCATAATGGTCTTGATGGAGGAGAGCGGCAACCACAGTTGAACCCATGCCAGGCATGCCCATGCGCTGGTCCGCAGCCATGAGCACAATGTCATGTGATGCGGCCACGGCATCCTGCAGGTTGCTGCCAGTCATAATCTTGTCATGAATGAGGTCGACAGCAATCTGGCTGGCAACTTCACCACAGGCATGGCCACCCATACCGTCTGCGACGACCCATAAGCCGAGGTCTTCATCAATGAGGTAGTTATCCTCATTATGATCCCGAACCAGACCTGGGTGTGTAATGTGTCCGTAACTCGACATGGCTACATTCTTTGATGGATTATTTTAATGGTTGATTCGCTCCTACTGTAGTAAAAATGTGGCTTTTTGTACACTTAAGAATCTGCTTTTATTGATGTTTTCGGAAAAAAAGATAAAATCTTTAACAAATAGTCGTTTTGATAAAGCCGGTATCGATGGCTGTCCGTTCGTCCATTATGTAAATTGTTTATAAAACAATATACTTACCGGAGTGCCCTGGTCTACTGAGCTAGTTTGAATGCAGGCCATAGTTTTACTAAACATGAGTATTTATCTGGATAAATTTAAAGCAATGTATAATTCAGAAGTAAATAGCTGTTTCTATGTTAAGATGCTGATTAAGAGGAATATTTAATTGTTTAGTCGCGGTCGTCCCAGATTACTCCCAGGATAGGTAGCATATGACAAAGGATTTTTTCAAGGTTCCCAAGCAGGAAAAGGCAGTTGAACTCTGGGTACACCCGGAGGGTAAGGTATTGGGTTCGTTATTTGTACGTGAACAGAGCTTACATCACGTTGGCCAGGAGTCGCCGGCTGAACTGATGAGCCAGACCGAACCTTTTGTCGTGATTCATCGTGACGACCTCAATGAGTTCCGTTTTTATAACAAATCCTCTATCGTGCGCATTGAATATACCGATGCCAAAGAAGAACAGAATACTGATGAAGAAAGCCTGGACTGTGAATGCCACATGATGGATGGCTCACTGGTTACGGGTAGCATCAAGGGGTGTTTTCCGCCTGATAGAAGACGCCTTTATGATCACATGAATAGCGAGAATTTTCAGTTTATTCCCTTACGTCAAAATGATAACAAGGTGTGCCTGATCAACAAGAAATATATTATTTATACCAAGAGTTTATAAGGCTACATTCAGAATTATCATGGGGATGTTGGATTCATTCAAGGCGAAAAAATCAGTGGCGACTATTCTGGCGGCTGAATCGGCTGCATCCAGTGATGCGCTACAGGCATCACATGTCATCAAGAAAATCGGCGCGTCGGCAATTGGTTTGCTGTTCGAAGCACTGCACGAAGAAAAAAATGCCGTATTAATCGAGTCCTTGTTGGAGGCCCTGTTGTCGGACAAAACGCTGCCGCTCTATCTTGACGAGTTGGCGCATGATGATTTTGTTGTTGTGCCTTCAATAAAACGAATATTGGCCAAACAGGGCAAGTACGATGCCAACTTGCTGGTTGACGCACTGGAACGAGTTGATATTCGCAAGGAATATCTGGTCAGTGTCATCCAGACTCAAGCGGTCAATATGAAGCAGAAAAAGCTGCTTGAGATTTTATACAGTGGTTCATCAGGTTTAAGGCAAACCGTTTTTCAGATCCTGCAGCAAATCGGTACGGATGAAATCGTACCCGACCTGGTGAGTTATTCAAAAAGTGATTCGGCAGATACCCGGTTTCGCGTGGCAAAGCTCATGGCTTCATTTAGTCATGAGAGTGTGCGTACCGCATTGTTCGATTTGCTCAAAGATCCCAATAAGAATGTTCGTATGGCCGCCCTTGAAGGCTTGTCGGGTATGAGTATACCTGTACCTGCGCACGTGATATGCAAGTTGTTGCGTGATCCGGACTTGATGGTACAGTCCAAGGCTATTGAGACATTGATAAAACTGAATGATGCAAGCACAGTCAAGTATCTGATTGAATATCTGCAGGATGAGTCGGAATATATTCGTCGTGCTGCCGTTGAGGTATTGAATGAAGTCGGTGATGCTCGTGCGATAAAGGATCTGCTCATGGCATTGCGTGACAAGGACTGGTGGGTCAGGGTGCGTTCCGCGGATGCCCTGGGAACGATTGGTGGCCCCCGGGTGGTCGATGCTGTCCTGGCCCTGATCAGGGACGATGACCCTTTCCTGAGGCGTACCGCCGTTGAGATACTTAACACCAGTAAAGATGAGCGCGCGTTTAACAGCCTGGTTGAAGCCTTGAAGGATGAAGACTGGTGGGTGCGCGAACGTGCCGCTGATGCACTGTCTTCGATGGGTGATACCAAGGCCGTGAAACCGTTGCGTGAAATGCTCGATAAGGACCCTCAGACAATTCAGGTAGCCATACGTGCATTGGCCAACCTGGGAGACAAAGATGCGGTTCATGACTTGATTGGCGCGCTGAAGAACAACCATGCTGCGGTGCAGAAAGAAGCCATTAGTGCATTGGCGCACCTGGCGGATGAAGACAACGTGCAGGATGTACAGAATGCAGTGACCCAGTTGATTACAATCAACAATGATGATGTCAAGGCACTGGCCAAGGAAACGGCTGCTGATCTGGCAGATAAATTCTCAGGCAAGACCCAGGTGATCAGTCGCCCGGATCTTGATCACATGAGTCAGGCCGCAGTTAATACACCAACACCTGCTCCAGCCGCGCCCGCCAGGGCTGAAGTCCATGCGTCCAACAAGCAGGGCGATGATGCGTCAGTGCTGTTGATTGATGCAGACAGGTTACAACCCGGTGATTTTATAGACAGTCGTTACAAGGTAATAAAGCGGGTTGGTAAAGGTGGTTTCGGTACGGTCATCCTGGTAGAGGACAAGGTTGTTGACGATGAGTACATATTGAAATTCCTGAACCCGGCCTTTGCCAGTGATGAAGGAGTCGTGCAGCGTTTTACGCATGAGTTGCGTTACTCGCGTAAGGTAACGCATGAAAACATTATACGTATTTATGATTTCCTGACATTTGGCAAGTCTTATGCGATTTCTATGGAATACTTCCCGAGTCATTCGCTAGCTGACGAGCTGGATCGCGGTGTGCCCAAGGATGTTGCCCGTATGGTCAAGATACTCAAGGATCTCTGTAATGGTATGGCCACGGCACAACAGGTTAATGTCGTGCACCGTGACCTGAAACCGGCCAACATCCTGATTGATGATAAAAATGACGTGAAGATTGTGGACTTTGGGCTGGCTGCGGCTGCATCCGAAATGGATGGTCGTATAACCAAGACCGGGGTACTCGTGGGTACACCCACCTACATGGCACCGGAGCAGGCGCGCGGAGAGGAAATCGATTCGCGTACGGATATATACAGCCTGGGTGTTATAATGTATAGAATATTTACCGGCCGTGCACCGTATGAAGAAAAAGACCCGATGTCGACACTGCTAAAGCACGTAGAAGGCAAGGCAAAGCCACCATCATCAATTAACCCTGATATGCCTGATCATCTGCAGTCTATTATCCAGAAGGCTATGCAGGTCAGTCGGGAGAATCGCTACCAGACATTCAGGGAATTTTCGGATGACCTGGCTCTGCTGTTGAAGGAATTGAGTTAATGGCTCGCATCAATGCATTTCTGCAGATCGGACGGGAGCAGAACTGTTCTGATATTCATTTTGCCGTGGGGGCCCCTCCCATGGTCCGTCAACTGGGCGAACTTACCCCGATTAAATACCGTGACCTGACCGCAGCCGAGATTCAGGACCTGTTGTTTGAGATTATGCCGGCGGATTTAAAGAACGACTGCACGCAAGGCAAGGACCTGGACTTTTCCTATGAGGACAAGGAGCTCGGACGTTTTCGTGCAAATGTATTTCACAAGGTAGGTGGGCTGGGCGCGACATTCAGGGTCATAGCGCCAAATGTTCCGACGCTGGATGACCTGGGTTTGCCGAAAGTGGTTGAACACATGATCCAGACCAATAATGGTCTGGTACTGGTCACGGGAGCAACCGGCACCGGAAAATCAACCACCCTGGCTGCCATGATAGGGCACCTGAACAATAATCGCCGACTGAATATCATCACCCTCGAAGATCCGGTTGAATTTGTATACGAGAGTAATTTGTCGCTCGTGGTACAGCGCGAAGTAGGCAAGCATGTTGACAGTTTTGCCAACGGCCTGCGTGCTGCCCTGCGTGAAGACCCCGATGTCATATTGGTAGGGGAGTTGCGTGACCCGGATACCATTTCACTGGCAATGACAGCGGCCGAGACTGGCCACCTGGTATTGGGCACGCTGCATACCTCTTCTGCGGTCAAATCGCTGGATCGTATCGTTGATGCCATGCCCACCGAGCAAAAGGCACAAACGGCCACCTTCCTCGCGCAGAACCTGCGCGGCGTGATCAGCCAGAAGCTTGTCAGAACGGCCAGTGGGCGCTCACGCAAGGCGATTGTAGAAATCATGGTTAATGTACCCGCGATATCGAGCTTGATACTAGGTGGCAAGATCCACCAGATTCCCTCGGTATTACAAACCGGCTCGGACAAAGGTATGCAATTAATGGATCAGGCCTTGATGGATGCAGTCAATAACAAGGAAATTGATCCGGATGATGCCTACCTGCATTCGAATGATAAAAAACTGTTTCAGCAATTTGTAGCCAACCCTGACATTTTGCCACCCGTGGATTTATCGGTAAGTTAATATGAAGGAAGAGGGCGGCGGCAAACGCATTAATGCATTTCTTGAGCTTGTGGTGGAGCAAGGTGGCTCGGACCTGCATTTAATTTCCGGCAACCCGCCCCGTATGCGCCTGTTTGGTGATATCTACCCGATTAAATACCGCAAACTCAGTGAAACGGAGGTCTACGATCTCATGTTGCAGGTCATGTCAGATCAGAAAAAAAGTGATTTCGAAGAGCATGGCAGCGTGGATTTTTCCTATGAAGTTTCGGGCCTGTCGCGTTTTCGTGTAAATCTGTTTCGCCACGTGCGCGGCGTCGGCGCAGTTTTTCGTACCATTCCTGAACAAATTATAGGGATGGAAGAATTACGTTTGCCGCCAGCGCTGAAGGCCCTGGCACATAACAAAAAAGGCCTGGTGCTGGTCACAGGCCCCACGGGTTCCGGTAAATCGACGACCTTGGCATCCATGATAGATTTTATCAATCGCCATCGAAAAGGCCATATAATCACCATTGAAGATCCGATAGAATATGCGCATCAGAACAAGAGCTGCCTGGTAAGCCAGCGCGAAATCGGTACGCATACCGACAGTTTCGCTCATGCGCTCCGATCAGCATTACGTGAGGACCCGGACGTTATCCTGGTGGGTGAAATGCGTGATCTTGATACCATTAGCCTGGCAGTTACTGCAGCCGAAATGGGAGTGCTGGTACTGGGGACGCTGCATACCAATAGCGCAGCTTCTACGGTAGAACGGATTATTAATGTTTTTCCTGCAGGTGACGAGCCTTATATAAGAACCATGTTATCAACGTCTTTGTGCGGGATAGTGGCACAGCGCCTGGTACGCACTGTTGATAACCGCGGTCGCTTGGCAGCTGTCGAGGTGCTGGTGAATAATGCAGCCGTAGCCAATATTATTCGTGAAGGGCGTCCGGAGCAGCTGGATAATGTTATCCAGAGTAGTGCTATGCAAGGTATGCAAACCCTGGATTATGCCTTGCGACGTTTGGTCGATGAAAAGTTGATATCAGGCATAGAAGCGTATAAACATGCCAACAACAAGTCGCAGTTTGAACAATACCGTCTGTTGCAGGACGAAGTATTCAGTTAGATTGAAAAGGGTTTAACATGACAGCTAAATTAATCATGACATTGGATGGCGCAATTCTGAAGGAATATCCTATCAGTACCGATAGTATTTCCATTGGTCGACGTCATGGAAATGATATTCAGGTCAATGACATGACAATCAGCGGCCGACATGCAATGTTAACAGCACTGGGTGACGATACCTTCGTTGAAGACCTCGGAACCACCAATGGAACCCTGGTGAACGGCAACTACATTAACAAATTATTGCTCATGCATGGCGATATTATCCAGGTAGGGGCGCATCAGTTTACCTATTTCTCCGAAGAAGATGTCGAGTATGAGCCGACCATGTTCATCAAGGCGGAAATGGACGAAACAAGACTGATGGATGCTAACAAGCCATTGAGTAAAGATTTGAAGGGTAAGCCCCTTGGTGCGGCCAAGTTGCTAAACGGCCCTTGTGCCAATGTCGTGATGGAAATGCGCAAACCGTTTAATACGATCGGCTACAAGGGAAAGACACTTGCAATGATATCTCGAGGTATGGAAGGTTATACGATTTCAGTCTTTCAGGATAATCGTGGTGTCAGCGGTAGTGCCATACCCTTGCTAAACGGGGAGCCGGTAACAGAGCACGCCGTACAATTGAATGAACACGACATCATCGAGATATCAGGCTTTCAGATGGAATTCATCTTCGTGCATTAGTACGTATAAAACCATATTATAAATATAGCAATAGATAAAAAATTTTAAAAAGGGTGTTAATCACAGCTCCCTGATTTATAAGAAATTATTTTTGGCGACAAAATAAGTTATTGTTTTTAAATAAAATAATTTTTTAAAATAGTTTATAAAAAATCCTGTTTGGGTCTTGCAATAATTCCTGTGGCGTTCACAATTATTGCACCAGGTAGAGATGTAATATAAGATATCTCTTATATAGATTTAGGAGTAGCTCATGTTTACGTTTCAAAATTTACCTCTGGTGATAATAATATCGCTCGTAGTGATCAGCTGGCTGTCATTTCTGTCGGTCGTGTTGTTTTAAAATACGTGCAAGTATTATTTGCTCATTAACGGCCCCTTTAAAGGGGCCGTTTTTTTTGCCCACGGACGGGCTTTACCGTTTATTTATTTTTCGTCGGTATGGCATCTCAATGCCGCGAAGGCCACGGAAGGCCGAGAGCGGCGAGCATATTTGACAAAAAAATAGTCCCCAATCCTATCTACTCATTTCTAGCAGATCAGTAATATCTGGTATTTTGGCGAGTACTTAATGTTGGTGTGAATAGCCAGGTTGTCGGCCTGATAGGTAGTCGGTTTGGATGAGTATAGAACCCACACACCAGGTTTTACCCGGTGTGTGGGCAGGGTTTAAGAAAGGTTTTGTTTGAGTTTTTTCAGCGCGTTCTGCTCAAGCTGCCTGATTCTTTCCGCTGAAATGTTATATTTTGCAGCAAGGTCATGCAGGGTCACCTTTTTTTCCTGTAACCAGCGTGTACTGAGGATGTCTCTGCTGCGCTCGTCAAGCTCGGCGATAGCGGCATGCAAACGCTCGGCATTTTGGCGTGACCAGTCCATGTTTTCCAATTCGGTGGCCGGGTTTGCCTTGTCATGTTCGAGGTAGGCGGCAGGTGCCATGTAATCCTTATCATCGTCATCGTCAGTGAAGCCATCAAAACCTATGTCATGGCCACTTAGTCGTGATTCCATCTCCAATACCGTTTCCGGCTTGACTCCCAGGTCATTTGCTACCTGGTTGACTTCTTTCTGATTTAGCCAACCCAGCCGGGTTTTTGAGCTGCGCAGGTTAAAGAACAATTTTCGCTGAGCCTTGGTAGTGGCGACCTTTACAATGCGCCAGTTACGCAGGATAAATTCATGAATCTCGGCGCGAATCCAGTGGACGGCGAAAGACACCAGGCGGACACCTCTTTCAGGGTCAAAACGCTTGATGGCCTTGAGTAGGCCGATATTGCCTTCCTGGATCAGGTCTGACAGTGGCAGGCCGTAACCATTGTAGCCACGTGCGACATAGACGACAAAACGCAAGTGCGGCAATACCAGCTTGCGTGCAGCTTCCAGGTCGTTGTTCTGTAGCAGTTGTGTTGCGAGTTCTTTTTCTTCCTCGGCAGACAGGACGGGTATTGTGTTAACAGACTGAATATAGGAATTAATATTGCCCGTCAATGCATGCATTGTATTATCGAAAGTGCTTATGCTTAGAGCCTTGCTCATCGCTTACCTTCTCCTTATACGGTTACCTTGATTTATTTTAGCACTCATTCAATGAGAGTGCTAATTATTAGAGGGTGATGGGTAAGAAAAGTTCAGTATTGGAAATCGGTCTATTTTAGTATAAAAAACAATCAGTTAGTGATTATGTGAGGTCGCTTTGATTGAGGAATTCAAAAATACCTGAATCCATGTCTGGTATTACCATGTGCTCTACACAGGATGCAGAGTGGATGCAGATACGGTTTCGGCCGGAATCCTTTGCTGCATACAAGGCCTTGTCAGCAAGCTGTAGTATGTCATTCAGGTTGATTGAAGGGTGGTCGATGGTTGATGCCAGCCCCAGGCTGATGGTGATGGGGACATTGACCGGGTTCAGTCTCTCTACCTTACGACGAATGGCCTCAGCCTTCATTTTAGCAGTCTCGATGCTGATGTTGGACATCAAGATGGCAAATTCCTCACCGCCAAATCGTACAACCATGGATGTTTCAGGGAAGCTCTCATTGAGCAACTCGCCGAGATTCGCGAGCACGTGATCCCCTGTAATATGCCCCATATTGTCATTGATCTGCTTGAAGTGATCGATATCCAGTAATATTACCGATACCGGGTGGTTGTTCGGATCTGATAAAAACGTTTCGCCATTATCAAGCAGATAACGCTTGCTCTTCACACCGGTCAGGCTATCGGTGGCCGCTATAATGCGCATTTCTTCGGCCTGGCGACGCAGGGCGTTAAACTGCTGTTTGATCAACAGCAGTGAATAGATGCGGGCCAACAGGATTTCTTCAACAATCGGCTTGGAAACAAAGTCATTGGCACCGGCATGAAACACCTCGGCCTGTTTTTCTGCACTGTCGGATACCGTGACCACGAGTACGGGCATTTCCTGGTGGGAGTAGTGCAAGCGAGTTCGTACTGCATGAAGCAGGTCGCCCCCCGTCATTTTACCCTGTAAGTAAAAATCCGTAATAATAATGTCAAAACCACCATCTTGTGGCGCTTGTTTTGAGGCCTCGTCGAGTAGCTGCAGTGCGTGTTCAGCATTGGTGGTGTGGGTGATTTTCAATCCATGTTTTTCCATGATATGACGTGTAACCATGGCGGCTGTCTTGCTGTCTTCAACATACAATACTCGCCCAACAAGGCCCGCGGTACGACGGGTAATATTTTTGATGAATTCAACAAACTCATGATAACCCAATGATTTATCGAAGTAATCGGTGACGCCCGCCTCAAAACCTTCACTTAGCAGGCGTTCGTCTGCATCACCCGAGACCACGACAATGGGTGTGTAATGATGGTTATCAGACTGGCGCGCAGTTCGCGCAAGGTCGAGGCCATCCATATCAGGCAGCATGAGAGAAGTGGTAATGAGGTCATATCGCTCAATCGCCAGGTGGGTCAAGGCTTCTTCGCCACTGCCACAAGTAATAATACTTGTTTTGGGCATTTCCGCCTTGAGTATCCTGGAGATGATGGTTCGCGATACTTCAGACCCATCAACAACCATAATACTGACATTTTTTTTGATAATTGATTTAGGCATCTTTAATAAATTAATAAAACGATCTTCGAAAGATGTTTAATACATCCTGTAATAATTAGTATTCTAAGTGTTAGCGATCATTTTCTCTGAGGGTTTAGTTAAACCCTCTTATTTTTTATAATAATATCGTTAAATTGCTAATTTTTCTTCTTTTTATGCCGGTTCTATCTCATTCAGGTGCCTGCTGACCGCGATCCAGGAGCCGAGCAGGCCCAATAACAGGCTGCAGGCAAATAATATCAATGTATTCAACATGTTCATTGAGGATAATACGAAGCTGCTGCCATACAGTCCTGCAAGTTGTTGTACAGGGCCCGACAACAGGCCAAGCGATATTTCAATCATGATCCATGAAATGATGCCACCCAGCAAACCGTACCAGAAGCCGGTATACAGAAAAGGTCGTCGAATAAACGCATTGGTGGCGCCAATGAGTTTGATGATAACAATTTCATCCCTGCGACTCTGGATATCCAGGCGTATGGTATTCCCAACGGTTAACAGTACGGCCAGTGCAAGCAGGGCGGCAATAACCAGGATGCCACGCTCACCAATCTCCATCATGGTGTACAGGCGTTTTACCCACTGCAGGTCGAGTTGGGCTATATCTATTTCGGGTAAATCACGTAATTGCTCAACCAGGATAGCGACCTGGTCTGGGGTGCTGAATTCCGGAGTAGGTCGAATGATCAGCACGGCAGGCAACGGGTTATCTTCAAGTACATCAAGGGCCTCTCCAAAACCGGAAAGCGAGCGAAACTCATTCATGGCTTCATTGCGTGACAGCACATGCAAGGACTCAATCTCTTTCATGAGGCGCAGGCGTTGCCCCAGTTCTGCAGCCTGCTCATCATTGACATCAAGCCGGGTAAACAGGGAAATCTGTGTTGCTCCATTCCAGCCGCCGCTGACGATTTGCATGTTTTGCAGTAAAACAGTCATGCCCATTGGAAATGCCAGCGCGATACCGATAACAACGACAGTCATGAGGTTGGACAGCGGGGCGCGATACAGCTTGCCCAGGCTGGAGACGAACACCTGTGCATGGTTGATGAAATAGGCGGTCAGGCGAGAAGCGGGTCTGCTGGCATCAGCAGCACCGCGTTGTGGCCCGTTGCCAGCAAGACGGTTCATGCGTGCAGGTCCTCAACGGTGCACTCAGACATGGAGCCCTGAGTCAGTGTAAGGATGCGATGATCCATTCGTTTGATCAGACCTATGTCATGGGTGGCGATCATCACTGTAACTCCAACCTGATTGAAGTTCTCAAACAGCTGCATGATCTCCCAGGATAATTCCGGGTCAAGATTACCCGTCGGTTCGTCGGCGAGCAACAGGGGTGGCTTGTTAACGACAGCGCGGGCTATGCCTACACGCTGTTGTTCTCCACCTGAAAGCGTGACCGGGTTGTGTTTTTCCTTTTTAAGAAGGCCTACCTTGTCGAGGGCGGCGCGCACACGACTGCCGACTTCCTGGTGACGGTAGCCTGCTATGATAAGCGGCAAGGCTACATTATCAAAAACCGTGCGATCGAACAGTAATTGGTGGTCCTGAAAAATAATACCAATATCACGACGGATGTAGGGTATGCGCCGTTTGCTGACGCGGGATAAATTAATGTTATTCAGTAATGCCTGCCCACGGGTCGGTTTTTCTATGAGCGAAATGATTTTCAGCAAGGTTGACTTGCCCGCGCCGGAGTGTCCGGTAAGAAAGGCCATTTCGCCGAAATCAAGATCAAAACATACATCTGACAGGGCGTCCTGTCCGCCAGCGTAGCGTTTAAAAAGATTTTGAAAACGGATCATAAAGTCTTATATTTTTAGTCTGGTGCAGACTATTCTAAGTGATATTGCCATGTGATGGTATGTTTGTTTTGCCTGAAACAGGCAGTGAACTGATTTGATAAATATGATCAGATACTTAACGAGCTATTGGGTGTTCGTCTTGTGCCGGGTTGCCCATAATCCATTTGAGGGCTTCGTCGTGTGAAAAGAAAACCATGAGCGAACGACAGGGATTATCAGACAGGGTTCTGGCCATTTGGTACAGATTGACCACCTCTTCCTGTTCCTTGTTTCGCAAAACAATGGCCAGTTTTGAATCAGGATCATAAGCCTGCGAGCCAGAGACACGTTCCGCTACATTCATCAGGTCAGAGAACTGAAGTGCGGACAGATCCGCGGTACTCAGGTCAAGGATTTCATTAAAGCCATAGATGGACGGATTGTTTGCAAACAGGGAATGGTACTGATCAAAGTCATCAGACGTAAGCGAGCCCGTTCCAGTACTCTGGATAAAACGTATAGGCTTTTTGATTGTAGTGACAATTGGCATTTAACAGCCCCGATCTGTTAATTTACCTACTACCGAGAATATAAAAAAACAAACTTAATGCAAGTAAAATTTTTTTATCTTTGCTTATTCATCGTTTATTCAAATAAGGCCCTGGAAAATTCTTCGGCATCAAATGCACGTAAATCGTCGATCGCTTCGCCGACACCGATAAAACGGATAGGGATATTCAATTTGTTGGCGATAGCGAAAATAATCCCGCCCTTTGCTGTGCCATCGAGTTTGGTGATGGTAATACCTGTCAGGCTGACGGCCTGGTTGAACTGACTGGCCTGGGATAGTGCGTTTTGTCCAGTACCTGCATCAACCACGAGCATGACTTCATGGGGTGCGGCCTGGTCATGTTTACCCAGTACGCGCCTGATCTTTATGAGCTCCTCCATGAGGTTGTCCTGGGTGTGCAGGCGACCGGCCGTATCGGCTATCAGCACGTCGATATTTTTCGCACGCGCAGATTCCATCGCGTCGAAGATGACTGAGGCTGAGTCGGCGCCGGTATGTTGGGCAACGACTGTGACGTCATTTCGTTCTCCCCAGGTCTGTAATTGCTCAACTGCCGCTGCGCGAAAGGTATCACCGGCCGCGAGCATGACCGAGTGTCCCTGTTGTTGCAGTCGCTTGGCCAGCTTGCCAATGGTGGTTGTTTTGCCTACGCCGTTGACGCCTACCACGAGAATCACGTAAGGCGTCTGGTTACGGTCCACCTCAAGTGGTTGACTGACCGGCTCAAGGATGTCACACATTTTATGCTGCAGGGCCGCCATGAGCGCATCGCCATCGGTCAGCTGCTTGCGTGATACCTGTTGCGTGAGGTCCTCGATAATCTTCTGGGTGACTTCTACGCCGACATCGGCGGTGAGTAGTTGGGTTTCCAGATCCTCAAGCAGCTCATCATCGATTTGCTTGCTGCCGTATACAAGGTCAGACAGCCCGTCGGTCAGGCTGCTGCGGGTGCGCGACAGACCGCTTTTGAGTCGAGCAAACAGGCCCTTTTTCTCGGTTGTCGCGGATGTGTCTTTCGATTTATCTTTATTGAAACCAAACATAATTTAACAGGTCATAGTGAAATAACGTGATATATTCTACCACTTCTTTATAAGGAAGCCGATTTTATGCATAGATTGAATAGGGCGCTGCTCATGTGCGCCGGTCTTTTATCCGCACAGCTTGTCGGGGCATCCATCAGCGAATACAGGCTGGATAATGGGTTAAAGCTGGTCGTACAGGAAGATCACCGCGCACCGGTTGTGGTGTCACAGGTATGGTACAAGGTAGGCTCGAGTTATGAGACCAATGGTATAACCGGTGTCTCGCATGTGCTTGAGCACATGATGTTCAAGGGCACCAGTAAATTTGCTCCAGGCGAATTTTCTCGCATCATTGCTGCACACGGTGGCAGGGAGAATGCGTTTACCGGGCGCGATTATACCGCCTATTTTCAACGGCTTGAGAAATCCCGCCTGAAAGTCAGCTTTGAGATGGAGGCGGATCGTATGCGCGGCCTGCAGCTCAGTGACAAAGAATTCCAGAAGGAAGTGAAAGTGGTCATGGAAGAGCGGCGTTTGCGCACCGAGGACAAGCCGGAGTCTTTCACCTATGAGCAATTCAATGCCGTGGCCTCGATGACCAGCCCTTATCGTACACCGGTGATCGGCTGGATGGATGATCTGCAGAATATGGATATCCGGGATCTGGATACCTGGTACAAGCGCTGGTATGCACCCAATAATGCGACTGTGGTCGTTGCCGGAGATGTCCGTGCCGATGAGGTATATGAACTGGCCAAAAAATACTTCGGCCCTCTAAAGCCGTCGCCAGGTCTTTTGCCACCCAAGCCACAGACCGAACCTGCACAGAAAGGCCTGCGTCGTCTGCAGGTCAAAATGCCCGCCCAGTTGCCATACCTGTTAATAGGATATGCCGTGCCTTCGTTGAAGGTTGCCGAGCAGGAGTGGGAGGCCTATGCGCTGGAAGTGCTTGCCGGTGTGCTTGATGGCGGCACCAGTGCGCGTCTGGCCACACGCCTGGTGCGTGAGCAAGGTCTGTTGTCCAGTAGTGGCGCCGGTTACAGCCTGGCGACACGCCTGGCCGGCATGTTCCTGCTCGAAGGGGTGCCGGCGCAGGGGCACAGCATAAGAGAGGTTGAAGATGCCCTGCTGAAAGAGATCAAGTCACTGCAGACCGAAAGTGTGTCACAGCAGGAGCTGGACCGGATCAAGGCCCAGGTGGTTGCCAGCAATGTCTATGAGCGGGATTCTATCTTTTATCAGGCCATGCAGGTTGGTACCTACGAAACAATCGGTCTGGGCTGGAAACGGCTGGATGAGTATGTGGAAAAGATACAGGCTGTCACGCCTGAGCAGGTGCAAATGGTGGCGAAGAAATATTTGATTGATGACAGGTTGACCATTGCCGAGCTGGTACCCCAGCCGATGGATAAAAAGGCATCGCGCAAGACGGCAGGAGGTTCACATGGGCATCACTAAAATGATTTTACGCTTTGGTTTAATACTGCCTGCCTGCCTTGTAGCGTTACAGGTCAGTGCTGCACCTGATATACAACACTGGACCAGTAAGCACGGTGCACATGTTTATTATGTCCATGCGCCAGGCTTACCGATAGTCGACCTTCAGATTACCTTTGACGCCGGCAGTGCCCGTGATGGCAAGCAGTCCGGACTGTCGTCCATGACCAGCCACATGCTGGGAATGGGAGCAGGTAATCTGGATGCAACACAAATCGCGCAGCGTTTCGAAGGTGTTGGTGCCGAGTTCGGGCATGATGCCGATCGTGACCGAGGCTGGGTCAAATTGCGTAGCCTGTCGCAGAAAAAATGGCTTGATCCAGCAATAGAGACTCTCGCGCTGGTGCTCGAAAAACCTACCTTTGCGAAGGCAGATTTCAAGCGCGAGCAAAAACGTTACCTGATCAGCCTGAAAAGAGAAAAACAAAACCCGGGTAAGATTGCCTCAAGGGCCTTTTACAAGGCTGCGTATGGAGACCATCCCTATGCACAAATGCCGAATGGCACAGAGCAATCCATAAAAGCATTGACAGCGGATGATCTGAAGCGATTCCATAAAAGGTACTATGTCGCCAACAACGCAACCGTAGCCATTGTTGGCGATCTTGACCGCAAGGCAGCCGCAAAGCTGGTTGATACGCTCATAAAAAACCTTCCTGCAGGCAAACGGCCGGCACCCTTGCCGAAAGTACCTGAGTTGACCGAGGCCAAAACCATCCGTATCAGTCACCCTTCCTCACAAACCCATGTGTATATGGGTCATCCAGGCACCTACCGTGGCGATCCGGACTACTTTGTGACCTACCTGGGCAATCATGCCTTGGGTGGTAGCGGGCTTGTCTCGCGGCTGAGTGACGAAGTACGTGAAAAACGAGGCCTGTCCTACAGCGTCTATAGCTATTTCGGCCCACTGGCCAGAAAGGGTCTGTTTCAGGTAGGTATGCAAACCAAAAACGACCAGGCGGACCTGGGTATCAAGGTCTTGCGTCAGACAATCAGGGATTACCTTGATAAAGGCATGACAGAAAAGGAACTGGTTGCATCAAGAAAGAATATTACGGGTGGTTTTCCGCTGCGTATCGACAGCAACAAGAAGATCCTGGGTTATTTGTCGATGATTGGTTTTTATCGATTGCCGTTAACGTACCTGGATGAATTTAACGGTAAAATTGAGGCAATCACGTTGGAGCAGATTCATGAGACGCTGCGCCGGCGGATTCATCCTGAGCGGATGGTGACGGTGATTGTGGGTGGGGATAAGTAATCTCAATGGATTGTAGCGGCCTCATGGCCGCGATCGGGTTTGCTTTGGTGTCTGGCTATGTTTCCTGTTGTTTGGGTAAGGTGTTTGCTTCAAAGGGCCGGGGCCCGTCCCGGCAGCCGGGGTACTTTTCTTTGCTTGTGCAAAGAAAAGTACCCAAAAGAAAGCACACCCGACGGCTTGCCCGGCATGTAATGCCGGGTTCCCTGCGCTTCTCGCAAAAAACGGCGTTCGCCGAAACTCGCAGTCATACAGCGAAGCTGTATGACTGCTCAGACACCGGCTCTCTCAATCCGTTTTTTGCTGCGATGCTCGGCTGCGCCAACGGGACGGGTCACTCCGAATGGTTTTTATTGGAATAGTTTGGTTTTATTCGTTTCGCCAAGCACTTCTACAACCTTAATCTTGTATTCCTCACCGTTGGTTATGCCGAGTGAAGCCCATAGAGAAAAATGGTCAAAGCAAGCGCGAGTTTCTGTACACGATGTACTACTGCAGCGGAGCACACGGATGTGCGAGAGCTGCCGCGCCGCGACCATTTTTATGGGCTGAAGCGAGGGAATCGGCGCAGCCGACATAGCCTCCGGGAAAATGGTTTTGGGTACTTTTGCCGAAACAAAAGTACCCCGCCCGCCGGGGCGGGAC
>Ga0316207_10001881_pt1 | contig 23765 bp, 16 predicted proteins | sample 6weekpyrite_MG_FD_204943 | JGI IMG/M metagenome (GOLD analysis project Ga0316207, IMG submission 204943) | Microbial mat bacterial communities from mineral coupon in-situ incubated in ocean water Damariscotta River, Maine, United States -... | ecosystem: Environmental > Aquatic > Marine >... | reverse complement strand
GCAAGTTTATCTAATAAGTCAAAGTCATCAGGATTAACCTGATCCAGGTGATGATTGGTGTGGTAACGGTCTGCTACCATTTGAGCAAACTCTGTTTCATTATATTTAGGGTCACCAAAACCAATTGAACAGGTATTTACTGGATCATTTGGATTTAGCTGCGCCATGAGTGCAACAATTGCACTGGAATCAACACCACCAGATAAGAATGCGCCGAGTGGTACTTCGGACATCAAACGTACATTGACTGATTCTCTCAATTTTTCAATCAGTTCATGTGCAGCCTCTTCTTCAGAATAGCCAGCAATTGGGTCAAAAGAAATGTCCCAGTATTCTTTGATGATTGGAGTGGCATTCCCCTGCACTAAAGTAAGCGTATGCGCTGGTGCTAATTTTTCAACAGATTTAAATATGCTTTTAGGGTCCGGCACATAACCCAATGCAAAATAATCCTCAACAGCTCGATTATCGAGGTCTCGTGATAAATTTTTATGTAGTAAAAGTGCTTTTAACTCTGAACCAAATATTAGTTTTCCATCAGGCGTAAATGCGTAATATAGTGGCTTTTTACCTAGGCGATCTCTGGCGATAAATAAGGTCTTTTTATTTCGATCCCAAATAGCAAAAGCGAACATCCCTCGGAACCGTTTTACGCAATCTTCGCCCCATTCTTCCCAAGCATGGACTATAACTTCAGTATCACTATGAGTTTTAAACTGATGCCCAGCTTGCTTCAGCTCTTCACTTAATTCTGGAAAATTATAGATTTCACCATTAAATGTCACCCAGACAGAACCATCTTCGTTCTCCATGGGTTGCTTGCCGGATGAAAGGTCGATAATTGAAAGGCGACGGTGGCCAAAACCCACTCCCGGCTCTATATGAAGCCCACCAGCATCTGGACCGCGATGATATTGCACCTCATTCATCGCATTAAGCAGCTCACGATCAATCTCAGATGGACCGTGAGTGTCGAAAATTCCTACTATCCCACACATGTAAGTGATTAATTCCTTTTAAGTTCTTCTCTAGTATAACTATTTCGGCAAATAGAAGAAATTGTTAAGGAATTTTTAGTGGGTTTGACCTGAGATTTAAGCAATAAAAGGAAGCATATAGGTTCATATTAATGATTATCATAGGAGCTTTGCCTGATAATTGTCGAAATGATAAGAAACCCACCGAGACTCAGAAGAAATTTGCAATGAGGTACTGTGACTTAATTTAGCCACTCAATCGTAACTCAGGTTCAGCATTTTAATGCTTATTGATGGATCCTGGCATCCGCCAGGATGACGGGATACTACAACAAAAAAGGGGAGCTAATTAGCTCCCCTTTTAAAAGTGTAAATTGTATCGACTTATTTGCTTTTTCTTAGTCTTATCATACCAAGGCCAAGCGCAAGAAGTGCTAGAGTCGCTGGAGCTGGAACCTCGCCATCTTGAGGAGGATTCTTAGGCTCACATATAACTTCTATTTTTTGACAACCACCATACTTGTTATCATAGTCATAACCACCCATGTGCTTGACTTTAAAGTAGTCTTTCTTAAATGTTTGCTTACAACCACCATGTCTTGTACAGCTATAATCCGTCTTAGTGTGGTCAGCCATTACCAACCAGTGAGAAGAAGCTGTGTAATCCTTAATTTCCTTTCCGTCACTGTCTTTTTTACAGTTATTGTTACTATCTTTCGCACATTTCACGAATGACTTTTTATAGTCGCCAGTGTTGGAGTTATAAGTAGCACCTTTTGAAGTATCATGAGCATTTTCTGCTTCATAACCCTTCCAATTGCCGTCATTCATTAGGTCTGAATAGGTTTTCCCATCCAAGTAATCATCAAAATCATTATATTCTTTGGCGCCAATTTTTATTTTACCATTAGCGAGATTCTTCTTATCACCGATAAAGGCCATGATTTTCATATCAACATCATCGCTATGCTTGCTAAAAGTAATGTCTTCTAAAACTACGCAGTCATCACCATAATCAAATAACACAGAATCTACGTAGCCATTATTGTTATCAACATACTTCCTATCTGTGCTGCTATATGACTCCCCGTTGCGCTTGGTGCCATAGTGGTCTGTCCCATCGGTGTAAACTTCACCTTTTTTTAATTTTTTATCACTACTGTAGTCTGACCAAGAAGAAACTTTAACTTTCTTATTACTGTCACTACTATCATAGTTGTAGCCCCAACTAGAACCATAATCGTAATTACTATCGCTATCACCGTCGTCACCACAGTCAGAATAACAACTATCATTGTTGCCATAGCTCCAAGAGCTGTGACCGCCATAAGCGAGAGCTGAACCAGAAAATACTAGACCTAAGACTAACGCGGAAATATTGAATAATATTTTTGTTTTTAACATGGATACTACACCCTACATCGCTGTTTTCGTTTAATTACTAATCAATAAGCAATTAAAGGGCCATTTTTTAACCGCTTGCAATTCATGCACTTAGAATGCATCAATTATCTCCATGTAAATAAAATCGACAATTTATTGAGCTAAAGACCTGTGTAACTTAGTTGCTGCTTCTTTAGAGGGGAAAGGCTGACTGGGTTTACTAATAATTGAGTTAAGTTCCGACAATGCTTCTTCTGTTCTCCCCAATTTAGCCAATGTGGCGGCAATATGATATTTAATTTCTGCGTTCTCGGTAACCCTGGCATTCGCATTTCGCAAATACAAAATTCCTTCTTGTGGATTGCCAGATTTTGTTAACGACCACCCTAGTGTATCGTTAAAAGCAGGATTGCTTGGGGAGATTGCTTGAGCTTTTTTTGCGTAATCAAGCGCTTGGGCGAACATGCCTTGCTCCAAGTAGATTACAGCTAAATTATTTAATGCTCCAGCATGCTTCGGATTATCATTTATGACTTCTTCAAAGAGCTTTACCGCGCTCTTCTGATTACCACTTGTCATATAAGCTTCTGCAAGTAGATTTTTTGCTCTAATATCGCCATTTTCTTTTTCAAGCCAGTTTTTTAAAACTGCAATACCACTAGTAAGATCTCCACTCGCCGCATAAACTCTAAATAATTGAGCTGCCGTATCCCCTTTTGGATCCAGCTGCATAGATCTCTTATAACTCTCCAGCGCCCGTTCATATGTTTTTGATGCAAGATACCAATCGCCTTGCAATCGTAAGTACAACGGATCTAGATCATATTGTTTAAAATGTGACAATTGCTCTTTCGCGCTATCCAGTTTTTTTAATGATATTAGTGCTTCAATCAAAGCATGTCTGGCAGGTATGTAAGCAGAATCTCCTTCCACGGCTTTCTTTAGAGACCATATTCCCCCATCGATATCACTGGCTTCAAATTGAAGGCGGGATACTTTATATAGAAGCTTTGCATCGTAAGAAGCGAGTTTTGAAATATCTTTAAACTCTAATTGAGCTCTTTTTATTTTGCCTGCAGCAAGTAGACTCTCTCCATGGACTTGCTTTATAATTACATTATCGGAATACTTTATTGCGCCACTTTCGGCAATCCTGAGCGCCTTTACTGAGTCTCCTAACGTTAAATACAGTCGAGTTAGATGTAAAATTGCTGAAATATTTTTGTCATCTGCATCATAAGATTTTTCAGCCCAACGTAAAGCATCTTCTACCTTGTTTTGTTGTTGACTAAGTTTACTTAATGCTAAGTAAACTGTGGGCAAGTTTCTTTTCTTATCTAATAATACATTCAGTCTTTCTTCTGCCCGAGGAATGTTTCCCGTCATGGAATCCAATTTCACAAGATTCATATTCGCCGGGAAAAAATCTCCCTGGCGAGATAAAATGTATTTAAAATTTTTACGGGCTAAATCATACTTACCCAGCTCAATTTGAGTCACACCTAAAATATTTCTTGCAACCAAATGTTCGGCATCATTATCAACAATTTGCTGAGTTATTTTTTCCGCGCGAACAAAGTCGTCACCTTTCATGTAAAGGGTAGTTAACATTAATCCAGACCGAGGGTCCAAGCTAAGCTCGAATAATTTCTCCAATTCTTCAAGGGCTATATCCCTATTACCGAATTTAAGCTCATTAAATGCTTTTTGCATTCTAGCTGGCGATGCAGATTCACGAAGTTTAATCGCTTCTTCAAGCAAATCATTTGCTTTGCCATACAAGCGCATATTCATATAGGCAGACCCTAAGAGGGTTAACACTTGATAGTCACCTGGCTGTCGTTTATTTACCAATTCCAATAAATGTGCTGCTTCTCTATAAGCGTTTTTAGTGAGCAACACTGTTCCTAACAATTTCTGCGGATAGTGTTCCCCAGGATATCTCGTATTGTATTCTTTTAGATAAGTGAGCGCTTTCTCATATTGCGCTATTTCATAACTAACAACGCCTGCTAGCAAAAGCATGGAAGCGTGTTTCTTAATATTTTCAAAGGGAATTTTTTCTAAATAGGCATACGTATTTGACAGGATTTCATCTGCCTTTTTGTCATTTCCTTGTGCCCTTAAAACAGACTGTTTTAAATAACTCACGCGTGGTTCGAGTGGATATTTTTCTGTTAGCAAATCTAAATCAACAAGTGCCTTATCATATTGTTGAGTATCGTAATATAAACTGGCTCTACCTAGCAGGGATGACAACAAAAAAGGATCGTTTGATAAAGATCGATCATAAAACTCAAATGTTTTTTCTATATTATTCTCAGCATGCTTTATAGATGCCTTTAATTGCCATGCTTGAGCAGAATTAATATTAATATCTAAGGCACGTGAGATTTGCCTTTCTGCTTCTTCATAATTTCTTTCCGCTATTCGTACGGAGGCTATTCCTAGATAAGGCCCTTGTGACGACGGCTGGAGAAATTGTGCTTCTTCAAAGGTCTTCAAAGCCTCATCTATTTGCCTTAATTCCATGTGCGCCTCACCACGAGAAAGTAACAGAGTAGACTGAAAGTCAGGGTTAAATCCCAAAGCTGGTATTCTTTCTAAAACTTCAGCATATTTATTTTGTATGATTAACGCATCAGCTAACAAGGGCAAGGCTAATTGCTTATCAGCTCCTTGTTTCATCGCACGCTTAATCTCTTTCTCAGCTCCGGCACCATTACCATTTACTAGGTGCGTTTTAGCTAAAAGAATATACGCAGCTAGATAAGCACTATCTTGTTGAATTGCATTTTTTAATTGGATTTCTGCACTTTTATAATTTTTTTTATTGTACTCGGTCAAAGCTTTTTCATAATATACTGCCGCTTCTTTCGTGCCTGCAAATACATTCCAGCTAGCAAAACTAAGCAATATAAACACGACCAATACTAAGTAGTTACTCTTTGACATAATTAATTTTTTTAACCATAAGATATAAAAATACACCTGAATACTTTATCGACAGGCAGCATAAATTCCTTAATCCTATGGAAAATTTTTTGGAACCGATAATTGAGCTTTACTTCTTAGGAATCAATACTTTAGTCTCAGGAAATGAAAACTTCAGCGCTTTCCTCAATTTTCGCTTCGCATCCTCATCGCCATGCACCAATCTTATCTCACCTGGCTTGTGACGCATTCTTTTAACGAAATTCAACAAATCCTTTTGATCTGCATGAGCTGAATAGCCTGATAGAGTATGAACTTTTGCGTTTATATCATAAGACCTGTTTTCTATTTCCACATAACCCGCTTTAGGACCATACCTTTGGATAACGCTACCTAGAGTCCCTTGAGCTTGGTACCCCACAAACAGAATATCTGTTGTAGAATCTTCAATAAATGCCTTCAAATAATTTACAATTCTTCCTCCATTGCACATGCCACTGCCTGCAATAACTATTGCTGGTCTATTATGCACCTTCAATATTTTAAGGATATTACGATGATCAGTATGAGAATCAATTGTAGCGAGCTGTTGGAATGATAATGGGTGCCTGCCTCGACTAAGCTTTTGTCTGGCTTCCTTGTCCCAATAGTTCTTTAAGATTTTATAGCTTTTAGTGAATTTACTCGCCAGTGGAGAATCAACGATAACGTCCAGATTTTTCCACGTTAGATCTTTGCCGAAAGATCTATGAATAATATCTTCGATTTCATAAAGTAACTCCTGGGTACGTCCCAGACTAAAAGCTGGGATTAACACAACGCCATTATCTAATATTGCATTTTTGATAATACTCTTTAATCGGAGTCGCCGGTCTTTACGCCCCTCATGCTGCTTATCGCCATACGTGCTTTCCAATACAACGATGTCGGCCTTATAAGGGGATTTAGGTGCCGGGAGTAATGGAGAATAAGGTGCGCCAAGATCGCCAGAAAACACAATTTTTTTCTTTTTATTTTGTGCTTCAATCTCACATTCAATATAAGCAGAACCCAGTATGTGACCAGCTGGATGGAATTTAACTTTTAAAGTTTGCCCCAATGAATCTAGCTTGGTAGAAAGATTCTGCCACTCTTTAAACTCAACCTCAATAAGCTGATTTCTGAGTTGCTGAATAAACTTACTGATTAGTCGCTTATCCCGAGTAAACCCTATCTTTACGGAATCTTCCAGAATTTGAGGTAACATCAAAGCAGTCGGCGTAGTGCAAATAATTGGCCCTTTAAATCCTTTCGCCATTAGATAGGGAATACGTCCAACGTGATCAATATGACAATGCGTCACTAGTAATGCTTTTATACGGGAAACGTCAAACTTAATTTGTAACTTATCAAAACTAGCACCATCATCACCTGTTTCGGCACCTTGAAATAAGCCACAATCGATGAGAATGGAATTATCTTTATCTAGAATAAGTTCGTGACAGGAGCCCGTTACACCAGTTGTTGCTCCATGATGTAGGATTTTCATGATCGGTACTTAAAATGGCGAATGTGCTTTTGGCACTGCTCAAAATTATTTACTAAGTAATGAATCATAGACTTTCATATAACTATTTATCATTTTATCCATGCTAAATAATTCTTCAACTCGTGCCCGGCCAGCCCTCCCATGAGTAGTGGTCAAATTACTGTCATTGACATAACCCTTCATCGCTTCAGCCAGTTTTCTTGCATCATTGGATGGCACTAAAACACCCGTTTCTTTTTCAACAACTAACTCAGGATTCCCTCCGACATTTGTTGCTATTACAGGTAAACCACAAGCCATTGCCTCTAAAATAGTATTAGAAATTCCTTCTCCCTTGGAGGGCAATACAAATACATCTAGTTGGGGTAATAATTCTGGAATATCATTTCTTGCTCCAAGGAAAATTACATAAGGCGACAGACCTAGCTCTTTAACTAGATACTCTAACGAATTTTTATCTGGCCCATCACCAATGAGCACTAGCTTAATATTTTGAGTTATATCTTGATTTTTGAGCTCTGAAAACGCACGAACTAGTGTAGCCTGATCTTTTTCAGCTTGAAGCCTTCCCACAGTACCAAATACAAGATCATTCTTTTCAAGCTGCTGAAGAGATCGCTGAAAACTGTGAGAGCTTCGCAGACCTTGAAACCTGGTCAAATCAACTCCGTTGTATAATTGAATTATTTTTATTGGTTTTATTTTAACTGTATTTTCTAGCCATTGTTCAAGGTCTTTAGACAACGCTATAAACTGATGTAAAAAGCGAGCATATATTTGCCTCAGTTTTATGTATTTAGTATTTGAGCCATCGATATCCGTCATGTCACGTCCATGCTCACCATGCACTCTAAATGGCACACCAGCAAGCATAGCTACCAGCGAATACTCCAATGTCCCTAGGTTTCGAGTGTGCACGATATTTGGCTTTAGTTTTCTCAATAATTTCCAGAGACGCCAGTAGGCTCCCAAGTCATTACCTGGTTTTTTATTCAAAGCATAGACATCTACATCATCATTTTGTATTCGATTTTTGAAATCAGTAAATGTATCAGCACATATGATGACATGCTTATATTTATCCTCAGACATATTGTTAATTAGGTTAATAAGGCCATTTTCCAAGCCGCCTACATCTAATCGGAAAATAATATGAGCTACGAGTGGAACTTCACCCTTCATTCTGCACCTTAGCGTTACCTATAGCCCGCAATATAGGTTTTACTGAGCTTTCGGCTATTTTTTTTAGCTTATCTCGATCTTTTTTAACATTTTCTGTATATGGAGTCGCCATTACAACCAATGCAGCTCTATTCTTACCACTAATGAGCTTAGCTGACACTTCTTTTAGTTTTGCAAGATATTTGTTACTTTCGACTGACTGATCTATATAATAATAATGTAGTGCCAATAGTTCCTGATTTTTAGACCAAACTTTGTGAATCTCAACTGTTATTTTTTTTTCATCAAGATGCAAATCAAGAGTGCCTTGTCTAGCTCCCTTCCATTTTTTATCTTTGGGGGAGTTTATTTTGTTTGTCGAAGTTATAAGTTGCGCATTGCTTCTTTGCTTGGCAAAAAAACCTATGTAGAGGAAAAACTCATCTTTATTTTTACTATAAGACTGCTTAACCACCTCATCAAAACCAGAATAATTTGGCACCCATTCCGTCATTAATTCTGATTTCTTTTGCCAAGACACTATATTAGGAACTTGTAAGTTAATATTCGAATAAACAACATCTTTATTCTCCTGATAAGCATACAATGGAAATACTAATGAAATTATAAAAACAAAAACTGAAACCTTAAAAAAAGCACCCTTTTCCGTGAAAGTGTTTTCTTTGTGCTTTACTTCTATTTTTTCTATCTCAACTTCCTCATCGTCTCTAAAAAAAGATCCTACGTAAAACAAAATTGCAATGACCACTCCAAAAAATATCCAACCATATATGAGGTGATCTACGCCAACTGCTAGCTCCATATCGCTGAAATGACCTATCATCACAATCATAAATGCTCTTAATCCATTTGCAATGATTGGAACAATAATTGAGAGAATAATAAATATGGTTCTCTTTATATAACTGGTATAGGTTAAATATGAATACAGAAAACCCAACGTGACAGACGCTATTAAATACCTTACACCGCTACAAGCTTCTACCACACTCCAATTGCCCGAAGGTAATTGAAAATAAGTGCCTTCGCGATAAATTGGTATTCCTGTCAACTGGACCATTGACACAGTAAAGTCTGCAGTAAAATCTATTAATGGGGGTACGAGGTCCTCACCCATAGGCACTGCAAAGAATAAAAATAACAGTGGAAAAGCGGCGGTCTTAGCGATACTCCAACCCATAATTGCTAGTACCAATAGTGGAATCATTGCCACTAACATCAATTGTTGAACAACCTGTATATCTACAGAATATGCTATGAACCATAAAAAGCTTGCAATCAGCATCAGAGGAAAAGCGGCATAACTAGGGGTGACTTTTAACCCAGCGAAATAATGTTTATTTCTCCATAGCAGCCAAATTGATATTGGTAGTATAAGATACCCATGTGTATATGTTTCAGATCGATTCCATATTTCAATTATCGAGCTGGTCGTAGGGAAATACACGATTAGTAGTGCCACAATAGCTACGGAAACAGTGATAAGAGGTGTTTTCCAGTCTTCTGACCCAGTATATTGTTTAGTGGTTACTTCGCTCATCAGCCTATTCTTCTAATAAACTTTGCAATCTGTTAACATTTGATTCCCACCCAAAGTTTGATTCAACATACAATCTTGCATTTAACCCCTTAGTAATATGCATATCATTTATGGATTGATGTATTGTCTCAATCCATTCTTCAGGTTCGTTGACTTCAAATACTTCTTTTTCTGTTGCATTAATCCCTTCAAGGCCCTGAGAAGATACGACAACTGTTTTTCCCATCGCCATTGCTTCAAGCACTTTATTTTGTATTCCACGTGCTATCCTCAAAGGTGCAACGATCAAGTTAGCATTCGCAATATAAGGCCTTACATCATGTACATAACCTGTGACAACAATCCCTGGGTCTACCTGCAGACTTAGGACATCAGATGTTGGCTTACTTCCCACGATATAAAACTTTATATCCTTTATTTGTTCCTTTAACTTGGGAAATACAGCTTTTGCAAACCATAATACAGCCTCAACATTCGCCCAATAATCCATTGCACCGGTAAATACGATTACTGGACTATCATCAAACGAATTTTCGAAACTTATGCTAGGATTAAAAAAGTGAAGATCTACACCATTGTATACATAGTCTATCTTACTAATATCTTTATCTACAAAGGTTTTAAACAAGTCCGATTCTTTCTCAGATACAAATAAACTCTTATCAAATTTATTCGCTATACGTTTTTCATATTGAAGTAGCTTCTTCGACTCTCTTCTATATAACCAGGACATGGGCCATTTCTTTTTCTTGGCATACTGCATCCATTTATCAGAGTCCATATCTACAAAGTCAATAACTCGCTTTACGTTAGCGTACTCTGGTGCTTCAACAAACTGTGCCATAGAAGAAGAAAACACTAAAATTAAATCGATTTTTTCTCGGGCAATAATGTCACTTACCCATTTCCTCATACTACTATTTTCATAGTATGGTAAAGTTAAAGCTGAGCCTGACAATAATCCTTTAAGGCTTTTGAGCTTGGCTTTTTTAGGGTGAATTCTTTCAACAAAGGATTCTGAGCAAAAATCATCAAGCTTTTCTAAATATTGCCAATCGTCTTCATCATCGACGAACGCCCCTAAATATATTTGATAAGACTCCGACAAACCTTTTAACCAATTGAATGAACGTATCTTATCACCCTTGTTAGGGGGATATGGTATGCGATGGACGAGATATAAAAGCTTGGGTTTCACTATAGGCTACCCAAGGTTTCGGACAATATGTGGTCCAATAACTTTAGTCAGTGAAAATGGCATTTTTTGCCAGGCTTTGATAAACAATTTGTACTTAGGGTTGTTAGGGTTAACGTCAGGTATCTCTTCAGCGTTGAGTAAATAATATTCGTAGTGCAATGGCTCTGGCTCAAAACCCCAATACTTTTTAAAGTTGTAGGGCCCCGTCCCCACTTTGCTACGACCATAATCAAACCATTTAAAACCCTGCTCGCAGGAGCGACGAATCAATTCCCAGTACATAAAGTCATGGGCCTTTAGTCTACGAGCATCTACACTGGTACCTGCATAATAAGGAAGGACCTCATCGCGAAAATAAAAACTCATCAAACTGGCTACCAGGCGTTTATCCTGATAAATATTTAAAATACGACAGTCATCCTTAAATACTTCTTTTAGAACATGAAATAATTTTCTCGGGTATGCTGGTGTGCCATGGGCATGTAAAGTAAGTGCATAAGACTCATAAAATTCATCCACATCACGACTGTCTTCGCTGTATAAACCGTTTTTTATGCCTTTACGAACTTCGGCTCGCTGCTTTCTAGGGATATTTTTCAGGTTTTGCTCCACATCCGAGTCGATCTCTTTGCGAAAACGTGCATATAGATCTGATTTGACAGCCCAATCATTATACTGCTGTTTAATATGTCTCATTTCCAGGGCGTCTACATTTAGCTCCTGTGCCAGAGACTTAGCTTTTTCAGTCAATGCTTCATGGGCTTCTTGCGAACTAGCAAGCACACCGCCATAAACGAAAAACGGAATAGAAATTAAGGAATTACCGAACAAACGGCTTTTCACCTGCCCTAGTGGTAAAACACCAATAATCTGACCATTATCTTCAGCGTAATAGAAGAACATAGGATGATAGAAAACACGTTCTATGACTTCTTTCCACTCTGCTCGATGAAAAAAAGTTGCTTCAGGATGGCTGTATACAAAACTATTCCAGCGATCAATATCAGTATTTGTGAGTTCTTTTATATTCATCTGTCTAGTCTATAGTTTTAAGTTATTAGTAAAGTCAAGCCAACACCACAACATTTGTCATCCTTAGCCTAACTCAGGATCTAGGGGGAATCAGCAAAACCCTCATTGACAAAAAGAGCGGGGGCATTCAATTTTATGGATAGCAGCCTATCATTGAGTGTTTCAAATAACATTTGCACTCCATATCCTATCTCTGTATGCCGAAACGACGGAAGCATACTATACAATTGCCTTTATTGATAAAAGCTACACTTTTTTCCCTAAACAAAACTACCGCTCACCACTACTATATACCACTGTGGCTCCAAGTTTTCGTGGATTAAATATCCTTTAAAAAAATTTCATCCATTCTTCCCCACTCAAAATCCTGTAACAGCTTTTCAAGCCGAGGATAGAATTTGTCTAAATTTAAATAATGTCTAAATTTCGATTTTGCATTAATTCCTGGAGTTCTTGGTTGATCTGGATCAATCTCCCAGGGATGAAAATAAAACATACCTGACTGTTTATCGACCGCATTAATTTGCTTTAAAGCCCAGCGAGAAAAAAAATAAGGATAAAGTCGAAAAAAACCACCACCTCCAGCCGGGAAATTTTTTCCGAACATATTGAGAGTAGTTATGGGGATTTCAAGTATACCTTCATCGCCATGAGGGAAGTACTTATACCGAGGTGCATCGGGAATACCATAAAGATCATGTTTTACCGGGTATATACTAGAGCTATATTTATGCCCAGTGTCGTGCAAAACTTCCAGGGCCCACATGTTTTCCTTTTTTATGGAATAACTAGCAGCTCTATAACCTTTTATCCTGGTACCAGAAATATCTTCAAGTATATTTTTGGTTTTTATAACGTCTACCCGAAACTCATCAGGATTTTGGTTTGTCACTCGTACATGATCATAGCCATGACTAGCAAGTTCATGCCCCTCATTAACAATACGTTTAATCAATTCAGGATAACGCTCAGCCACCCAACCCAGGGTAAAAAAAGTCGCCTTAACATTATATTTTGCAAACAAGTCCAGAAGACGCACAGTATTTTTCTCTACTCGGCATTCTTTATAATCCCATTCAGTTTTCTTTATGAATGGTTCAAACGCAGAGACCTGGAAATAGTCTTCTACATCGACTGTCATGGCATTTTTAATCATAATTCTATCTTTTACAATCTATAAACTTTGCAAATAAAACCTTTGAAAATAATTATAAACAAGGCTTTTTAATTTTATTGGATTTCTTAATTAAAATAACCAGTTAACTTGAGCAATTAATTGATTTGCTGTGTAACTCCTAAAATCTCCCTCTGTACTACGCTTTTGTGACTGCATAGCAAGGCTAGCCCTCAATTTTCGACTAAATTTCCGATTAAAACTAACTTTTAAATTATAAAAACGGTCTACTCGAGCTGGATTGAACAAATAATATATTTCTGTGCTAGCTTGAGTACTTAAAACATTTCTTTTTCCTAAAGGCAGATTAAAGCCGCCATTAAGACCCAGCCGTTTGTGTGATTGTGCTAATGTCTGATATTCACCTTTTTCATAAAAGCTAGCTCCGTTAAATGTCAATTTCTTTAATCTCCACTTGATAGTAGCTTCAAATCGCTTTATCAACAATGCATCATTTAGAATTTGCTGCGATAGCTCACCTCCATTGCCCAATGCACCACTAGCTCGAGTTGTACTATTCAAGGACTGGAATCTTTGTTGTTGTGGCGTAGATAACACCTCGCCATATTCGGCACTCAATGTAACTTTTTTCATGCGGTGATCAAAATGAAAGAAAATCTTATCACCATAAATAGCTTGCTCTTTCCCTAGCTCGAAGTTAGTCCTTGTTGTTGGCCGGAGCTGTATCTCAGCTCGCCAGCTCCATTGCTCATATTCAAGATCTGAATAAGATAGTCTTTCGGACCGCAACACAGCACCTCCACCACCTTCTATCTTTATTTTTCTTGAAGGCTCCCAACCCAAACCAGCTTCTATATTATAAAAATAGCTACCCTTGGTATTGGTAATACGCAGATAATTGTTTCTTTCTGAAACAGCAATACCGTACAGAAAAAAGTCATTTATCAGTTTATAGTCGATACGAGCTAATGCACGATAATTGTCGGTTAAGCCTTCTCGGCTTGTTTGCTTAGAAACATCTCCTTTCCACTTGAGGCGATTAAACCACTTGCCTGAACTCAATTGATATCTCCACTGCTCAGAGTAAGAATAGTCTAATCGCCCTGTCTCATAGTCAATATGATTGTATCGATAAGTCAACTTACTATTAGCATAAGGACCAAACCGATTTTCCAGTCTAGGGATAAATTGATAGGTTCGAGTTTCAGTCCGGTTACTAGTTGGTGCCAATGGGTCAAATCCTTCGATATTGCCCGGATCAATAGCTTGCTGTCCGATAGCCACATTTCCGGTTATAAACAAATGTCTTTTAATTGCTTCTAGATCTCCTGCAAAAACTGCTTGACTGGAGAAGCGATCGCGATATCTTGCACTATAGTAATCTATATAGGATAACTGGTAGGATGATTTTAATGTTAATCTACGACCTGTGGCAGAAATATTGATTGCAGGCTGGATTTGTGAAATTAGCTCACCGTCTTTATTTTTATCATCCAAACGAATATTGTCATGCCAGGTTTCAGTAATACCAATTTGTGGTGAAATTCGCCATTCAGCAGCTCTAGATAGGCTCGCCATTAGTAAACACAAACAGACAAATAAAAAAACTTGTATTACTAAGTAACGATAAAAATTTTGACCAAAGCCCATTGCTCTAGTGCTTTATTCATCTTCAGGCTTGTGTCCATAACCATAGCCATAACCATAGCCGTAGTAGGACCCGCCAGCTTTAACGCGACTTTTATTTAAAACCAGCCCAGCTATATTTGCTCCACTAATTTTTTCAAGAGCTTCTTTTAAAATCAATTGTGTCGTTTTCACAGCTTCTACTACAACTACAACCTGCCCCATTTGATTGGCTAATACCTGTGCTTCACTTGTTGCTAAAACCGGCGGAGAGTCAAAAATAACAATTCTATCATGATAGCGTGTCGCTAATTCATCTAGGAGAATACGCATATTTTCTGAAGCAAGTAATTCCGTTGAATAATGATGCTGCTTACCTGCGGGCAAAATTGTGAGTTTAGGTAAATCAGTTTTAAGAAAAAGCTCAGACAAATCAGGTTCATCACCCATTAAGTAATCGACTAAACCTTTTCTATGATTATACCCAAGATACTTGCCAATAGAAGGCTTCGCCACATCTGCATCAATTAACAAGGCTGTTTTATCCATTTCCATGGCAATACTAACCGCCAAATTTATAGAACTAAAGCTCTTACCCTCACCAGGCACGGAACTGGTTACCATAATGATATTTTTATGATCATTTTGTAAGCCTGCTGAGTTACTGCTAAATCTAAGCAAAGGCCTTTTAATTGCCCGCATTTCTTCTGCAATTTGACTTCTTCCTTTTTCAGGTGTGAGCATTCCTTTGTTGCTCATTACATCCCATGGTAATTCCAGGGTTTGCTTGGTTTCATTTCCACTAAAAATTGGCTCATCTCGAGATAGTTTATCATCAGGATTTAAGTTATTTAACGCTTTTTCTATGGTATTCATACGCAAGGCCTACCTATATTAATGCTTTTAACTTGGCTATAACATCTATTTCCATGATTTCAATAGCCAACATTCCAGCAAACAAACTTAGCAAACACAGGCCAACAAGACTAAAACTTGCCAGCTCTAAGCGCCGGCGTTTTTTCTCTTCAGCGTTCAATATTCGGGAAACATAACCAAGCACAGGCAGTTCGGTGACAACTTGCAATCCTGTTGGGGTATAAAAAAGTGGTTTAATCATGGACATAAAGAACGCAAAAGCTACCCCTGCCACTAAGCCCATACCAAAAACTATAGATTCAAATAGCGGTCTATTGGGACCAATGGGCTCGAATGGAACTGATGGTGGGTCAATAATGCGAAACTTGACGTCATCTGCAGAGGACTCTGCCTGTTCAGCAATTTTTGCCGACTCTCTGCGAGATAAAAGTGCCTCGTAATTTTTTTTGTTAATCGCATAATCACGATTCAGGTTTTTCAAGTCGGCTTCTATTTGGGGAACAGTGTCTACCAAGCTTTCCAGCTTTTTCACATTATTTCTATAGCTTTCAACTCTGGGTTGCAAGGAAGCAATTTTTCCTTCCGCTTTCCCAAGGCTAATTTTTAACTGTTGATAAACTGGATTCTGATTTAAACTGTTAGATTGTTGGGCCTGCGGCATATCTTCTTCAATTTCTTTGAGCTCTTCATCTCGCTTTTTCTTTAATCTTTTTAAAGTCTCACTTGTGTTTATGACGTCGGGGTGTTTTTCCGTATACTTTAAAAGTAGTTCATCCAGTTTTTTATCTAAAGAATTAATCCTTCCATCTAATGGATGAGCTATTGCTCCCTGTATTCTACTTACCGATGAAGGGACAATGCCAAATACTGGTTCTTCACCCGACAATTGTCGTTCTAACTCATCGCGCAAATTTATAGCTTGTTTAAGTTCCAGCTCAATATTACTCAGTTGATTCCGTGCTTGTTTTAATTGCGAAAAATAATTTCCACCTTCGCCAGGCATTAAACCCGTATTTCTCTGCTTAAATTCTTTTAAGCGATTTTCAGCTTCTATTAACCTACCTTCATATTCTTTTATTTGTTGGTCAATAAATTTTCTGGCGCTGTCTGAATCTTTGCGTGTATCCCCTAGTGTGGATTCCACAAAAATCGTTAATAAAGACTGAACTGTATTTTTTGCCAGCTGAGGATCAGGGTCTGCGTAACTGATGTTGTATAATTTGCCTCTGCCAGAACTAAATTTAATTTTTTGTTTTAATTTCGAAATAAGATTATCCATTTCTTCTGGTGTATTCACACTGAGATCCATATCAGTCATACGAGCCACTTTTTCCAGGTTTTCTCGACTTTTTAAAGTCCGTGTAATCATATGCAACCCTTGATCTGCATTAGCCTGGACAGCTAGCCCCCTTAAAAGAGGCCTTAATGCAGAAGAAGTATCTACAAAAATTCTTGCTTTGGATTCATAAACATCCGGCATCTGATTCACGAACAACCACCCACCAATGCAAATCGGCCATGCGATCAAATGGACATACCAGCGATAACGCCATACACCTCTCAGATATCCCATTATTTGTTCAATTATTTCATTCATACCTAATTCATCAAATCCAAGAAACACTAACTACACGAGTCACAATGACATGGAGCTTTTTGTATTGCCACGTAATTCAAAACATGTTTAAAAAATAATACCTTGAGTCCTAAGTCATCCCGACTTATTCACCCCAGCTCAAGCTAGAACCAAGATTCTGGAATTATCAAAATGTCGCCAGGCAATAAGTCCACGTTTGCGTTAATATCGCCATCTTTTATCAAATCTTCTAGCCTCACAACAATCTCTATTTGTTTGCCGTCCTCAATACGAATAATTTTTGCTCTATTACCTGCTGCAAACTCTGTCAATCCACCAACGGCAATCATAAGATCCAATATCGTCATTTTTTCTCGATATGGCAGAGCCATTGGCTTTTGCGCCTCTCCTAGCACTCTTACTTGCTGGCTGTAAGGCCCAAGAAAACCACCCACAATTACGGTCACTATCGGATCTTTAACATACAACCCTAACGCTTTCTCAATTTCCCTAGCTAATTCTGTGGGAGTTTTACCAGTTACCTCCAAATCTTCGACCAATGGAATAGAAATTCGTCCATCAGGCCTAACTGGAACAGACCTAGATAGGTCAGAATTACGCCAAACAAAAATGTTCAAGCTATCACCAGGACCAATAAGGTAAAAAGGAGATTCATTTATTTTAGGGGGAATTATCGATTTTTGAGTCAAGCCTTGAGAAGATTTTCCGTCGACAAATTCCCACTCTTCAACAGCTTGACATACAGATGAAAGTAAAATGATGAAAATACAAAAAAATATGCTTAGTTTTTTATCCATGGCTAAAATATACTCGCGCCCTGAGCTCTCCATTGGCCTTTTTATGGGTAGTTTATATTATTTTACGATTGATGTATCGGACAGTTGAATATATTACTTTAATATATCCAAACAGTTTAGGATGTGTGTGAAATCATATAACGTATATAACCAGGATGATATTATGCAGATAATTTACTTTCAGCTTTTGTAACTGACTCAGTACCGGCTAACTGTTGGGCAGAATCCAATGCGACAGAATTTAAAAATTGCCTGCTCAACATATCCTGAGCAACAGCTCCAACATTAAATAAATAAGGGCGGCGTTTCCCTCTAAACTCCGTAAATGGCCCAATTACATTAATATCGAAACCTGACATACGTAAAATTCTCGCTAAAGGTGCGGACATTAGTGCCACACCGAACTTAAAATTATGCTTTAAACCATAAATTGAGGCTGCTTTCACTAGGGACAACATAATTATGCACTCCCTTTTAGCTTCTGACTTGCGTACATCTGTGCTTGCAACACCATCTTTTGGGCGACCTGATTTATGAGGGAAGTCAACAACCGTTCTCGCTCTTGCTCCACGATAGTTTTTTAGAATACAAAGCCTTGAAATTTCTAATGTTTTCTCTTCGCAAGAGGCCTGGTATTTTTCGTCAACAACGCAGTGATCAAAAACGGGTAATTTTTTACTGACATTACCTTGAAGCACCAAGCGCATTGCAGCAACCCATTCTCCAGATTCTATATCACGTACTATAAAGTGCGCAGAGTGATCATCATAAGCATCCATTTCCATTTTGTCGGGAAATTGCGACAAGTCTTCAAATCCAGTTTCCTCACAGTAAACTTGATAGCGAAGGTTGAAATGTATACGCTTCGCCTCAGGGGTATCAGCCAACAAAACTTCAAAGGGATTTCCTAACATCATTTCCTCAATTTTCAATTTGGGCGATTATAGATTTGAATATAGTATGGCAAACATCATGCCTAACCACACTTCACCCTCTATTACCCTTAACATTCATGCACTTAATAAATAATATTACTTCAACAGCATTAAATAAACACTTAATTTGCATTTCAAGCATCTAAAATTTGTTGTGTATTCACGACAGTAATACTTAATCATTCAAAAAATCGAATGATATTTTTGCCGTAGTCCAGTCTGCCTTCAGTTTTTTCCTGCTCAAGTATGCGCAAGACCTCGTGCTCACGGACCCCCGCAGTTTGCGCAAGTGCTGTAACACCCATTCTTACCACTAGACTGTTTGTTTTTTTTCTGTCGGGTATTGCACTCGCCTTTATTTGATTTAAAGCATATTTTACACGCCCAGTTTGTGGTGCATATGCCATAACAATTGCCAAATCATCCATCTTACGTAAACGCTGTGCACACATTTGTAACAGCTTCTCTGTATGGGCTGGATTAGCTCGCCTCTTTTGATTAAAAAGTCCTTTTTCAATTCTGATCAGCTCACAATGTGTGGTAGCAGTGGCGGTTGCCGATCTAGTACTGTTATCAACGAGCGCCAATTCGCCAAATAACCCTCCTTTACCAATGGTAGCGATTATTAATTCCTTATGTTCCATATCTATTCTCGATAATGCTATCCAACCATCATCTATTATGTATGCAGCATTGGCATCATCACCTTCACTAAATAATTTTTCACCGGGGGATAATAAGATTCTCTCAAAGTTTTCACCGAATGAATCTAACCAGAATTTATCCAGTTTTGAATCCAGTAAATTTGAAAATGTCCACTGATGTATTTCTTTGTAGGTAGCAACCATTGGTACTATATGATTACCAATTTCATCAATCCAAATGGGATCACTTAACGGGGAGTAGCCCATTCGCCCATAAAGTGATACTGTATCCTGACTCACAGTCGCAACGCTATGTGTAGTATTCCAGTAGGATCCTATGCCTATGGCCATTTTAAACAAGGCATAAATAACATCCCTGCGACGCCGCCATTTTTTATGAACACAAAGCATACCACAACTAACAATGGTAATGCTTTCACCACTCTCCTCCGCCAGGCGCTCCCTAAAGGGAGCAAAGTCATATAAATGCTCAGAAGGCAAGCCAACAGAGGAATCTTTATTCAGCCGCAGAGTCGCAATTGGTAGATCACCTTCATAAGCAATTATGTTTGCCACGTGGGTAAGCGCATCAAAACGATCAACCATCCTCATATCAGGAAATTTTTCTTTTCCAAATTTCGCATCATCAATAACGTAGACGTCATAACGCAGACGATAAACATCATCAAGCTCCTTTGGGGAGGACGCCACTTTAATTTTAATGCTCATATCAAATACCTAGACAACACCATTTTCCTATATAATCGACTGCAGTAGCTTTTTTTTTAGAACATTTGAAATTTTCCGGGATAGTCAAAATGGCTCAAACATTTAATTACGATACAGCTTTCTCACGCAATATAGGATGGGTAACGGAAAATGAGCAGCAGATTCTAAAGAATTCACGAGTCGCTATTGCCGGACTCGGCGGCGTAGGCGGAGGACATTTACTAACTTTAACCCGACTAGGTATTGGTAATTTCAATATTGCAGATTTTGATGAATTTGAAATACACAATTTCAATCGTCAAGCTGGGGCATTCCTTAGCACGACAGGACAGAAAAAAGCCGATACGCTAGAACAAATGGCATTGGACATCAATCCAGATTTAAAAATTAATAAATTTGAAGAGGGAGTAACAGATGAAAACCTGGATGAATTCTTGAAAGATGCAGATGTCTACGTAGACGGGCTTGATTTTTTCGCCCTGCACGCCAGAAAATTGGTTTTCAATCGCTGTACTCAATTAAAAATACCTGCTATCACTGCTGCACCCTTGGGAATGGGGTCTGCTGTACTCAACTTTATCCCTGGCAAGATGACTTTCGAGGAATATTTTCAATTAAATGGTCATAGTGAGTTCGATCAGCTAATTCGGTTCCTTGTTGGACTTTCCCCAGCCATGTTGCAACGTGCTTATTTAGTTAAAAAAGAGTCTGTCGACTTTTTAAAACAAAAAGGGCCGTCCACACCGATGGCGTGTGATATTTGCGCAGGAATGGCGGCAACCCAGGCTCTAAAAATAATTTTGGACAGGGGAAAAATCATTCACGCTCCATGGGGAATCCAAGTTGACTCCTATAAAAACAAAACTATCCGCACCTGGAGGCCAGGTGGAAACAAGCACCCTCTGCAGCAGCTAGCCATTTTTGTTGCTAAGAAATTAATAGGTTAAGATTAAGGTGGAACTACAGGTTTACAACCAATTTGCCGATAAGAAGCACAAATTTACACCAACGTTATATGCTAATTGGACGCCTGATTATTTTATGCGCAACCACTAATAGTGGCGAGGAATTATACTAAATGCATTTCCAGAATCACAAACTTAAACAAGCAAATTTTCTACATATTTTCATTTTATTTTTCTTATTTTCCTGCTCCAGCAATGAAAAAACAGATGCTGAGTACCTAATGAGCGCAAAAAACAATTATGCGCAAAATAATATAAAAGCAACAGTCATAGAACTAAAAAACGCACTTAGGATAAATCCTTCAAATATTGAAGCGCGCCTAATGTTAGGCAAACTTTATATAGAGGCAAATAATGGCAAAGCAGCAGCTAAAGAATTATTGAAAGCCAAAGACCTAGGCGCAAACAAGACTACATGGATTGTTGATTTAGCTCAAGCCTATCTATTGCAGCGAGAATTCGAAAAAACCCTGGATATTACTGATAATCTACCCCAGCTAACAGAGAATGAAAGTGCTGAAATTAATGCTTTGCGCGGCGATGCGTTAACCATGAAAAATGACCTTGAGTTGGCAAATCGAGCCTACGAAAAATCCATAGAAATAGACCCAAAACAAGCGAGGGCATATTTAGGCAAAGCTAATCTCGCCTATAGAAAAAAGCAATTTGACACGGCCCTTAAACTTATTGAGCAAGCATTAGAGTCTGGCGAATTAGCCGAAAAGTCCTGGATTGCAAAAGCACGAATCGAAGAAGCCTTAAACGATGAAATACAAGCCCTTACCTCGTATACAAAAGCCTTAGAAGCAAACCCTAAAAATCTGACTGCTTTAACGGGCATAGCTAGTATAGAAATTCAAAATAATAAACTCGATGCTGCAAGAGTTAGAATCAATAAAGCGCTTAGCATTAATGCAAAGTATCCTGCTGCCAATTATTTCGATGCACTTCTGAAGCTAAATGATAAAAAAATCGACGAAGCAGAACAGCCTTTAAAAATAGTGCTTGAATACTTTCCCAACCATTCTCAAGCTCTACTCATGATGGGTCAATTGCAATTCCTTAAGGGCAACCCTGAACAAGCAGAAAATTATTTAAGTAAATATGTTGCTAAATTTCCTGATCAGGGAAAAGCAGCCATGCTTTTAAGCTCAACATACTTATCTTTAAATGACCCCTTGAGAGCCATCGAAGTGCTGAGGGGAGTAGAAGGCCAACTGAGTGACGATGTCTTTTTTCTTACCTTATTCGGAAGTGCTTTAATGAAAACAGGTCAGCCAGATGAGGCTGTCAAATATTATTCGACAGCCATAGAAATTGACCCGCAGGGATCACAACTGCAATTGCAGCTTGGTGCCTCATTACTCGCTACCGGAGAAATAGAACAAGCGACCAGGGCTTTAAAAACTGCCGCTGAATTAGCCAAAGACTCAAGAAAAATCCACGAATTACTATTTGACGCATACATAGCATCTAACAAATTCTCATCAGCCTTAGAGCTTGCAAATAACATAATTAAAAACAATCCCGAAGAGCCTTATGGCTATGTTTTAAGAGGTTCTGCTTATGTATTTCTTAACGACCTGCAAAAAGCTCGAGAAGCTTTCAATAAGGCGAATAAAAATAACTATGTCCCTGCCATACTTAAACTTGCTGGTCTTAGTGAAATAGAAAGTAATATCAAAGATGCAAAGAACCTCTACCACAAGGTTTTAAAAATTGATAAAAAGAATGTTAATGGCTTAATAGCATTATCAAGAATTGCAAAAAGCGAAGGTAACTCAACAGAAAGTGAAAAGTATTTAATTAACGCTTCTTCCAGCAACCCTAAGAGCATTCAAGCAGGAACTGCCTTAACCAGATTTTATATTGCCAAGCAAAGCACTTTAAAAGCGCTCAAAATTGCAAATGAACTATCAAATAACTTGCCCAACAATACTTCAGTACTTGAAAACCTGATACAAGCCCAACTTAATGCGAATCAAATTGAAAACGCCAGTGCTAGTGCAGATCGGCTCATTAAGCTAGTCCCAGGATCAGTAAAAGCGCTTGTTCTCGCTGCTAGAGTTAAATTTGTCGCGAAAGACTCGAACTCAGCTCAAACTCTACTAGAAAACGCGCTTGAAAAAGACTCAAGCGCCTTTAATGCCCACTATCTGCTAGCCAGTATAAAGATCAACAATAATGAATTTGACAATGCTCAAGATATTGCCAATTATCTTAGGAAAGCCGCACCAACTCTGGAGTATGCATGGCTTATTGAAGGTGACATTCATAGTGCAAAGAAAGACTTTGCTAAAGCAGAAAACGCCTACAAAAAAGCTGCGCAGAAAAACGACAACAGTAAAACGGCTTATTTAAAACTAGCCAAACTTCAAAAAAATATGGGCAATGCTGAAAAAGGGACGAGCACTTTAAAAAAATGGCTAGAATCTCACCCCAATGACCTGGAGATACGTGCAGCACTAGCAATATTGCTACGTGAAATAAACCAAATTAAAGAAGCAATTGCAGAATATGAATACATTCTTAACATAAAACATGATCACATGATTGCATTGAATAATATATCCTGGTTATATCTGGATTTAAATGACAAAAAAGCAATTGAAAGCGCTAAGCATGCCTATTCTCTTAATTCTGAAAACCCTTATATCGTCGACACATACGACTGGATACTAACTAAA
>Ga0316207_10001880_pt1 | contig 23767 bp, 19 predicted proteins | sample 6weekpyrite_MG_FD_204943 | JGI IMG/M metagenome (GOLD analysis project Ga0316207, IMG submission 204943) | Microbial mat bacterial communities from mineral coupon in-situ incubated in ocean water Damariscotta River, Maine, United States -... | ecosystem: Environmental > Aquatic > Marine >... | reverse complement strand
CGCCGGGGCCGGTTGGCTCGCGACCGATGTGCTCTTGCAGTTCGCTGACCGTCTTCCAAGCTCTTCGCAAGCGCGGGCGTTTTTTTTGACAAAAGCAAAAGAAGCTCTTTCAAGTGCCTTGGATAGTGGAGCAAATGTCGCCGACTTTCCGGCCCTACAGGTGGCGGCACAGAAGCTCGAAGAGGCTGAGCTGCCGAACATGGCGGCAAAGCCTGATCTGCAAGCGCTACATACTGGCAGGAGCGGCCCCGCTATCGACGGCAAGCGGCACGAGCGCATCCCGGGGCACTCTGATACATTGGTTGTCATCTATTCTTGTCGCAAGAATCTTGACGACCGAATTCCGCTGCTCCGAGAGACGTGGATCTCGGAACTGAAAGCTCGCGGCATTCCGTACGTTGTCTTGGTTGGCGACGGAGATGACACTCTCCATGATGACGTACTGCGTTTGGACGTCGCTGATACGTACGAAGCTCTTCCAGCCAAGACACTGAAATTGGTCGAGTGGACCTATTCGAACACAGATTTCCAATATCTCGTAAAGGTGGACGACGATTGTTATTTCGCGGTTGAGCGGTTCTTTGAAGCGCTAAGTTATAGGAAATTTCATTACTACGGCCGGGTGATACACAGAGGGGAGGGAGACACATCCCGCACCTGGCATCACACCAAGTCGAGCAGTGACATCTTCCGACACCGGTTGGATCGCTCGCCCGAGCCAAGCCGGTATTGCGACGGAAGCACAGGGTACAGTCTGTCACGTCATGCAATGGGCCTGATCACGCAGTCGGCCAACAGCGACGCTGGCCGCAGGTTGATTTCCATGTCGTATTTCGAAGACAAGCTCTTAGGGGATCTACTGGCATTTCATTCTATTGAGCCAAGAAATGAAGATTACTTCACCCATGTACTACGCAAAACAGAGGGGGCTGAAAATCCGGTAGCGATGTACCAGAACAGCTATTACCCCTCTCGCGTCAGCCCTATCAACATGGTGCATTTGGACGAGGCGAAAACCCTACAAACGTTCCATGATCACAACGCAACAGACGTGTTATCTCCTCAGAAAATCTGGCCAACCCACTCCAAAGTATGCCTCGGATACAACACGCAGCAGCTGGAATTCATCTCGAATCCAGAGCGCCTGAACCGTCTGCGCAGCGCCAGCATCGTAGTGGTCGCCGTGGTTCGAAACGAGATGGTCTTGCTACGGCATTTTCTGGATCACTACCGGGCCTTGGGGGTCGAGGCGTTTCTTATGGCAGACAACCTGTCGTGCGATGGCAGTCGCGAATACCTTCTTAAGCAGGAGGATGTCACACTTTATTCCGTCGACTCTGAATACCGCGATTCCCATTATGGCGTTGATTGGCAACAAGCTATGCTTGGCAACCACTGTTTGGGGAAATGGGTCGTGCTCGTCGATATCGACGAGTTTCTCACCTATCCGGGCGTGCAGGAAAAATCGCTGATCGACGTTACGTCCGAGTTGGATGGCCAAGGATACGACGCCGCCAGGGCGATGCTTGTCGACATGTATCCTGAAAGCCCGCTTTCTGAATGTGAATTCAAAGATGGTCGTCCATTTGAACTTGCCACTTACCACGACAACCCGCCGGTCTTGCAGGTCTGCGGCAGCGGCAAGTTCACCAACAGCACCGACCAGTTCACCAGCAGCCTTCGACACAGGCTCATGCCTCACTCTCAAGTGTCGCTCTTTATGGCTGTCAAGGTTCCGTTGATCCGATACTCTCCATTGCTACGCCTTAGCGAGGGAATTCACTTCGTCGGGAACCTGAGTATTTCCTCAGAAGACCTGACGCTCGCACATTTCAAGTACCACGCTGACTTCGCTAACAAGGTCGAAACGGAAATCCAACGTGCACAGCATTTCGACGGTGCTGTTGAGTACAAGCAATACCATGCCATGCTAGCCCAAACCAACGGCACTTTGTTCAAGCCAGGAACCAGCCAGATGCTGAGTGCCGACCTGCGACCGTCCGCGCGCCCAACCCACACCAAGTCCTCGACTGAAAGGCGGACCCATGGTCATTGAAGTCAAAAACACCGACTTGGTTTATTTTCCGGTACCCAAAGTCGCATCCACCACACTGAAACAGTTCATCTATGAGGTGAACCACGGAGAACCCTATCGCGATCAACAAGATACGGATGCCGACCGCTCAAAGCACATTCACACCCATGATCGCGCCTTCGAAGCTATAGCGTTCGACAACGTTGAGCTGGCCAGTATTGCTCAAAAAAGACGCGTCGCCGTGGTGCGAGATCCGATCGAACGCATTCTCTCGGCCTATAGCAACCGCGTGCTCTTCCATGGTGAGTTGTCACCTTCAAGTATAGATACGAAATCGGCTGAGCTATTGGGTGTCCCTGCTAACCCGAGTTTGTCTGAATTTATCCAGTATTTGTCTGAGTATCGGGAACTATCACGCCCAATTGCCCATCACACGGATCTCCAGAAAACGTTTCTTGGTAGCGATCCAGGATATTTCGAAGAGATCTTTCCGATAGAGAGGCTTCCAAATCTCGCTGACCTCATCAACAAGGCCGCCGGCACCAACGTGGATATCGGCCACGCCCAACGATCGAAAAAGAAAATACCTACCTGGGACCTGTCTTCAAGGCAGCGATCCGAACTCATAGAATACTGTCTTGAAGACTATCAGTTGCTTGGCGAACTTTTTTCCCCTCCACCTAGGCCCATTTATGCTTCGGTTAACATGCCGCCGGAGGGCGCAAAGGCGTCACTTGGGGGGGCCGGTTCCCCTGAGGAACGCCCATTCATCATTTGGACGCTGAAGCGCTCCGGGGGCACAAATCTGGCGAAGTTCCTATTTGAGAACTCGGCATTTCCATCGCTCGAACATGAGGCGCTGAATGAAGATCGAGAACGGGGTTTTATCACAGAGCAGTGGAGGGAATCTGGATGCGTCGATACGCTGAAGCGCCAGCTACATGACGAGTTTTCAAAATCTGTGAACATCAAGCACTGCGTAGAGACCGTACCCGAACCCGTTACCCAGGCCCTGGCCGAGGTCAGCTGTGAGTTGGGCTATGCGCATCTCTTCCTAATTCGGAGCAACGCGCAGGACCGCCTGCTAAGCCTACAGTTTGCAGAAGCATTCAATATTTGGGGTGCGGAAGGCCTTCGCAAGAATGATGTAGCCTGGATCAGCAATCGCTTGCGTGAAACCGATCTGCCCATTGACGAGTTGATCAGGCACGAGATTCAGTGTCGCGAAAAATTAAGCTCTGCTTTCAACATCTTGAAGCATGCTGGTGTTCAATCGGCAGTGGCGGTGTTTGAAGATCTGTTTTACACGCCCGATCGCAATGTTGCTATCTCAGTTATTGACAGGTTCTGCGATCATCTTGGTTTGATGCCTGGTGCCACAGGTGCGATAGAGCAGCTTTTTGCGGGCGATCAGGGGAGCCGGGAACGCTACCGAGATTTTCGAAACTTCGACGCGTTTTCTAATGCTGCAGGGAAACTCGCCCCGTTTGCATTGGGTGGACCAGTTGGTCAATTGCCCGAGAATGCGGTTGAGGTGGCACAGGGTGCCGTGACGAAACTCTTTCCTGTCACCCGTTCATGGCGTTCCGATCTGCTGAAGATCAGCGGCGTTGGGGTCGATCCTGCTGACTTGTCTGCGAGTTGGCAGGTAGACTGCGACGGCGAACCAATCGGCACCTTCAACGGGCTTGCCTCTGCCAGATTCAAAGGCGAGAATCCGACGCTTCGAACCGCAGGTCATGCGCGCTTTGCCGCGATTGATGTCCCGGAAAGCGCGCTCGACCGGATCAAAGTGAAACTCCGGTGACACGCGAATCCCGGAGCACGCAATGCCAATGAGCATACAAGGCCAGTTTGTCTTCATTGCCAAGGCAAAGTCTGCATCCACCCCGATTGAACGGGCGTTAAGCGACTCCACATCCGAAGTCACCCATCCACAATCAACAATGCGAGACGCCATCTGCGCCGAGGTCAGGCGCGATTTTTCGAGAATCGCGCCTTTTTCAACCACCTGCGGTCAATCAACAACAAGCTGAGAGCTGGAAGATGCGCAAATTCACCGGAAAAGTGTTCCACGCAGTTGGGTCAACATATCGACGTCATACAGAAATTCGCGACTTCAAGTCTGCGGAATTTACCAAAACTGATCCAGAGGATGTCAGTGCCCTTCCCGATTATTACTTCTTGCTTATCCCGAACAATTCTGGATCGACAATCATGGCGCAATATCTTGCAAGCCAGATTGGCGGTTTCGTGCCGCCCTTCGGTCATTATGAAGGTCAGCACATCCCCGAGCTGCGCACGCATATGAGGACGGACCCCTGGGCGAAAGATACCCAGCTGGATTGGAAATACATCCGATCCGTCTGGGACGAATATCGAAACGGGCAAACCTTCGTGGAATCCTCACCGCCGAATCTGATGCGCATCGATCAAATTCGAAATGAGTTCAAAAGTAGTGCGCAATATATCGCCGCACTCGGCAATCCCTATCACTATATCGCTTCGTGTTACTTCAACTACAATCGCAGCCGGCCTCGTTCGTTCGGCGGACTCACCCGTCAATGGCTGCAAAGAGCGAAGCTTGTCCGTTATGTTTGCAAAACCTTTGGCGATATCCCTTTCATAAGTTACGAGGATTTCTGCGAAGATCCAAAGCGGATGAATCAGATTCTCGGTTTAGAAACGGACCTCCAGGCGCAGATTGAAGGCAAGCCGAACACCAAGGTTAAAGAAATTCGCAATCTCGGGGTCCGAACTACTTCCTTTTTGACGGCCGCGGAAGTCGACGAGATCAGTCATTTTCTTGAACCCCACAGAGCCTTCCTTGATCAGTTTGGCTACAGCGTGGTATCAGGGCAAGAGATGGTCGCTTCTTTTTCGGAGCAGCCAGAAGAATTCAGGCTAGGCCTTGAACGCCGCCGCAAGTGGGAAAGCGCCAACCTGAAATGACCTCGAACATCTGATAGATGCGCAATCCGTCAATATGGCGCGCTTTTTCTGTCTGTTCGTCAGTCCTGTGCGCTCCTATAGCCCCACAAATCTGAAATCAGCTCTGCGCCATATCTTTGTGCACAAAAATCATACGTGTCCTTATAAGCCAAGCGCGTTGCGTTCCAGGCATCCGCACTTGGCTCTGAATCGCGCGGCGATGAGTTCACCCGCTTTTCGAGCTCGGTTGGTATGTACGTGATGTCCAAAAACTCACAAAGCAATTTCACACCTTCCTCCGAAAAGAGAGACTCATAAAACGCTATGTGTTGATCTTCCGGTGCAAATACCGCATCGATTCTGGGAATAATGTCCTGGTAACGTGTTCGAATTTGGCACCAGTCACCGGTAGCTGTCGCCGTAAAATGTGTGTGCGACGGATCCCATATTTCTTTGCCCGCCTTTAGGGCACGGCGATGCCCCATACGCATTGCAGAATAACACCGCTCTACCGGATCGCGCATAATGAACAGAACCTTGGCGCGATAACCCTTGGCCTTTAGCATGGATTTGATTTGTGCCAGGTCTTCGGTTCCAAGTAGGCAGTTTTCCGGCGTTAGATCGCCAGAAACCTTCGCGTTGGGGTGCGCAGCAAACCTCCGGTCAAAGAAATTTAGATAGTGGTCGGTGTCGAATGCCGCGCAAAATGCCTCGACACGCTCAAGCAGCTGCTGCATTTCACCAGACGTTGCTTTGTCGTTATCGATGCGCCATCTCGTTTTCTTGCAGACATCTTCTAATGCCTCCAAGCGTTTTAGCTTCCATGCCTTTGTGTCTTCCTTTTGAAAATGCTCAACGAGCCTGGAAAGCTCCTTATCTTGGCCCATTGCGCATTCGGGATGACGAAGGAGGTATTGGTAAACCCAAGTGGTCCCCGCCTTTTGGGCTCCCAACCCAAGAATTACCGTTTTGGTCATGCGCGCGGGCCCTCTTTCCTCAGTCAACGGGTGTCGTGGGGCATTTCTTACGAAAGGTCAAACAGTTCACCTCTCCTGATCTGGCCAAGACGCCTGCTGGGGTTATTGTCCTCCAGGCCTTCGGCCTCCCGATGCACCCACCTCCTACGGGGCTGAACGTCATCGCAACGCATGTGCCCGGGCACGCGTGTCATTCGCCTTTGAGGAACGCGCAGACCGCATCGCCAGGGTTGCGACCACCAAAGCTTGAGCAGCCTGTCAGCAAACGGGCCTTCGCGGTTCCACAGCAGAGTTAGCCCCATCGCACGTCACACAGATCAACCTCAACACGGCCCCTGATCGCAAACGATGAAGCCGGCCGGTGGCTTCCAGCCCATGCTGCAACTCAAGTTCAGCTGGGCCAGGCAATGCCTTACGTCGGTTGGTGCCGGTTGACGGCAGACTCCGCTATCGGGTAGCCCTTGTTTTGCTGAAGCGAGCGGCTGAGAAACTGCTGCCGGGAGGGGGAACACTCTCTGCGCCACTCTCCTGCGGCGGCATACGCATGATGGAAGAGATACCCGTGACACTCCACCTATACAAAAACGATCTTCCCGACGATTTGACACTTGGACCCATCGTAGCGATCGACTGCGAAACCATGGGGTTGAACCCGCATCGCGATCGGCTCTGCCTGGTGCAAATGTCCGATGGCGACGGCAACGCGCATCTGGTGCAGATCGAAAAGGGACAGGACAGCGCCCCAAACCTGACCCGTCTGCTGCAAGACCCCGATACGCTGAAGCTCTTTCATTTCGGGCGTTTCGATATTGCCGCGATGTATCATGCCTTTGGCGCGCTGGCGGCACCGGTGTTCTGCACCAAGATCGCATCGAAACTGGTACGCACCTATACCGACCGGCACGGGTTGAAAAACCTCTGTCAGGAAATGCTGAGTATCGACATCTCGAAACAGCAGCAAAGCTCTGATTGGGGCGCGGCCGAGTTGAGCGAGGCGCAGAAATCCTATGCCGCATCCGACGTGATGTATCTGCATCAGTTGCGCGACCTGTTCATCGAGCGGCTGGAGCGCGAAGGCCGCACCGAAATTGCGCAGGCCTGTTTCGATTTCCTGCCCATGCGCGCGAAGCTCGATCTCGCCGGTTGGCCCGAGATCGACATCTTTGCCCATTAGGGCGGCTGATATGGCCCCATCCAACACCTATTCCCGCGTTGTCGCCTGGGTAAAGATCATCCTGCCGCTGGTCGCGCTGGTGTTGCTGTCGACGCTGTTTCTGTTCTCGCGCGCACCCGATCCGAACCGCGCGATTCCCTTTGCCAATGTCGATGTCGAGGAACTGGCCCGCGAACAGAGCCTGGGCCAACCGCGGTTTGCAGGCACGCTGAGCGATGGGCGCGAGGTGATCTTTACCGCCAACCGGGCCACGCCGGTGGCCGATGCGCCCGATCAAATTGAAGCCACCAATATCGAGGCACGGGTCGATTTGGACGAAACCTCGATCCTGCTGATCGTGGCCGAAACGGGCCTGTTCGATCTGGCGGCAGAATTGGCCGATCTCAGCACATCCGTTGGCCTGACCACGTCGAACGGTTACCGGCTGACCACCGATCTGTTGCGCTTCAGCCTGAGCGATTTCATGGCATCGTCACCGGGCCCCGTCGACGTGACCGGGCCCGGTATTGCGTTGCAGGCCGGGGCCATGGAGATAAGCGGCACCCAAGGAAATAATCTTGTCGTTTTCAACGGCGGGGTTCGGATGCTATATGATCCGCAAAGTTAACGGAGATTTCATGCGGATCATTATTGCCGCCCTTGTTTCGACACTGTTGTTTTCCCTGCCCGCCCTGGCCCAGACGGCCATCGGGTTTGGCGGCGTGGCTCATGATGCCAGCCAGCAGATCGAAGTAACATCCGACAGTCTGAGCGTTGATCAGGCCACCGGGAACGCCGTATTTTCCGGCAATGTGATCGTCATTCAGGGTGATTTGCGCATGGCTGCCGAGGAGGTCTCGGTGTTCTATGGGGCGGCGGGCCAGGCGCAGCAGGTCGACCGCGTCATTGCCACCGGCGGTGTGCTGCTGACCCGCGGCCAGGATGCCGCCGAGGGCAATCGCGCAGAATATACCGTCGGCACCGGTGCGATGTTTCTGAGCGGCGCGGTTCTGGTGACGCAGGGCCGCACGGCCATTGCCGGCGACCAGTTGTCGATTGACCTGAACACGGGCAATGGCACGGTTGAGGGGCGCGTGCGCACCGTCCTGCAACCGGCGGAATAGGTGCCCATGGCCCAAAAACCCGATCTTGTCATGGCGAACGGGCAGCAGGGGCTGCATGTCACCAATCTACGAAAAAGCTATCGCCGGCGCCCGGTGATCCGCGATGTGACACTGTCTCTGAACCGGGGCGAAGTGGTGGCCCTGCTTGGTCCCAACGGATCGGGCAAAACCACCTGTTTTTACGCCATTGCCGGGCTGGTCACACCCGAAGGCGGTGCCGTGATGCTCGATGGGCAGGATGTGACACATTTGCCGATGTATCGCCGCGCCAAGGCCGGTATCGGATATCTGCCGCAGGAAATGTCGATCTTTCGCGGGCTGACGGTCGAGGCCAATATCGCCGCCATTCTCGAGATCACCGAAAAAGACCGCCACAAACGCCATGAGCGCCTGGAAGAGCTGCTGTCGGATTTTTCCATCAGCCACCTGCGCGCGGCCCCGGCGCTATCGCTCTCTGGCGGCGAACGCAGGCGCGCCGAAATTGCCCGCTGCCTGGCCTCTAACCCGCGTTATCTGCTGCTGGACGAGCCCTTTGCCGGCGTCGATCCCATTGCCGTGGCCGAGATCCGCGGCCTTGTATCAGATCTCAAGAAACGCGGGCTTGGCGTGTTGATCACCGACCACAATGTCCGTGAGACGCTGGAGATCGTGGACCGCGCCTATATCCTGCATGACGGCACCGTCTTGATGAGCGGAACCGCCGACGAGGTGGTGCAGGATGAAAACGTGCGCCGGGTCTATCTGGGGCATTCTTTCCGCATCAGTTGAACAGAGCGTTTCGTGGAAAATGCGATCAGGCCGCATTGACAGTCGGACCGATTTCATCGCCAAATACACCCGATGTTCAAATCGCGTCTGATCCCTGCGTTTTTCAGACCGGGCCCGCTCTGGCCCGCCGAACGCGCAAAATCCGGCCCGGTTTTTCCCCTACATCATGGCACTGACACGCAGCCCGTGGGATCATCCCGTCGGGACTGACCAGAAAATTGGAGGCCAAATGCGTTACCAGATCAGCGGAAAACAGATCGACATTGGAGATGCTCTTCAAACCCATGTGAAAGATGGGTTGGGAGCCGCGGTGGCAAAATATGCAGAGCGGCCAACGGATGCATCGATCATTTTTTCGCGCAGCGGCAGCGAGTTCACCTGCGAAGCCACGGTTCACCTGTCCACCGGATTGACCGCGTCGGCCAAGGCCTCGGAGCACGAAATATATGCCTCGTTCGACAAATGCTGCGACAAGATGGAAAAGCAGCTGCGCCGCTACAAACGCCGGCTCAAGGACCATCATCGCGAGCGTTCGGAACCCGTTGAACATTTCATGGGATCCTCCTATATCCTCGCGGGCTCGGAAGATGCGGATAGCGACGAACCCGAATCGCTTCAGCCGATCATCGTGGCCGAGATGGAGACAAAGATCCCCTCCCTGTCGGTCGGAGAAGCGGTGATGCAGATGGAGATCGCGGGAGCGCCGGTTCTGGTTTTCCGCAATGACGGGCATGACGGGCTGAACGTGGTCTATCGCCGCGAAGACGGGAATGTCGGCTGGATCGACCCCCGTTAAGGGATATCAAATGAGGGGCCGGATTTGGGCCGGCCCCGCAAACAGGGACTTTCCATGGATCTGGCAACGATTCTGCGGCCGCAGGCCGTCAAGCATGTGTCCGATATCAGCAGCAAGAAGCGCCTGATGCAGGCGGTGGCCGAAATCGCATCGGACCTGACCGGCCTGACCGCATCCGATATTTCGGCGGCACTTCTGGATCGTGAGAATCTGGGGCCGACCGGGTTCGGCCATGGCGTGGCGCTGCCACATGCCCGGCTCGAAGAGTTAACCGGCGTTCAGGGTGTGTTTCTGAAGCTGGAAAAGCCGATCGAGTTTGACTCGGTCGACCGGCAACCCGTCGATCTTGTCTTTGCGCTCTTTGCCCCGGAGGAGGCCGGCACCGAGCATCTGAAGGCTTTGGCGCTTGTTTCGCGGACCTTGCGGAGCTCAAATCTCTGCGAAAAGCTGCGCGCCAATTCGGATGTCAGCGCGCTCCATTCCTTGTTGACCGAAGCGCGCTCACCCCAGGCCGCGTGAGTCACGCCTCCCAGGGGGCAAATCCGAAATTCAGAAAATCCTTGCGGTAGATATCCTCAATCAGGGCCGCGACCTCATAATTGTTGATCTCGGCCAATGGAAACGGGCCGTCATCTATGGCCATGTCGAAATCCACCGATTTGCCTGTTTGCTCAGCCGCCAGCCGCGCCAAGCCGGCGATCAGATCATCCTCTCGAAACAGGATATCGGGCAGCGTCACAGTCGCCATGCCCTGCAGAATCGCGGTTTGCGAGGCAAAGACAGGCTCGATCTTGACGCTCGTCTGCCCGGCCAGATTGCCTTTCAGAAAATTCAGAAAGGCGATGAACGCCTCTTGATGTTGATCGGCGTAATAGCCTTTGATCAGCCCCTTTTCGGGGATCGGCAGGCCATAACGTTTGCGCAGAACACGCCGGATATTGCTGAATGCCGGGCGATCATCCGGTAGGATGCAGGTGTTGAACACGTGATAGGCCCGCTCCAGCGGATGCCGCAGAACCGAGAAGCCGCGATAGCCGGGATGTTTGCGCATCCATTGCCGCAGGTCCTTTTGGTTCATCGCCGTCAGCAGGTCATCGACCTCAATCCCGGCCAAGCCCGCCATCCATGACTTTATCGGCTCGACCGCGGCCCCCTTGATCGGCATGAAGAGCAGCCCGGTATCGGGCATGGCGCAGAAATTGGGCACACCAGCGTGGCGCGGCGGCTCGAAATTCGGTGTGCGATCCAGCTCGAACCGGTCCAGCTTGGTCAGCATCCGCTGCATATGGTCGTAGTTTTCAACCTTTTGCGACAGATCGCTTGGGTTTTGTTTCTTGAGCTTTGAATTGGTGCCGTCCAGCGCATGCTCCGAGCCCAGGAATGTTGCCAGGCCGTTGATCACATCGACATCGTTGATGTCATCATAGCGGATGTAGAACGCCGTCTGCCCGGTGACCTGTAGCCCGCGTTGCAGTGTTACCTGGAAATCCTGCAAATCGGTCAGCATGTTTTCGAATTCCCACAGCCGGAATTCGATCTTGGCGCTGCGCGCATGTTTCATGTCCGTCAGACGCCATTGGCCCGTCTCAGAGGCGATTCGGCGGCTGACATAACTGTCCAGCGGATTGCGCGTCAGGATCACCTTGGCGATACGCGGGTCGGGCAGGACGTGGTCCAGAACACGCGCATCGTGATCGTGGAAGAACCGGAAACCCGGCAGCGCATCACCCGCCTTGTCGATGATCGCCTCCAGCAGATCGAGCGGCTTTTTCTCGCGCCGGTCCATGTTGATGCCATGCATCTCGAACGTGTTATGATGCGCGATGAAGGTCGGGTTATAGACTTCACCCAGGCAATCGATATCGGGCAGATCATTAAGCGTCGCTTCGATATAGTTCGACCCTGTCCGCATCTCGGCGAAAATCACGAACGCATCGAATTTGCGGTCCATCGGTTACCTTACCAGATAAGGGCGTGCGCCGCCGGGTTTCGCCTGCAGTTCCAGCATCTCAACGGGAAAATCACCCATGACATGCGGGTTCATGCCCTGGTTTTTCAGATTCTGCAGGAACTGGCCAAAGCCGGTCAGATCGACCATGCGTGGTGCCTCGGTCAACCGCGCGACAGAGGGGCCGCCCATCGCATCGAGAATAGATTGCAGATGCTCCATCGGTTCCTCGATGAACTCTGCCAGGGTCCATATCCGCACCTCGGCCCGGGTTTGCACCCGGCGCAGGACATCGACGAAATCAACCTCCTGTTTCTGCAAATGCGCGGCCTGTTTGCGGATCGACTGAAAATCCTTGTTGGCGGTGAACAGCGGCACCGCCCAGGCCCCGGTGATGACCGAAATCTGCGCATTGCCATCTGCTGCCATGAACCAGGCGATGCGCTGCTTGTCGCGGGGAGAAAACTGAAACACCTGCCGTTCGCCGCGCGTATTCCAGACCAGGCTGGTCAGGAACCGTTCGGGATTATAGTCGCGCAAATCGGCGCTCGCCGACAGGCAACCGGAATAGATGTCACCGTCACCAGCAAACCGAACCCGGGCCCGGTCATACAGATTGCCGTGCACGCGCGTGCCCAACCTGCGCGACAGCCAAGGCTCAAAATTTTCGAACAGATCGTTAAACCCCTGAAACACCGAATAGGGCGCGCAGGATTTTCCGTTTTCCCAATCGGGGTTGGGGAACCGGCTGTGCATATACATTCCGGCGCGCCCACGGGTCCTGCGCTCCAATGCCTTGGCGAACACCCGGTCGATCTTGCCGGGCGCGGGCTCAGACATCACGGTGCCGCGATCCTGTTCATCGAGGAACGTGTCATAGAGCCTGTCGGCCTTGGCCCAGATCTTGCGCGCGACGAAGCAATCCGACCGGCGCAACAGATGCAGGTGATCGTCGTAGAACACGTGCGGCTTGCCCTGAAAGTCGAATTTCGACAGCGTCAGCGACCGGCTTTCGATCCGGGTCGAGTATTTGCGCACCAGCGTCTGGTAATAGCTTTCATCTGGGATCCAGACGCGATGAAAGAACCGGTCATAGGTCTTGCGCGAAGGATCCTGCAAAATCGCCGACAGGGTCTGGCGGGTCAGACACCACCATTGCGACCCCAGATGCGGCACCAGTTTATCGGGCATGGAGCGCTTGAACCCCGCCTTGCGCTGCAGCTCAACATAGCGGTCAAACAGAAACCGGTGCCGTTTCCACGAAAACGGAAACCGCAGTTGGAAGCGTTCCGAATGCAGCCCGTCGACGGTCCATTCCACGTCTTCGGTGGTGACGCTTTCGATGAAATCGGTGCGCGGGCGGGCCGCCAGGTAGGCGCGCAATTCTTCGACCGGGCGCAGCGGCAGGCAGGATCCACTTGCCAGAAACACATGCCGGACCTTGGGAAATTCGGCCAGCATGACCTCAGCCCCGGTTTGCGAGGCCTGCACCAGAGACCAGGTGCCCCATTCGCATTTATGGCGCCCGCAAAACCGGATGTTGTGTAGGTCCTTCACCGCTTCGCGCAACCCGTCATACGAGGGCTTGGGAACGCGTTTGTCGACATGGATCACAACCGGGCAGTCGCGTTCGGCCCAATGCCGCGCCACCAATGCCGCCCGATCCAGCGCGGTGTGACACATCATGACAAACCCGACGCTCATGCCCAGTTCCCCTTGGACATGAGGCCGAGGATCTCAAGCTGACGCCAGTTGATGTAGCGTTCTGACCACTTGCACCACAGGTTCGGATCCTCGTTCAGGCCGGAATGATAGGCCTTGTATTCATGGCTGTTGGCGTAGTGCTCTTTGCGCTGCAATTCCTCGCGCGCCTTGGTGGTGAACGTGTCCAGAAACTTGGCATGCATCAACACGCCCGACGCTTTTTCACCGCCCCATTCGTCAAACACGAGATTCAGCCCGCGCGGCAACAACATATGGGTCGAGCTGGCATAGGCAAAGCTTTTGTCCCACTTAATCAAGGGGATCTTGTTCAGCGCCGGGGCGCGTTCGGGTTTTTCATCAAAGAACAGGCGCGCCCGTGGCCCGCCCTGGATCCAGAGGTTTCCGTAATCCCAGTTGCGATCGATCATGTAATTGCCGCTGTCAAACCAGCAGGCGATATCAAACGGGTTCTGGCCCTCGCTATAGGGTTGGGTCGTGATCGCGCCTTTGGGATACATGTCCAGCAGCATCGCGCCGAAAGATTTGATCGACGAGGATTCGAGCCAATCCGTCAGTGCCGGGATCGGCCTTGTGTCACAGAACGGATAGACCAGGAATTCATCGGGATCGACCACGACACACCAATGCCCATGGCCAAACTGGCGCAGCAGCGCGTTGATCCAATCCATGCCAAAGCGCGAACGCTTGTAGCTGCCTTGGCTCATCCAGACGGAACAATCGCCCTGGGCTGCCAGATATTCGCGGGTGCCGTCGGTGCTGTCATTATCAACAAAAATGAAATGCGAAACGCCGCGGTCGCGATAGTAGCTCAGGAAGTATGGCAGTCTGATACGTTCATTGCGCAGGGTAACAAAGCACAGGACGTCACTGGGGCGGATATCGTCGGTGCGGTCGGCGACCAACATCAGGTCACGCGCCTTGCGCCAGGCCCTGACAAGGAACCGCTTCCGCTCAAGGCGCAGCTTGTATCGCCGGACCGCCCTCATGCTTCACCTTCTTGCCCTTGCGACCAAAGCGCCGCTGCAACCGTTTCAAAATGCGCCTGCCAGGTCGGTGCGTCAAACTCGGGCAGGCGTTCTGCCGCGATACTAACTGCCGACCGTTTCTTTATCGTTTCCATCCAAGAATACGCATTCAATGGATCGACGTAAACGCCGCAATTGCCAAGGATTTCGTGCAAGACGGGCAGATCCGCACAGATCGGCAGCACGTTCAGCCGCGCCGCCTCGACCGCCGGATAGCCAAACCCCTCGGCCAGGGTAGGAAAAAGCAGGCCATGCGCCCCGGTCATAAGCGTCGTTACCTGCCCGTCGGTCAGGCCCGAATGCTCGAAAATCGCTACGTCGCGCAACGGATGCGCATCAAGGCGCGCCAGCAGCTCGGCATCGGCCCAACCGCGCTGTCCGACGATATGCAGATGCGGGCGGTTCTCCTCCGGCAGCGCCTCCCACACATCCAAAAGCAGCGCGTGGTTCTTGCGCGGCTCAATGGTGCCAAGGGTCACGAAACGCGGGGTGTCGGTCGCAATCGGCGCGGGCAACGGCGCAGCCGGGGCAAGCTCGGCCAGCCCCAGATGGGCGGCCGTCACCGGTGGCAAATCATCGAAACGCGAAGCCAGCCGCGCGGCGGTATCGGCGGAATTGCACAGGATCGTATCGGCGCAGGCGACAACCCGCGTCATCATCGACGCGAAATGTTCAGGAAAGCCGGGGCTGGAGTATTGCGGATGTTCCAGCGGGATTAGGTCATGGATAAAGGCAGCCAGACGCACATCCGGCAGAGCGCGGACCGCCAACAGGGTCTGGTCGGTCAGGTTGCTGTGCCCGACATTCAGATAGGTCGTGTTTTCGCGCAAGTGATCGGACATGCAGGGCAACAAACGGCCAGGCAAACAGCGCGCCAGCGCGTGGCGCCGCAACAGAGCCTCTGCCGCATGGCGCGGGTTTGCGGCCCTGCCGGTCAGGCGTGAAAAAAGATCGGGTCGCCCCCAGGGGCCGTCATTGTCGAGCACCGCCAGAAATGCCTGCGCCCCGGCGCGGCCAATCACGGCATATCCCCGCGATGTGCGCACCAGAAACCGGGGGTCCGGATCGTTCGCTAGCACCCAATCGGCATAGGCGCGTTCGACACGGTCAACACCAGTCAACGGGCCACGACCGACGCGCGATAACAGGCGTGTCAGATCAAGGCATACCGGGCCCGACATCAGACTATTGGGCTGCGTTCTTCATGGCGATCAACCCGTCCAGAAACTGCGAAAACTCATCCCGCAGGTCGTCACGCGCCATACCAAAGGCCACAGTCGCCTGCAGGAACCCCGCCTTGGACCCGCAATCATAGCGCTGGCCGCGGAACCGGAAGCCATAGACATTGTCCGAGGCTTCGATCTCTTGCGCGATCGCGTCGGTCAGCTGGATCTCTCCGCCACTGCCGGCTTTGGCACGGTTAAGGTTGCGCATCACATCAGGCGAAAGGATATACCGGCCGATGACGGCAAGGTTCGACGGTGCCTCATCAATCGCAGGTTTTTCGACCATGCCCTGCACGGAAACGACCGATCCCATATCCTCTTTGACATCCAGCACACCGTAAGCCGAAGCTTTTTCAGGCGGGACCTCCATCGCGGCGACCATGTTGCCGCCGATCTCGGCATGCGCCTCCATCATCTGTTGCAGGCAGGGCGTGTCGGCGGCGATCACGTCATCGGGCAGGATCACTGCAAAAGGCTCATTGCCCAAAAGCCGCCGCGCGCACCAAACCGCATGACCCAGGCCCAGGGCCTTGTTCTGGCGCATATAGGCGATCTCGCCCGAATCCATATTGGTGGATTTAAGCATCTCCAGAATATCAAGCTTGCCCTTTTTGCGCAGCGAGCTTTCCAGTTCGGGAGCCACGTCAAAATAGTCTTCCAACGCACTTTTTCCGCGCGCGGTGACAAAGATGAATTCCTTGATCCCGGCGGCGCGGGCCTCGTCGATCGCGTATTGGATAAGCGGCCGGTCGACCAGCGTCATGATTTCCTTGGGGATGGATTTTGTCGCGGGCAAGAACCGCGTCCCCAGGCCCGCCACAGGAAAGATCGCCTTCGATACTTTTTTCATAAGCCTTCCCACCTATTCGTCACGGCAATACCACCGGAGGCTGGGCCTCTTCCGCGCATCCTGACGATCGAACGCGGCGGTTCTTTTACCAGAGTTTGCCGTTTTTATGATCTTGTCTTTGATATGAACCAGTTCGGGCCTCTAAATCCAGCGAATTCCGGCCAGCCGTGCCTGTTCTGCGGCGATCCGCGCGGCAAAGCGATGATAGGTAGATCGGCGCTGTTCGCGCAGGGATGGTCCGAACAGCCCGCCCGATTGCACCCAGACGCCCGATCGCGAAAAGCAAACTCGATGTGCGCGTATGGTCGGGGCCAGCAAAAACAGGCTGCTGGATCGTCCATCTTTGGCGGCTGCCTCGGCCTGTTGCAGCAGGGGTCTGCGTTGAAACCAGCGCCCCGCAAGCGTCAGCGGTTCCGGCGGCATAGTCTCGACCAAAGGGCAGAATTCGGGCGGCGTTGCGGCCACATGGGCCGAAACCAACTGGACAGCACGCCCTTCCGCGACGCCTGCCTGCAAATCCTGCAACAGGCGCTGCATTTCATCGACCGCGATATCGCCCTTGCGCACGAAACCCTGCACACGGTCCGATTGCTCGCGCATGAGATCTCGCAGCCGCGCCTCCATCGCCGCCGTGTCACTATGTTTGCGCAGATAGATCACACTGCTTGCACCGATCTGAAACAGGCTTTTGGGCACCCGGGTCGTACTGCGACGCAGGCTTTCGGCATAGCCGTGGTGAACCGTGGCCATCGGCGCGAACCCGGTCTTCATGCCATGCGATTTCAGACGCCAAGCCAGATCGGTTTCGTCCAGAAAAAAGCTGAACCCCGGATCGAAGCCACCAAGCGCGGCCAGCGCGGACCGCCGGACCGCCATATTGGTGCCCTCCAGCTTGATCGCATGACCCGCCGGAACCGCCCCGGATTGGGGGTGGGCCACCCCTTGCGCATCGACGCTGCGCCCGCCCCACTGCACGCTGATCCCGTTGCGGCCCAGAACGGTGCCGGTCACGGCCATCATTTCAGGGTCTGCGAAAGGCGCGCTCAGATGGCTGAGCCATGTGGGTTCGGGCACCGCGTCATCATCAAGAAAAGCGACAATCTCACCGGCGGCCAGATCGACCCCCTGATTGCGAGCCACAGAGATATTGGGCTCCACCTGCAACCCGGCTTTCAGCCGCCCTGAAAACGGTAGATCATTGATGGCATCAAGCCCCGCCTGATCCGCGATCACCACAACCTCGAACGGGCGATAGAACATCTGACTGACCCCGATCAGCGCGCGCAGCAGCAGGGCGGGCCGCCCATGGCTGACGATAACAACGCTGACATTTGGGTTTTGGGTCAAGGGGCCCCCATCTCGGCCAGCATGGTCTCGATCCGGGGCACATCCTCGGGGTTGTTCAATTCCCAGAACTTGCGCCCGCGCGCCTCGACCTCAACGCACAGCACCTTGTGCCCGGCCTCCAGAAACCGCAACTGCTCCAACCCTTCCAGCGTTTCGAGCTGACCCACCGGCCAGGACGGGTATGCCGCCAGAGCATCGGGGCGATAGGCATAGACACCGACATGGTGGAAAACCGGCGTATCTTCATCACGCTGATAGATGCGGCCGGTATAGGGGATGACCTCCTTGGAGAAATAGAGCGCATGATGATCCGCGTCGAACACCGCGGTGGTGCCGCCGACCCGGCCCGCATGACGATCAGCCATCAGCGCCGAATGGGTTTCGCCGTCACAGCGCAGAACCGGCGTGGCAAGGGCGGCATCGGGCGCGGCGCGCAGCCCGGCAATGAGATCCTCCAAAAACCAGGCAGGCGTCAGCGGCGCATCGCCCTGCAGATTGACCACCATCCCGACATCGCCAAGCTGCTCCAAAGCCTCGGCGCAGCGTTCGGTGCCGTTGCCGCAGGTATTGGATGTCATCAAAACCTCGGCCCCGAACGCATGGGCGGCATTCTTGATCCGGTCATCATCTGTGGCGACATAGACCGCATCGATGCCCTGCACCTCCTGTGCCGCCAGCCAACTGCGTTCAATCAGGCTGCGCGAAATGCCGGTTGCGCCACGCAGTTCGGCCAGTGGCTTGCCAGGATAGCGCGAGGAGGCGTAGCGCGCGGGGATGATACAAACGGTGCGCATTTCAACCTGCCTTCAATTCGACGCCGGGGGCATGGGCGATGAAAAACGGGTTCTCATAGCCCGCTTTGCCATAGGTGAAGCTGCTGTGATCATCGAAACGGATCACATGGCCACCCGCGCCCCGCAGAACGGCATCACCGGCGGCGGTATCCCATTCCATGGTGCGGCCAAGGCGGGGGTAAATATCAGCCTCGCCCGTGGCCACCAGACAAAACTTCAGCGACGAGCCGGCGCTTTTCATATCCTGCACGGCGTATTTGTTGATATAGGCATCCGTTGCTGCATCGCGGTGCGATTTCGAGGCCACGACCAGCAGCGCCGCATTATCCGGTTTCGAGACTGAAATGCCTTTGACAGAGCCTGTTTTCATCCCATCGAACGGCCCAATTTCCTCAACCGAGCGCCCGGTTGCATCGGTGTAAAAGAGCCGTCCCTTAGCGGGTGCATAGACGACGCCACGCAGCGGTACGCCATGTTCGACATAGGCGATATTGACCGTGAAATCGCCGCGCCGCTTGATGAATTCCTTGGTGCCGTCCAGCGGGTCGACGATGATGAAACTGTCGGCCATCTGACCATGGCTTGCCGCCTGTTCCTCGGTCACCAGGGTCACATCCGGAAAAGCCGCGCGCAGCCCCGCCGAAATCAGCGCGTCGGCGGCTTCATCGGCCTCGGTGACGGGGCTGTCATCGGACTTGGCTTTCACCTCGAAATCATCCGCGTCGTAAATCTCCATGATCCGCGCGCCGGCCTGCAGAGCCAGGGTGCGAAACACGCCGTTCATCTTGTTGAAATCCATCGGTCGCCTTTCCAAAGCGCAGATTGAAAAATTCAGGTTTTGCGTTTATCGTCCGCAACCAAGAATTGAGCAAGTATTCCCCGCGACAATGACGGGGACGGCAGGGATTCGATCAGGCAAGCAGGTTTCAGATGCAATTTCGGCAAGACTACAATCGCACCACCTTTGGCATGATCCTGAATCTGGTCGAGCTGACCTATGTCTCGACCGTACGAAAAGTACGCGAGGCGCATGGCAATGCCCTGATGGCGTTGGTGATGAACATGATGCAGGCGGTCCTCTTTGTCCTGGCGTTTTACTTCATGTTCACGGTGTTGGGCACGCGCGGGGTGGCGATCCGGGGCGATTTCATGATCTATCTGCTCACTGGGATTTTCCTCTACCTCACCCATATCAAGGCGCTCAGCGCGGTCGTGGGTGCGGAAGGTCCGGCTTCGGCCATGATGCAACATGCGCCGATGAACACCCTGGTAGCCATCGCGTCCTCGGCGCTGGCGGCGCTCTATATCCAGACTCTGTCGCTGCTTGTCATCCTGTTTGGCATCCACACACTCTATAACCCCCTGGAAATGTATGATTGGGGCGGCGTTGCGATGATGTATCTGCTGGCTTGGGCATCCGGCTGTGCCGTTGGGCTGGTGCTGTTGGCGCTGAAACCCTGGATGCCCGATGTGATCTCGATCATCATGACCGTCTATAACCGGGCCAATATGATCGCATCAGGCAAGATGTTCACCGCCAACAGCCTGCCGAATTTCATGATCCCCTGGTTCGACTGGAACCCGCTGTTTCACCTGATTGATCAGTCGCGCGGGTTTGCTTTCAACAACTATTTTCCGCATAATACGAACTGGCAATACCCGATTTACTTTACCCTGGTCTTTGTTTTGTTGGGCCTGATGGGAGATTTTTATACGCGCAAACGCGCCTCAGCGAGTTGGTTGGCAAATCGATGAAACAGCTATTTCTTACCTTCGTTTTCATGATCCTTGGGGCTGTCGCCTCGGCGCAGCCCACGCAATACCCCACATTATTCAACGTCACCGGCGTGCCGCATGGCGATGTGTTGAACGTGCGCGCGGGCCCGGGTGTCAGTCATCCGATCATCGCCACATTGGCGCGGGATGCCACGGGCATTGAGGCTGTAGGCACCAATGAAACCGGCCGTTGGGCGCGTGTTTCCGTGGGCGAGGTCTCTGGTTGGGCCTCCACCCGATTTCTGACCAGCACCGGGCCCAACTGGGACCAGGGTCTGCCCGCCCCGCTCTATTGCAGCGGGACGGAGCCCTTTTGGAGCTATGAGCGCCTGAATGGTGGCGGCAATTGGAGCGATTTTGAGGTTCGAGCCGAACCCTATGCCGAGCTTTGGTCCGGATCCGCCGCAGCCCGGGGGCCATCCATGTTTGCCATGGATCTCGATAGCGGCACATCGAGTATGACGGCCTTTGTGCGTCGGGGCATCTGTTCGGATGGGATGAGCGACAGGGATTACGGGCTCGTCGCCCAATTCGTTCGCCGGGCAAGCGGGCAAACAGTGTTGCTGGACGGGTGTTGTTCGCTGTCGCGCTAATCGACCACCCGAAGCGTCAGGTTTATTCGCCCACCCTTGGGCAGCAACGCCGATGACCCAAACCTGATCCGATCGACGCCGTGATGTGCCAACCGCGCATCGCCGCCCATCACCACCACATCACCCGACATGAGCCATAGCGAGCTGGTTTTGCCGCCGCGCGCCGTATCGCCCATGCGAAAGAGCCCGTCATCGCCAAGCGAGACCGACACCACCGGCATGGCAAAATCGGCCTCGTCGCGATCCTGATGCATCCCCATCCGCGCACCTTCGCCGTAGAAATTGATCAGGCAGCTATCAGGGTCTCGCCCAACCCCCGCCACCCGTCGCCACAGATCCAGCACCGGGGCGGGGATCGGCGGCCAGGCGACGCCGGATGGATGGCAGCGTTCATACCGATACCCGGCCCGATCCGTGACCCAGCCATAGCGCCCGGCCGATGTCATCCGGACAGACATTTCACGCCCCCTTGGCGTGATCGGCACCATCAATGGCGCGGCCTGCACAACCGTGCGGATCTCGGTCAGCATGGCCCGCTGCGCCGCCGGTCCCAGCAACTGCTTGAATATCAGGAACCCGCGGGTGGAAATCGGGCGCATTTATCCTCCTTTACCGGCAGTGTTGCAGATTCATAAACCTTCGCGGCTTACGCATGCTTGCAGCCGCCTCAACCCCCACTTATATACCCTGCGAAGCACGGTCGGGGCCATTCCCGGCCAACAAGTATAGGGGCCGGGGGCCGCATTCGGACCTGCCCTCTGCAACATCGCCTTTAAGAAGGGATCTGAAAATATGGCCAAAGTCATTGGTATCGACCTGGGAACCACGAACTCCTGCGTTGCCATCATGGATGGCGCGCAACCGCGCGTTATCGAAAATGCCGAAGGCGCGCGCACCACGCCGTCGATCGTGGGCTACACGGATGATGAACGTCTGGTCGGACAGGCGGCAAAACGTCAGGCCGTGACCAACCCCGACAACACCATCTTTGCCGTCAAACGCCTGATCGGGCGCCGGATTGGCGACGCCGCCGTCGAAAAAGACAGGAAACTGGTGCCCTACGCCATCGTCGATGGCGGCAATGGCGATGCCTGGGTCGAAGTGCGCGGCGACAAATATTCGCCGTCGCAGGTTTCGGCGCTGATCCTGGGTAAGATGAAGGAAACGGCCGAAAGCTATCTGGGTGAGGAAGTGACCCAGGCGGTCATCACCGTTCCCGCCTATTTCAACGACGCGCAGCGCCAGGCCACCAAAGACGCCGGCAAGATCGCGGGCCTTGAGGTTCTGCGCATCATCAACGAGCCGACCGCGGCCGCGCTGGCCTATGGGCTCGACAAGAAAGAGACCAAGACCATCGCCGTTTATGACCTTGGCGGCGGCACCTTTGACGTGACCATTCTGGAGATTGACGACGGCCTCTTTGAGGTCAAATCGACCAATGGCGACACGTTCCTTGGCGGCGAAGATTTCGACATGCGTATCGTCGAATACCTGGCCGGTGAGTTCAAAAAGGAAAACGGCGTCGATCTGACCAAGGACAAGATGGCCCTGCAGCGTCTGAAAGAAGCCGCTGAAAAAGCCAAGATCGAGCTGAGCTCGGCCACCCAGACCGAGATCAACCAGCCGTTCATCTCGATGGACCCCAATGGCGGCCAGCCGCTGCACATGGTCATGAAACTGACCCGTGCCAAACTGGAAAGCCTGGTCAGTGACCTGATCAAGAAATCGATGAAGCCCTGCCAGGCGGCTCTGAAGGATGCCGGTCTGTCCAAAGGCGACATTGATGAGATCGTCCTGGTTGGCGGCATGACCCGCATGCCCAAAGTGATCGAGGAAGTTTCCGGCTTTTTCGGCAAGGAACCCAACAAGGGCGTCAACCCCGATGAGGTTGTCGCCATGGGCGCCGCCATTCAGGCCGGTGTTCTGCAAGGCGACGTCAAGGATGTGGTTCTGTTGGATGTAACGCCGCTGTCTTTGGGCATCGAAACCCTGGGCGGTGTCTTTACCCGACTGATCGACCGCAACACCACGATCCCGACCAAGAAAAGCCAGATCTTCTCGACCGCCGAGGACAATCAGAACGCGGTGACGATCCGGGTTTTCCAGGGCGAACGCGAAATGGCCGCCGACAACAAGATGCTCGGCCAGTTCAACCTCGAAGATATCCCGCCCGCCCCGCGTGGTCTGCCGCAGATCGAGGTGACCTTTGACATCGACGCCAACGGCATCGTGTCGGTCAGTGCCAAGGACAAGGGCACCGGCAAGGAACAGAACATCACGATCCAGGCCTCGGGTGGTCTCAGCGATGACGATATCGAGCAGATGGTGCGCGATGCCGAGGAAAACGCCGAGGCCGACAAGGAACGCAAAGATCTGGTCGAAGCCAAGAACCAGGCCGAAAGCCTGATCCATTCGACCCAGAAATCGCTCGAAGAGCATTCCGACAAGGTCGACCCGACCACGGTCGAAGCGATCGAACTGGCGATCAAGGCGCTGGAAGAAAGCATGGAGTCCGAGGACGCCGGCAAGATCAAGGGCGGCATCCAGAACGTGACCGAAGCGGCCATGAAACTGGGCGAAGCGATCTACAAGGCGCAGGCCGAGGCCGAAGGCGAAGAGGCACCGGAAGGGGCCGAAGAGCCGTCGGGCGTGGATGATGATATCGTCGATGCCGATTTCGAAGATCTGAACGACGAACG